>Ga0080006_1154041_pt1 | contig 13492 bp, 14 predicted proteins | sample RS3BMetagenome_FD_69209 | JGI IMG/M metagenome (GOLD analysis project Ga0080006, IMG submission 69209) | Ferric oxide microbial mat and aquatic microbial communities from Rainbow Spring, Yellowstone National Park, USA - RS3B (SPADES... ...
CGGCTGCCGAGATAATAGAGTTGGTTTAATTCTTACACCAGATAGGCTATCCAAAGTATTTAAAGAAAAAAGGCTCTTAATAATATAAAAATGTTCGAATATGGAAAAATAAAAATATTTCACTTATGGTTTAATACCCAAGGTCCAATAAATTCCCACTGGTCTTTCCCTTTAACAAATCTTTTGCACGTTCTAATCTTAATTTTACATATTCCTCAATAAACAGATTAAACCTTCGAAATTCTGGATATTTCATTTCTGACCATTTGTTCGATACTTTGGATATAAACTTAGACTCAAACGGATTATAATGAGCATCTTCCGTCTGCTCGAGTGTGATCTGGTCTAATAACATATCAATAATTTTTAATGCTGAGTAGGCTCCGCGATATGGAAAATCGCGACATAAGAAAATCTCTTCGTCAATAAGTTCAAACGGTGGTGCCTCCATAAGCAATGGTTCAAAGATGACCTTTTGATAGAAATGTTCCAATACTTCGGGGAAAATGTTTATTATTTTATTGACTTCTTGTTCAATTGTCCACGGTTTGGTATACCAGTTAGTAAAATTAAATAATTTACAATCGAGATCACTATTAATTTTTTTGATTCGGGTATTGATGAATTTTCTCTCCGTAGTATCAATATTTAACGCACCCAACACACCCTTCTCTGCGCAATATTCCCTAATACTGAAGAATTCCCTCTCCGTAATATCAATATCCCCGACTTCTTTTATCTTATTAATTAGGAAACATTCATTCGCTTGCCATACATTCCCTAAAACTTTGAGGATATAATTCACCTTAAAACTCAGGGATAACTCACCAAAGATTTTCTCAGAAAATTTTAAGATTACAGAAATATTTCTATCATTAGATTCCTCATTATCAACGTAATTTTCAACAGTAATATAACCATAGGATTCAAAGCCGTCATTCTTCATAGAAATTTTATTAAAATAAGCCGATTCTTTATTATGGTGATGAACTGTAAATAAAATCATGGCCTTGGTCAATTCATCGGATTTTTCTCTACGGATATCTACCAGGTTCCCAAATCCGCTGATAAAGCACTCAACGAAAATAGTATCCAAAGACTTTTGGATAATGCTGCCTAATTCCTTGTGCGCCTTCAGTATTTCAATTATATTAACTAGATTCTCAGGTTCCTTTACGTTTAATTTCAAGCGGTTGTTTTCTTCCTTCACTATTTTAAGGTTCAAAAGAGAATCCTTAGCCCTCTGGACATGATAGTCGATCGTTTTAGTGCTCAGGTCACTTAATTTTTCCTTGAGCCGTGTCCTGGATAAAGGCGCCTTCATTATCTCAAGGAGGATCCTAGCACGCGTTTCTAATGGCTTCCCTCTGGGAGCGTTTTTTTCATGCACTATTGGATAACCTAAGCTTAAACATAAACTTTTCGTAGATGGGCTTATGAATATTGGTATTTCCGTTATTATTAACTACCTTGAATAAATTTGGCTAACTCTTTTTGGGAACAATTTAACTATATTCACAAATGCCATGGGTTAGTCAGGTGATAAAACCGTGACATTGCAACTGGATGATCTTAAATTTAGGCGGAAGATATTAAAGATCAGAAACACACTATACGTTTCTGTTCCAACCTTATTTGCTGAAGCGGACCGATTAGAACGAGGCAATTATGTCACGATAACGATTCAACCCGACGGTTCCCTTAAAATAGCAAAAGAGGCGGTTCAAAATGAATGAGGGTCCGCCAAATTGGGTAAAATTATGGGATCAACTTGTCAAGGATGCTGAACAGCTTAAAATTCTAATAAAGAAAGAAGGGGGATCATCATGACCGGCTCAGACCCCTCAACTACCGAAGACAGTAATAGTATCAACCGGTCGAATTTAAATGTTTTTGTTACCTATAGAGACGCTGAGAAGCTCGTTAATCTTGGCTTTAGCGTGTTTCCCGTAAAGCCTAGGGACAAAGTCCCTGCTATACCTTCCTGGAAGGAATTTCAAGAAAGAAAACCAACAGAAGGGGAACTTCACGAATGGTTTGATCGAGGAGACAAAAATATTGCAATTGTCTGTGGCAAAATTTCGGGAAACCTTGTTGTTGTGGACTTTGACGACCCCGCAATGTTAAGCTTCCTCTTTGAAGGTGGGCCTGACAAATTCATAGAGAAAGCCAAGGAGAAAACTCTGGTCGTGAAGACTCGCAAAGGTTGGCATGTGTATTTCAGAGTTATGGAAAACTTATTACAAAACGGGAGACTCGACAATCTTAAGATAGATATCAAAGGGGAAGGAGGATATGTCGTAGCCCCTCCATCAATCCACAGAGAAGGTACAAAGTATGAATTCCTGAATGATAAAGACGTTGAATACAACGATAAATTTGATAAATTCCTTGAAAAGCTTGAGGAAAAGGATTACGAGTTCGAATATGCCAAAGAAATTCTACCCTATTGGGAGCCGGCAAAGAGAAATTTCCTTGAAGTCGGCCTTACCGTGTTTTTCAAGAAAAAGGAGCGGTGGAACTTAGAAAAGATTACGGATTTTATGCTCGGCATTAACAGAATAAAACCATTTCCACAGGACCTGCACACTGAGAATGAAATTATAGCGAGAGTGAAAAATGCATACGAGAAAGAGTACAACTACAGACCATTTCTCTCGGATTACATAGGGACAGATGAGTTATTAAAGACACTTGAAGGAATGGCCCCCAAATACACAGAGAAGGAAAGCGAAAATTTATATTTCCCTGGTCCAGCCCGTGTGGCTGAGGCCTTGAAGGAGAAATATATCCTGAAAACAATACCAGAATTAGGAACAGATAAAGAACAAATTTTTTATTTTGACGGGGCTATCTACAAAAGAGCAGAGGAATTTATCAAGGAGCAAGCTCACAAGGAATATCTAAGACAATTCAAGGAAGTTTTGGAAATCGCAGAACAAGAGGGGAATAAAGAATATGCAATGAAAATGAAAAGGGCCCTCGACAAGGGGCCTTCTATGAATGACATAAATGAGGTTTTGGGGATAATTAGACGGACAACTTTTTCCTTTGACGAGATAAACCCCGACGGGTACATACCTTTCAAGAACGGATTACTAAATCTAAAAACGGGCGAACTGGAACCGTTTAACCCCTCATTATTTTATACCTATCAAATAGACGCTAACCTATTGGATAAGTACATCACACTCAACGATATTCCGTTATTCAAATATCTCTTAAATAGCGTCTTTGACCCCGAATACATACCAACAATCTTATCATATTTAGCTTACTGCCTCTATCCGAGACTACCAAATCACAAAACCCTATTCATTGTTGGAAGGGAAAGAATAGGGAAAGGAACATTAACTAGGGTTCTAAAGGGGCTAATGCCCAACGGCTCTGCCTCAATTTCACTGGCCCGAATATTAACTGCGGAACGCTTCAAATTTCAGGGAGTAGAGGGGAAAAATCTTTTAATTGATATGGAGACACGGAGGAAATTCAAAAGGGGGACTGTTTTGGATTGGACTGCTTTTGCTAACCTCTTTGGGGAGGATGTTCTCAATGTTGAACCCAAGGGAAAAGAATCCCATGACTACATTTCCAGAGCAAAAGGAATCTTTCTTGGAAATCTACCTTTCATTAACATTGATGACCCCCCCGCGGTATCGAGGGTCTTATTGGCCGAAACCAAAAGTAAAAGGCCAAAGAAAAAATTCAACGAATTTCATGAGGTAATCCTCGATAGAGAAAGGGACAAAATAGCGACTTTACTCGTGCAAATTCTCTTTAAGCTCAAGCAAAACAACTTTGAATTCCCACTTCCTGGATTCATAATCAGAAAGCATGAACAAGAAATAAAGACACGGATTGAACTTTATGAAAAAAATGTTCCGATAGATCTCAGGTCACCAGAGCACGAACTATTTCCATTCAAAAAGGAGACAAGGCTCGAAGTGGATAATGAGAAAATAGATGACTTGACAGGAGAGATTCTTGATAAGCTCGCTGACCCTGTCGAAAATTTCATAGAAGAAATGGTGGAAGAGGATCCGGAGGCAAGAATTAGTTATGACGAAGCATATGAGGCCTTCCAAGGCTACTGTTTAAGAAAAGGTATCACGGTATTGAAACGACAAACTTTCCTAAAGAATTTCGGATATCACTTTGGAAGGAGGAAACTGGGGCCGAGAGGGAATCAAACTTATTATTTCATGGGATGCAGGATAGAACCTTATGAGAAAAATGACGAACAAGAGGAAGTAGAGATTCCTGATCAAAAAACACTAATTGAGATGTTCCCTGAGCTGAAAGGTTCTATTCAAGTTGGATACGCACTAAATGATAAAAATCCTCTGAGAAATTCAAGTTCTGAAAACAATTCAAACGGTATCCAACATGCGTCCTCTATTAATCGCGTAAGAAATGAAAGAGAAAATGAAAATAAAAAATATAATGATAATAAAAAGGATATAGCACACAAGTTGGATACGGGGGAGAATAATCAAAAACCCCCTGAAAATAAGGCCCCCGAAGACAATAAACCTGTATCCAACTTGAATAAGGATAATGAAGCCCCCCATTTTGAAACCACTTATCAGGGATATCATGACTGGGATTACTTTAGGATCATCGACACTTTTGATTCGTATTTGTTTGGAAAAAAGAAGCGCTATTTTAAGGGGGATGTGATAAAATTCCCGGTCGTTGAGGCTCCTAAATATATCGAGAAAGGGTTTTTGGCTCCTGCTTGTCCCTCTGGTTATGCCTGGGATGAACTAGAAAAAACGTGTGTTGAAATTCAAGGTGGTGATAAAAATAGAAACAGCTAATAATCTTGATAAGAGATACGTTAGTCCGCCTAGCACCGGCCCAGAAACATCCATATCAAGAACCCCTCAGAACTGCAAATACTTTCACACATGCTCAGCCAATCTGTGTCCCTTAGATCCAGACGTCTCAACGAAGATATGGCTTCCGGAAGAAAACGATACTGAGGAAATCTGCAAAAACCCAGAGTTCACAGGAATGCAGTTCATAAAGACACAGAAAAAGATCAAGAAAGCGTTAAGGGAAAGGACGGGAGAACGTGGCGATTATTTCACTTATTACATGCTTAATAGGGACATAACCGTCAAGTCGGGAATAAGAGGGGCTCCCTCGGATCCCCCTGACAGTACTAAGAACGCCATGAACTGGTACGAGAGGAAAGAAAGAATGTGGCTTATAGAACATCCACAGAAAAAGAAACTCCCCACGCAAGAGATCCACAGAAGGAGGTCTAACATGAAGGCTTTGAGAGAAGGGAGGCTAAGGAAATGACAGTTCACATTAATTTCAATCAAAAAATGCGTTCATTTATTCATTTTAGAAAGGTATCAGGGTTAAGACGAGTGATAACACCTTTTGACTCCCATTTCTCTCAAAACATAATGGAAGGAGGGGGTTTCTAATGAAGAGGTTGATATCAGAACTGAAATTGCATCCGCATCAGTACCTAATTCCCCCCATGTCTGAGGAAGACTATAACAACCTCAAAGAGGACATAAGACGCAACGGCATCCTGCAACCTATCGACATCACATACAACAACGTTATATTAGACGGCCACCACAGGGTCAAAGCGGCCAAGGAGCTCGGAATAAAGGAGGTTGAGGTCAGAATCCCTGAACTCCTGTACATAGACGAGGATGAATACCTTATTTCAGTTGCACTGAATAGGAGGCATTTGACAGAAGGTCAGAAGGCTGTCTTGGCTAATGAATATATGAAGAGACTAAGCAAGAAACGTAAGTCAGAAGCAGGAAAGAAAGCCATTAACGCAAGATGGCATCCTGACAAAGAATACGATGAGATCACATTGATCTCATCGAATAAAGATGAAGTTGATCGTTCCCGCAAACTCGCAGCAGAACGCCTTAAAGTCTCAGAAAGAAAGATTATGTATGTTCATGAAATTGAAGAAGCAGAAGAAAACAAGGAAAAGAAAGTAATATACGAAAAACTCCGTACTGGTGAACTCCAATTACATGAAGCGAGGATTATAGCTCAACTTCCCGAAGATAAAAGGGAAATAGTGCTGGAAAAGAAGCTTGAAACGAAGAAGGATATCCGTTCAATTGTCCGCGAAATAAACAATGCTGAGAAGAACCAGAACGTCAAGCCCATTCCAGAGGGAAAATTCAGCATTATATATGCGGATCCACCATGGGAATATGAATTCTCGAATTCCAACATGAGGGATATAGAAAACCATTACCCAACTTTGGAATTGGAGAAAATAAAAGTAATCAAAATACCAGCTGATGATAATGCGATGCTTTTTTTGTGGACGCCAGCGCCGAAGCTTGAAGAAGCACTTGAGGTAATGAAAGCATGGGGATTTTACTACCGCACGAATATAGTGTGGGTTAAGGATAAGATAGGGACGGGTTATTACTCTAGGGGAAAGCACGAACTGCTTTTGATAGGAATAAAGGGCGAGGGGATAGGTACCCCGCTTCCAGAAAATAGACCTGAAAGCGTAATACTCGCTGAAAGGACCGAGCACTCAAAGAAACCCGACATTTTCTATGAAATAATTGAGAAGATGTACCCAAAGCATTCCAAGATCGAGCTTTTCGCACGTAATAAAAGAGATGGATGGGAGGCTTGGGGAAATGAAATCCAGGATGTGATGCGAGGAGGGAGTTCTGAATGAAAGCGATAATCTGGGGTTTCGCTCTGGGCATTCTCGTGATATTCGGTCTGGTCGTGGAATATGAGACTATCACAAGGACACTGGACTCGTTCATAGAGAGAATAGGGAGGTTGAGGAAATGAGCGAATCGGTGACAATTCCATACAATGATGGAACCGTGACAGTTCCCAAGTACTCTAGAATCAAGATATATCACCAATCCCTCGGATCCATCAGAGGATTTATCATCGGCGTGGACAAAGACAAACTTTACATACTCGTCCCATACTATCCTAACCGGTTCTATGAGGGAATCATTGAGGGGAAAGAGGAATCATTCAACAAGAGAGATCTCAAAGGTTTCGCTTTTTACCCTGAGGTAACCGTTCTAGAGACAAGGAATTCGGAGGGTTAAGACCATGAGAAAATTCGTGACAGCTTCATATCGATATGGCACGATCACGGTACCCCAATATTCCAGAATAAGAATCAACCTCACGTCAGGAAAAGTGGTTTATGGCTTTTTCATTGGTGAGGTCAACAACAACTTTGTGGTCATTATACCAAACGACGTTACGTTCTTTCAGAAAGGAATTGTCAGAGGATTTAAAACAAGCATTTACAAAGGAACTATACGTGATTTCAAGTTCGACAAGGGAGCGATTGTCTCATACTCCACGAATCCCAATAATTCTGTAACAAACAAGGGGGGCAATGTGAATGTATCCCATTGAATTCCTGCAGATCCCTGATTCAGATTTCACTTTTCACTACGAGATAAAGGGCCCCGATGAGTCCGTGAAACTCGGACGAAACACTCAAGTGAGTGTCGGCCCAAGAGGCCAGGAGAATAATAAGAGATGATGGAGAATGTGGAAAACACACCAAAGGAAGACAAACAGAAACAGGACAGAGGACAGTTCAGGTATAACACACCATACGGTTACGGCATCCTTGACAATTTCGGTGCACACCTTGTCGGAAAACTGCTTACTTTCGAGCTTGTGAACAATAGAATAGTAACGGGGAAACTCAAGGGATATGGACAGTTTGACGTCATTGTCACGGACACAAGGACAGGACAGGATCTTATAATTATGAAGCACGCCATAACAACGGTACAGGGGGACCTGACTGTCAAGCAGAATTCGGAGACTGGGAGGAAAATATGAATACAGACCTTACGGACGAGGAAATCGAGGCAGTAAAGGCTGATATAGACAGGCACCTTCCAATAAGAGATATCGCTAAGAAATACCATATATCATTCAGTGTCTATTCACAAATAAAGAACTCAGCTATGGACAAGGCTATTCAGAAAGAGACAATGAACCCAGACGAATCCCCTAAAAAGGAGACCATGAAAAATGACGAACCCGTCAATGTGAAAACCTCGGAAGATAACGAAACGAGCGAAACAGGGTTCATGAACGAGGAACATACGAATAAAGAGGTCAAGAATGATAATATCCTTGATATCAGACCCTCGCCAAAGATCAAGCCAAAGAAGTTCCTATTCCCAAGGATAGGTAAGAAGAATACTTTTCTGATCACGTACCTCGGAAGGTTCTACTTTGAATTCATACTCCCTGATTTTCCAAAGGAAATGCAGGACGAGCTTGCAGAGTCTATTGCAGACTGTGTGGTCGAATTCATCAAAAAGCACAAGGAAACGACCTTTACGATAATAAGGACGGACTAAATACGTCCTTTCTTTGGCAGGAAATCACGATAATGCAATGAACATGCCATGAGGACGTAAAGAATGGACCCGAAGGCAAATTTAACCAAGGAGGAAATCAGGACCATCAAGGAAGATATTCAGAGAGGCCTCTCGTCCAAGAAAATATGCATAAAATATCATATTTCTCCAGTCCAGTATGCTGAAATCAAAGATTCTATGAAACAAAAAGAACTGCCACCACCACCTAATAGCGTTGATAACACCATACTATCAAGGATCCATTATGCCAGTCCCTATATTGAGCCAAAGAGGAATAGGCATTGGGGCTTGATTCTCTTTACTCTGTTCGTTATATTACTTATTTACTCCATTTACCTAGTATATTTCGGAATATCAAACCTCCTCCCTTCACTGGTAATCCTGGCTCTTATTATTCTCATTGTGGTATTAGCATCATTTATTAATGAAGACTAACGACCTTATTTGTGTGAAACCAGTAGAAAGGGCTATGAAAGCCCATAAGATAAGTACAATTTCATTTCCCTTTCGGAATTTTTCAAAATCCTGAGAATATTCAATACAGAGTTAATGGCTCTAATCCGGACTTTCAATAACACCGTTGTTTTCCCCTTTCGGCATTTTCCTAATTCCCGAAGATCTTGGAGCGTTAATATATTTTCAAGACTTGATATCCCTATGATTATGAGTATTTTGTCAATTGTATCTTATTGTGTCTTATTGTGTATTATTGTGACATATTGTGTATTATTGCCCAATATTGCCCAAATAATAGATAAAACTTGTATGGTATTTGACAAATATGAATTATTCGGGCTTATAGTGAATTCATCAAATAATTGAAGCTTGACCACATTAAAATAAAAGCTCGTTTCCCCTTTCAGCTTTTTGGAGGTCTTCAGAACTCATCCTCACTGGTCACCATAAGATAAGGGATACCCATTAATTATATGATCGTAAAAATTATACAAATAAGCACAAATATGCACAGACAAGCATATAGGATGTATCAGCTTTTCATTGGTGAACTGGTGCGTTTTGTCTAAAAACATTGATGTATTCTCATTTCGATTGACGCACCAATTGCCGCACCATGCCGCACCGTCAGTGCGTATCTTATTTTACCTTTTAAATTTGATTTTCGCACATATAGATGTATTAGCTTTTTGTCGGTGTATTGCCGTATGTTGTCTGAGAACAACGATATATCCACGTTCCAATCAATACGTCAATTGTTACGGCAAGCTACGTCATTGACGTGCCCCCAGTCAGTGAACACACTATGAAAATCTGGGAAATGAGTGCTATTCGGTGTTTTGAAATATCTTGTTCACGCACATTCATTCATGTGAACATACCATGAACATCTGAGCAATGAGTAATATCCAGAGTCCAGAACTGTTTTGTTCACGTTCACGACAGATTGTGAACATATCATGATCATGTTCCTGGGGGATAACGATCATTCTTCATATATTTAAAAGAAAACTGCTTCCAGATAAATGTTTTAAGAGAGGATAGGGGTAAGGACGATAAATTACGCTACCCGACCTCTCATCTCTCAAATTTAGCCCTTTATTTTGGCTTTATAACCATATTTTGAAAGTGATTTTTGAACTGTACAAGCCTGACGGGAGAACGGAAGACGTGCATATCTAATGAATACAAGAAGGTATTACGTGGAATTCAAAACAAATTAAGCCAGAGAAGATCAATAATATTTGATTTAAATCGTGATATGGGAAAGTCCGCCTCCTGTTGGCCCCTCTAAACTTGTGGGGTGATTCAAAAGAGATGATTCCACAGGCTAAACAATGAGACCGTACCTTAGCCTGGCAGAATACTCGACTCATAACCAAGTGGTCGTCAGTTCAAATTTGACCGACCCATCTACTGTTAGGGGATATAGATAAGACGTTAAAACGTGCCGTTTTATTTATTTAATGTTTAAAATATTAATTATTACCCAATTTACTTAAGCTTATAGTATTCTTATATTATTCAAAAAGTATCCTTGAGATCTTTGACTTGTTTTTCAATCCCTTGCCATTCTTAATTTTCTGTTTAAAATTTCTAAGACCCCTTTCAGATATTCCCTCAATCCTGACATCCTTGGGCTTTATTGCTAAAATCCACTGTTTGAAATCTTTGATGTTCTCATATTCTAGGTATAAATCATAATTAATACCAGCTATTCAAGGTCTTATCCAGAATAGTTTTCACAGCATTATAATTCTAATGAACCAGATCGGTCAGAAGTTCATTGGGCAGATAATGGGTGTCGTTATTTGACGAAACATGGGATAGCCTATTAAAGAATATTTAATTGTGATAGCATGTTAATTAGTGATCTGGTGGAAAAATCAATAGAAACCTTATTTCGAATAATTTCAGAAATTATTCCTATCCTATTGTAGTAATTAGTTACTGCGTCAATAAGTGTATTTTCAGTCAAAGCTTTAAAATTTCTGTCAATCATATAAAGAGTATTGTCTGTAATCAACTCCATCCACGGTTGATAGTTTGGGGCTATAGCTGGGGTTCCTGATAATATGGATTCAACTGGTACATTTCCGAAACTTTCCCACTTTGGTGTAACGATAGTAATAATGGAATCTACATAAGCGTTATGTAAAGTTTCTGGGTCCACAGATACCATATATTCTATTTCATTTGCATCAAAACTTCTTTTGATGTCTCTTATTGACTTTAACGAACCAAATATTCTTAACTTATATCCAGATTTAAGAAGAGATGAAATTATTGTTATGGAATAAATAGCTTTTTCCTCCTCATTCCCGACATAAATGGTTATTTTTTTAGATTCTGAATTTCGAGAATATGAGAAAATCTTAGTATCTATAGGTGGGTAAATAACCGTATTCGTACTTACACCGAATAAAAGTAAATTGTTAAGTTCTGTATAATAACTATTAGATATCACAGCATTCGCTTTCTGCAAATTTTTGGAATGTTCTTTTGAAAAAGTTTTCCAGGTTTCATATTTTTTATCTTGAGTAGATTTGGGAACTCCTGTTTCAATGTCAGTTAAAAGGTCGAGCCGACCAAAAACTTGAGAATATATGCAAAGCTTCGCAGACTTTTTTTCCACCAATTTTGTAGAGAATTTTAGTCTGGTCTCATAATCATCAGAGATTATTACAGATGGTGTTGAGGAATTAAATTCCTCAACGATTTTATCACCACTATAAATCCCTTTGAATTTATCATAATCATAAAGTTTTTCGCGTATACGTTTTAATGAATTGGCATTTGTACCTGTCAAATATAATACTACCGAAAATTCTTTCTCAAGAAGGCCTTGGGCAAAAGCTAGGAGTGGCTTTATTCCCGCAGAATATAAATTTTTTCCTCCTATTATTAAACCGAAATCTGTAGACATTTAGGCGGTAAATTGTATTGTTTGCTATAAAATTTTTGTTTATATCATCAGCATGTAGTGGTTAGTTTATACTAGCTTTAACAATTCATTCCCTAAGGCGAAAAAAAATTTAATCTTGGCATATTGGTTTCCATCAGAGTTGGGATAAATTCCACGGTTGTCGAGTGATTTAACAACTGGATTCGTTCTGTTTCAAGTGATCCTGCGGATTCAAGCGCAGAGATACATGGACACAAGCATTTATCTGGTTGCAGATGGATTGAAATTACCCCCAGAATGTTAAAGAGATATAGAAAAATTAATGATATTCAATTATATTTCTCTACTATAATTAACATAAGGTGGTTTGCATTATATGATGAAAGATGATAAAGGAAATTTAGAAGATTTTAAATGGCTTCATGAGCAACTTAATCAGCATATTATGCATGAAGATATTTTACTTGAGCAAAGAACATCTTTCTTTATTACTGCAACCTCAGTACTTGTAGGAGCCTACTCACTCTCATTTGTAGCCTCTCAGAATTTGCAATTTCAGGTCTTAATATTCAGAATCTCTTTGTCGGTATTTGGTGTCTTATTCTGCATTTTCTGGGAAGGTGTTACAACAAGAACTCAAAGTGCTAATGAAATGTGGAAGGAAAAAATAAGGAAGCTTGAATTGGAACTGGAATCCACGGGTAAGCACGAACCTGGGTATTTTTCACATTACCTTGAGCATGTGAATAGATTTGGTAAAGATAGAACAAAAAAAATAAAATTTATACAAATCGGAATTTCTACGCAGAAAACATGGAAGATTATTCCATTTTTTTTCTTGGCATTATGGATAGTTTTCTTAATTTTGAGTGTCCTGATTCTACTCTAAAATATCTACGTCCCAATTTTTTTTTGGTTTCATTAATTTCCAATCTTTATATATTACTGGATAACAATCGGACAAACATCATATTTATGAACAATGGAATAAAAATGTCTAAGAGATCCAGTTAAAATGTTGCCCGATGGATCCGGATCTGAACGGTGAAAAACTTTAGTGCTTATAAATTAACTAATTCTTGAACCCGTTATCCTATAGATCTTAAGAGCCTTTCCCTCTTTAATCTTTTTCTGCTGATACCACAACGCTGACTTCTTTGCCTTCGGTTCGTTTCGTTTTTAGAATTATTTTTACGTGATCACGCCAACCCTTTTCATGAATTCCTTTATTTCCTTCATGTCTTCATTTAGGAAGGAAAAGCTTACATAGTGCTTAAGTTATGTTGATTCGAAATGTCCCACGAGAAAATGGTTTTATCCTAGGCGTTTTAAGAGGGCATCAGGGTAAGGACGATAATTAAAACATTACCCGACCTCTCATCTCGCAAATTTGACCCTTTATTTTGGCATTTACAAGTGTATTCTGAGAGTGATTTTTTGACTATGCAGGCCTGCCATAAAGCCAAGACTTATGAACTGATTATAGATAAATCGGGTATTCTTTGATATTATTATTCTATACCTGAAACTTTTTTATTAAACTCATTCAGATATTTTTTTATTCCTTGGCTTTTTACCAAGTCTTTATCAAAAGTTTTGAAATCTGTCCCTTCATTATCAAATATAAAAATAGCAATATTTAATATATCGCCGTTATCAATTAGACTGTCTGCCTTTCTTAATTCATTAATTCTCCTTGTTAAATCTTGCAATCCCTTATTATATTCCTCTGATTTCGTAT
>Ga0080006_1183354_pt1 | contig 13492 bp, 15 predicted proteins | sample RS3BMetagenome_FD_69209 | JGI IMG/M metagenome (GOLD analysis project Ga0080006, IMG submission 69209) | Ferric oxide microbial mat and aquatic microbial communities from Rainbow Spring, Yellowstone National Park, USA - RS3B (SPADES... ...
CCGTATTAAATAATAATAAAGATAACGTTCAGTTAAAAGCAGCTAACCTAGCAAAACCTAGCGAGACTGCTAAATATTATCCACTAAAAACCTTTAGAAAAATTCCTAAAATTAATTAGTTTCTGTTTTTTAGACAAGCTGCTTTGAGCAAAGAAATGCCGTTGTAATGATTTTGTTTAGAATTTTGGCAAATAGCTGATTTTACCCTTAATACGGTCTTTGGTATTTGGCGATTGCTAATATTAAGTACAAAAGACAATTTGGATCAAGTTAAAGATCAATCAGTTTCTAAGTTAAGCCCAACAAGAAACTTATAAGATTTTAAAAAATACACAACAAAAGCTTTTAACATCCATCAAAAAGATGACTAACAAAAGCTAATCCAGTTAGCTTTAAAAAATTAAAAGCTACTGGTAAAAAACTACAACAACTTAACAGTTTCAAACACTGAGTAAAAAGGATTAGTTTCTATCCGCAGCCCTACTTGCCCACTCTAGCAAAGCTTTTGAAGTTAAATGCCAATAAAAGCACACAGTGTTTAAATTTAACAAAATAGCTTAGCTGAAATGCCACAAATTAAAGTGCTAATAGTTTAACTCGCCTAGCTCGTTTAACTCAATATCCACATTCTGAGTAACCACAGCCTTGCTGCGCCTTCTTAAAATAACAAATGCCACCATTGCCGACAGTAGTGCAGAAACAGCCCCTAATCCTAGGGAATATCTCGCGCCTTGCCAATAAGCTACCGCACTTACAATTAGCGAACCAACAGGTGTTGATCCTAAAAATGCAATAGCGTATAAAGCCATTACTCTTCCTCTCATTTGAGGATCGCTTTGAAGCTGTAACGAGGAGTTTGCAACAGCAATAAATGCGATTGAAAATGCACCGGTTGGTATAAGGAGTATGGCACCGATTAAAAAGTTAGGACTAAGGGAAACGCCTAGCAAAAGCGCACCAAAAGCCCCACAAGTAAACATTAGCATTTTAGCCGTTGGCGCTTTAAGGTTCGCAACCAATAAAGCACCTAAAACTGCCCCAATGCCCATTGCACCAAATAACAAGCCAGCTTGCTGAGCGTGGCTTTTAAACACCATTTTAGCCATGAGCAAAAGTGTAACTTGAAAGTTATAAGCCAACGTTCCTACCACTGCCATAACAAGTAATGGAATCAATAACTCCTTTTTATTAAGAACATATTTAAAGCCAGCTCGGATTTGTCCCTTTTCAGGCTTAACGGGTTTGGTACTATAGAGCTCTGTTACTTTCATCATTAGCAAAGCTATAATCACTGCCAAAAAAGAAGCAGCGTTGATAAAAAAACATGGAGCCACGCCAATTGCATCTACAATCACCCCTCCAATACCAGGACCAACAATTCTTGCTGCGTTCATAATTAACGAATTCAAACTAACTGCATTGGTAATTAGAGTCCTGCCCACCATTTCCTGGACGAATGACTGCCTAGCCGGCACGTCAAATAAATTAAAAATACCAATCAAGAAAGCAACAACAATTAAATAACCTAATTTATCTTCTTTAAGTACTGTTAATACACCTAACAAGACAGCCAAAATTAAAAAGCTTGTCTGAGTAAAAAACAACAAGCTTCTTTTCTTGTAGCGATCGGCTATAAGTCCTCCCCACGATCCGAAAATCAGCATGGGCAAGAACTGGCAAGCTGTTATTATCCCTAAATAGAGTGAATTATTTTTATAAGTTTGCAGAACTAGCCAGCCAAGAGCAAAGTTCTGCATCCAGGTACCTGACACTGAAATTACTTGACCTATAAAATAAAGGCGGTAATTGCGAACTTTAAGGGACCTAAATGGTTTAAGCGCCAACGTTAACCCTCCATAAACCTATCAGGGCCGAGCAAGGATCAATTGCTTTTAAAGCCATATTTTTTATTTGTCTATAGGCACAGTTGTTAAAAGAAACTAATCTCAAAGATTTCAAAGGTTTCTGTGATGCTGCCCTGGTTAGACCTTTTAAACAAACAACTTGTAACTCACCAATGCAATCACATTGTATATACTTGGTATTACTTTGACAACTTTGCATTTTTAGTAGTTAAATTTTAATAATTTCAGCTTTCGTTATAACAGTATTATCTTAGGCAGCTAAGCTTTATGCCACATAAAGGCTTAATTCCCACATAATATTTAGTCTTTTAATAACTGTTTAAGGCTAATGTTGGAATTTATAAAAACACTAAAATCTAATGAGATTAAATGAAACCGTATTAAGGAAAGGTCGTTTTTGCTTTAAAAAGTAACTTTAATCTTTAAAGGCTCGTTGCTTGCTGAAATTAAACCGCTATTAATCTTGAAACCTTAGTATAAAAGTTAAAAATTACTCATGATAAATTTTTCTGCAGGTAATAAATTCATGGATTGTTATAAACTTAATAAATTTCAGATTTGTTCAATGTTGCCCGTGCGTGAAATACTGAATTTATAACTGAAGTGTTTTAAATTGAATATCTAATAAATGGTCTTGCTTTTAAATAATCAAAGTTATGATTTAAAATAAGCTTAGGAGAGTACTTGCCTAGTTATCACAAAAGAAGATATATCGGCGTTAAAATGGTTCTGATTTTAGTAATCCTAATTTCTATTGCTTTAATCATAGGAATTCACAACAGCCGATCTAACACGACTACCAATAAAATAAAAGACGTAACTACAACGCAAGTCAATAAAGTCTTTGGTATTGGTTGGCAAACGTTTAAGTTTAATATTTTGCTTAACTCAAGCAATGAAACTGTAGTGGTATACCTTAGCTATCCTACTTACCATAAAGGAACTAATGTCGCTGGCGCTACACCTGATTTAGAATTCGCTCCATATCCTATGATTGTATTTTCTCAGGGTTTTGGAATCCCCTGGCAAAATTATACGGTCTTACTAAATTATCTAACAGAACACGGATTTGTAGTAGCATACGTAATCTATCCCTATACTGATCCCAACGTAAGTCCACCATTATTACGGTCAGATATCATAAATCATCCTTATGAGCTTTCATCAGCTGTTAATGATTTACTTGATATTAATAAAACCAATTCGCTAATTAAAGGACTAATTAACGTCAACGAGATAGGGCTCGCTGGGCAATCCGATGGGGGTGACGTTTCTTTAACGGTAGCTGTTGACTCAGAATATAAAAATCCTTTGTTTAAAGCGGTTGCACTTTATTCAGCGGCAGAATATAACGTGTTTTCAGGTACGTATTTCAGCGCCCCACAACCGCCATTACTTATTACTCAAGGCACCTTAGATGATATAAATCCGCCTTACTGCTCCATTCAAATTTACAACGAAGCCTCGAGCCCAAAATATTACATTGAGCTTGTAGGAGCAGATCATTTAGAGCCCTATACTCAGAGCAACCAATATGAAAGTGTTGTTGCTAAAGCATCGCTGGCCTTTTTTAATACCTACTTAAAAAAACACAACCAAATTGAGAAACTTCACACAGTTGCAAATCTTTCCGGAGTCTCTCAGCTAATTAATAGCTCTTACATTACACCAACAAATCAATATTGCCCAGGAGCTCCTTAATCTTACTTTTTTGCCCACATAACAACAGCTTCAGCTATTACTTCTTTGTAACTTAAATCACTAAATCCAGCCTGTGTAAAATACGAAGTCCATTTTTCAATAGGAACTGGCCGCTCCTGAAACCTAAAGATAAACCTTGGAATGTTTTTAACAATCCTGAACCAACCTGCTACGCCCCTTTTAGCAAAAGTACGTACTTTGCCTTTAATTATTTGAAGATCTCTAGCGTTTAGTCCCCTCCCAAACATCATGTCACCTAAGACAAACCAGCCCCCTGGCTTAAGCCAATTATAAGCTCGAGTAAGCAAGGCTTTTTTATCTGCATCAAGTAAATGATGCAAAGCATAGTTTGAAACAATTAAATCAACTGAATTTGGCTTAAAATTTAACTCTTCAATTGATGATACAATTGGCTCAATATTGCCCAAATTCTCATTATTTGCAAGATCAGTTAATCTTTCTAACATCGCAGGACTTATGTCAACAGCATAAACTTTTTTACATACTCTTGCTAGAGGTAACGTAAGTTGACCGCTACCGCTTCCTAAGTCAATAGCATGGATTTCCTCCATTGATTCAAACAGGGAATTCACGCAAAACAAAAGCTCCTCAATGACTTGAGTTAATCCTGTTGCTCCACCACTTTCCCAACCTGGCGCAGCCTTAGACCACCTCTTGCGTTGGCTTTTTGTTACACTTTTTCTAATAATATCTAGCAAGACAACATCCGCCTTTTTAAACAACTAGTTCCAATCAGTTAATGTTTAATTTTAAGGCTAACCAGAGATTAAAAAAATAGCTAATTATAAAGCATACTGTATGACTAGCTCTTTAAACTATAGAATTATTTGCAATGTCACATCACGACATGCAAAGCTATTATTTGCACCAAGAACTTAAAAGAAAAGTAATGATGCGCAGAAGGCGCCGCTTTTTTATTTTTTTAACATCGTTAATCGCAGTATTATTAATAGCTTTTGGGACGACCGTATTGGTGTTAGGCGCCAATTCGAAAGGCCATAACGTAGCTTTAAAGCATGACAAGAACAAACCTACAACCACGCTACCGGCTAGCTCTACCACCACAAATAACGTAGGAACTTGGAGAATAGCTTGGGGCGTCGCAATGGCTTGGGGTTATGGTGTAGCTCAAAATACGACAGTACGCGAGATAGTAACCTCTCCGATTCCGGGAACACAAGCACGTATACGCATTTCAAATCAATGGGGAAATGCTGATATGAATATAGGAGCTTTGACAATTGCCCAAGACTTAGGAGGAGCAAATATAAACCCGGCAAGCATAATTCAAGCAACTTTTAACGGACAGCCCACTGCAACAATTCCACCGGGAGGAACTTTGCTAAGTGATCCGATAACAATAAATATCACTGCCGGCGAGACGTTAGCAATTAGCTTATGGGTAACAAATAGGGATCTAGTTACTCTACACCCTACTGGTATTACAAATGTTTCTTATTTCACAGCTAATAATGCTGGAAACCAAACAACTGCGCCTAACTGGCATGCTTTTCCATATGCTAGCGCTTGGCCAAGATGGGTAGATGCTCTTGAGGTCCTAGAACCTCCCGGGGTTGGCGGTAGCTCAATAGTTATCGTTGGAGACTCAATTACTGATGGATATCATGCAACACAAAATTGGGCAAGCGTCTTACAAGCTAGAATAAATCAGCTCCCAATCTCTCAACGAGTAGCCGTAATAAACGAGGCAATCACGGCCAATACTCTCACAGCTCTTCCTGACAGCGATGCCGACAAAGGCGGAGGCCAGCCCGGACTTCAAAGACTGGGAGTAGACGCTTTGTCTTTTCCAGGTGTTGGCACAGTAATTGTTTTTTTAGGTACCAATGATCTTTATTTTGGAGCAACAGCCGAGCAGCTTGAAAGTGGGCTTGAACAAGCTGCAGCTGCAATCCATCAAGCCGGACTTAAAGCAATCGTAGTAACCTTAACCCCGCGAATGAATGGACAGTATTATTGGACCCCAGCCCAACAGGAAAGACTTGAAGAAGTTAATCAATGGATCCTTAACAATAATGGGGTTTTTGATGGTGTTATAAACTTTGCACCTGTAATTTCAGATACCTATAATGGGAACTGTCAACCAACAGCAATTTTTCCAGCTTATAATTCAGGTGACAACCTTCATCCTAACGCAGCTGGGCAAATAGCAATGGCAAACTCAGTTTCACCGTCTCTAATAGGATTCCAACAATTACCTGTCCTTAATCAACCCATTAATCCTACACCAACTCCTGGGTGTTTGGGAGTTAACGGAATCGAGTCAGCTTATCAATTTTTTAAGTCTTGAAATTTTTAGTAAATTTTAAAAAAGTTTCTCCAGCCCTTGAAATGATTTTTCCTTGATTTACAAAGTTCAGCGCCTCGTAAAATTTAACAGCATCGGCATCAAAAGGTGTAACAAGCTCAAGCCTATTACAATTAAGACTCTTTAACCTTTCTTCTAATTTGCTCACCAAACTTTTCCCAACAGATTGCCCACGGGCTTCTGGAACTACAAAAAGATGGGTTAGTTCTGCAATGCTTCTGCCTTCATTGGCATCACAACCAAGACCTTTCTTTGATGGCCGGTTTTTAAGGCGACGCAAAACCCCTGTTAGATAATACCAAAATCTATGCAAAAGCACTTCTTTTGCAAATCTAGGATGGACTATAAAAGAAGCACATAAAAAGAAGCCCAGACGCACTATGTTCCGTCTGACAACTACAAAATAATGACCGGCAGGATTATAATTTGCTAGTAAAACTCCTAGCAATTTTCCACTTTTATCTTTTGCAATAAAAGATATCTGGTAAGGAGATTTAATCCAGGCCTTGTAATATTGTCTCATGAAAAGCGGACCGGCTAAGGATAAAAATTCCTCTTTAAACACTTGACAATGCGCCTTTGCAGCTTCTTTTAAGTCTTGTTCTTTCAGGTCTTGTAAAATAATTTCTTGCATTTTTATGCTTCACTAATCAAACTAATATCATGTAAAAACTCTTCAGATAGATAATCTATGATAGTACTCTATCGTCAAACTAAATCGTCACAGCCTTTAATAATTTGACATATAATGAGTTAAACAAAAACATTTAATTATAGATAAGCGCCACAAAAATTTAAGAAAGAAATCAAGTAATTATTATCTAGAACTTTTAAATGCGTTAATTAAATGAGATAACTTATATCTACGTGAAGCAACCGCCCTGTAAAAAAAATTGCCCGCTTTTAAGGTAAAAGAGTTACCCTTTAAAAATTTAAACACTTTTGTTGCAGAAGGAAACAGAATCTGAAGTAGGGTAAATACTCCCGCAGCCTCAGTAAAAGTTTCTTGTCCAATCTTAACCACTAAAGAATCGCAATAGCTTTTACCTAACTGCCCTAAAGGAACAAAAACAACTTCATTTTTTGGGGCAATTTTTGCTGCCCCGGCTGCCAAGCCCTGGCAAAGGCTACAATGACCATCTATGTATACCCAAACAGGTTTTTTCACAAATCAAAGTTTATCTGCCGTAAAACAAGTTGGTATCCCACTGAAATGTTTCCCTACTTTATGTTACACTTATACTATAGTGAGATCTCAGCGCCATCACCTTGAGGAATTAAAGCTTGCTAGCAGGTTGCGCGCAAATTTAGTTTCTTGCGATGTCGAGCCAACTCAAGAGGATCTAAAGCGCTTCAAGCAAGCGTTAAAGGATGTTACCCAGCCGAGAAAAACAAATAAAGTTGCACTTTCTTTTTTAGCATTGCTAACTATAGTGGCCTTGGGGTTGACAAGTGCCATGATGACAATTAGTAGCTCTGAAAAAAATGGAGGTATTCAATTTCAGCCTACATCTAATTTTCAAAGCTATATTAATCAATTACAGAAGGCCGTTTCAGAAAAAAACTCTAGCTTAATAGCCTCCAGCGAGGCTCAGTTGGAACTTGCATTTGTTCACTTACCCCAGGCCCAGCGCAAGAAGTACCTAGCTGAAACACTTAGTTTACTAAATCAAGCTAACTTAACAATTCAAACCCTAACAATTAATTCCAATAGCTCCAATACGGGAAGTACAACAAAGAAATCAACTAGCAGCAACACACCACCATTAGGACAAGGTCAATCTTCAACAGCGCCTGGTCAATTAAGAAAGAGTCAAACTAGCCAGACACCAACGACGCCTGTCGGTCAAAACAATGGTAGTAGTTCTCAGGGCCAAGGATCTAGCTCTCTAACTACACCAGCTAGAAGTGCCAACAGCAGCACTCCTAGTAATACGGCTTCTGGTAATTCAATCAGCCAAGCTCAGTCACATGGTGCCAATGTAGGTGGTAGTCCACACAGCCCACAAGGATCTCAGGTTACCTTGCCACCTTCTTCAAATGGTAACGCTTACGGCAAAAGCAAGTAGCAAAAGACTTTTATAAAGGAATCCCCCACAGGGGAAACCACCTCGAATAATCCTGCTCCAAAGGCAAATCCTCTTCTAGAACTGTTTTAATGTGAAGTTCCTTAGCATTATCCCTTGTCTCAGCGCCTTTTGGAACAAATGGATAAAAGGTGCCTCTTTTGTAAAGATAAATCAAATAAAAGATCACATCATTAGGATTCTGAAGGGAGGACTGATCACCTTTAAATGAAAAAACAGAACAAAGCAACTGCGGTCCCCAACCTGAATCACTAACTGTTGTGTTTACCATATGAACCTTTGTGACTAATTCTTCAAAATCATTACTTGACACAATCATCCACCTATACCCGTAGGAGTCCTCTACAGATTTAAAGTCTTGGTCTTTATCTTTACATAGCGCTTCAATATCTCCTAAGGCCGCAACAAATGATGCTGAATCAGTTGACTTAATACATACGCCAGCAACCCCATTAGGAAATGAATTTAACGAAGATTGAATTGTAACCAAAGCAGCCGGCAGTCTAAAAAGATTATCAAGGGTAGGCTTAACTGGCTTAGATCTACCTAGTAAAACATCGAAAATTTTCACTTTGCCATCTGGCGTTCTAATTCGTCTAACTTTTTAATCCTTACCTCAAGAGAAGGATGGGTTGAAAACACATTGCTTAAGATTGAGTTAGCATTTAAAGCTGGAGCGAAGAAAAAGGCGTTGTAATGAGAAACCGTTCGTAAATCTCTTGTTGGAATTGCACCCATTGCACCCGTAATTTTAAGAAGTGCTGATTTAAGTAATGATGGTTGCCCGATTAAAATCGCACCTGATCTATCTGCAGCTAATTCTCTGTAACGAGAAAGCGCCAAAACCAATAAGTAGCTAATTACATAAACAACACTTGAAACTAAAATAATAATCAAATCAACAAGTCCAGAGTTAACATTATCATCCCGATCTCCTGAACCGAAACCCCCAAACATCCCTGCATAAAAGGCTATTCGAGTTAACAACCCAGCCACCATAGATAAAAAACTTGCTACTGTTATTACCACAACATCGCGATGAGCTACATGAGAAAGTTCATGGGCTAAAACTGCCTCTAATTCCTGATCGTTTAATCTCCTCATGAGACCTCTTGTAGCACAAATAACAGAAGCCTTCTGGCTACGACCCGTTGCAAATGCGTTGGGTATGTCAATATCGGCAACTGCCACTTTTGGCTTAGGCATATCAGCTAAAGCAACTAATCTGTTTACTATGGCGTGTAATCTTGGCTCTTCGTTTTCTTCTACTACCCGACCCCCCATAGACCAAAGCGCTAACTTGTCTGAAAAATAAATTTGCGCTATTAGAAAAGCCAACATGATAACGACAATGAAATAAAGTTGGATACCGATTTCAAAAAGAATAATGCCAAAGGCCACAAATAAAAGCGTTAAAAGAAAACCAACGACAAACATCCGAAAGCTAAGCTGCCGATCAGTTGTAAAAGCTCTATTTTGACTCATTTATCCATCGCTTTCTAAGAGTTCCCTCACCTCTTGAATGGTTGATCCGGATGCCGGCACAACTAAATCTGAAGGGCTTAGATCATCATCCGGTAATTTATTTCCCACCGTTTTAATTTCCTTAATCAAAAGCTCCAAAGATTCCTTAAAAGCTTCTTCGTCATTTTTAGAAATACTTTGTTCTAAAGAAGCATCTAATCTTTCTATTGTCTGCATATAGCTATCTGGCACATCAAAACGACCTTCATTAAGTATTCTAACTTTCATTTTTAGCCTCCTGTTCGGTAGCTGTTTCTGATGGTGCAGAAAGCTCGCCTGAAGGAGCTGACTGACCAAGTTGAGCTTTTAATGCCGCTAATTCGGACTCCACCTGGGAACTTGTCGATGCTTTATCTAATTCCATCTGCAAAGGATCAGAAGAAGATGATGTGATATCCTGTAAGGCGCCTGATGCCACTAGGTCATTTAAACCAGCAGCTCTTGCTTGCATTTGGGCGACCTTGTCCTGAGCTCTTTCTAAGGCCATGCCAATATCACCCATATCTTCGGAAATGCCAGTAACCGCTTCGGTTACCTTAGATTGAGCCTCCGCTGCTGTATATGTTGCCTTAATTGTCTCTTTTTTGGCCCTAAAAGATTCAACTTGAGCCTGAGTGCGCTGGCTCAAAATGATCATATTTTGTTCTTGTTCTTCTAATTGTTTGTGTTGAGCCTCTAAATCACTTAGTTGCTGGGCAATTGCCTGCCTACGAGCTAATGCCTCACGGGCTAAGTCTTCGCGGTTCTGACTTAAAGCCTGTTTGGCTTGATCCTGTAATTTGTTAGCGCTTTGCTGAAGTTGCTGAGCTTGAATTTCAATCCTCTTCTTTGCTGTTGCAACGTCGGCTAGACCCCGCTTGAGTTGCTGAAGCTTTTCCAGCATTTGCTCGTATTGTAAATCTAAAGTCTCCCTTGGGTCTTCGTGCTTATCTAAGAACTTATTAGCCTTTGCTTGAAAAATAGTCGTAACCCGTTTAAGCACACTCATTATTTTTTCTCCTTCTTGTCTTAGATTAATCCAGTTTTTAGCTACTGTAATGTCGCCTGATATTTATACTATCAAATACACCAAAAATGCCATTTTTAAATTCAAAGAACTTTTTCAACCTTTGGCTGTCCTTGGCCATTTCATGGTAAAAACGAATCAATCTAACCCAGTAAAAGCCCTAATTTACGGTCAGAGTACCAATTTATTACTGTGTTGTTCTAGCATCCAGATTAATGAATTACAACTGTTTGCGGCTCTTATGCGTACATGCCCATCCTGATGATGAGTCCTCCAAAGGGGCCCCTACTGTGGCTTATTACAAGTCTTTGGGCGTGCAGTGTACCTTGGTGACATGCACAGGCGGAGAAGCCGGAGATATTTTAAACGAATCTTTACTGGATAAAATTAACAAAGAAAACATCGCTTTTCATAGGTTTTCTGAGCTTTTGCGCGCGGCTTCAGTGATTGGCTATGACAAAGTCATAACGCTTAATTACAAAGATTCAGGAATGCCAAATACATCTAATAACGACGACCCTAAAAGTTTTGCCAGGGTTCCACTTGAGAAAACCGTGCTTGACTTAGTTAAAACAATCCGAAAAGAAAAGCCACATGTAATAATCACATATGGAGCTGATCAACAAGGTTATCCTCATCCTGACCATATTAAGGTTCACCAAAGTACACTGCTAGCTTATCTTTTAGCTCCTCGAATCTTTTACCACACAAAAGACTTAGAACCATGGAAACCATTAAAGATGTATTATCATGTTTTTTCTTTTAAACGCATTAAAAAAATTCACGAATGGTTTAAAAACAATCAGGGCCGTTCACCTTTTGACCAACGATGGCTATCAAGAACCAACAGTCAATTTGAACCCATTACCACATCAATTCCCGTAGGGGATTTTTTACAAATAAGAAGAGCGGCCCTGGTAGCGCATGAAACCCAAATTGATCCAATTAAAAGTCCTTTCTTTTTCATCGATACTGAAGTTGAAAAACAACTTTATCCTTTTGAGGATTACCACTTGGCCCATTCTCGAGTTGGATTTCCAAAAGTTATTGAGCGGGATCTTTTTTTTGGTGTAGCATCTAATTGAGATTACAAACTCAATAAAGGAGGTACTATGGCAAAATGGTTAAGTCCTGAATGGTTCGAAATCGTACTTGACATGGCTAAATCACAACCAGAACGTCCTGGTGCTACAGCAAAGATGCAGTACGTCATAACTGACGCACCAGAGGGAGGCGAAATTCATTACTACTGGATAGTTGAGAATGGCAAGTTATTAGAGGCCAAATTAGGTGATTTGCCAGATGCGGAATTCACAATGACTATGTCATATTCAGATCACATGAAGATGGCTAAGTCAGAGTTAGACCCCAATACTGCCTTTTTACAAGGACGAATAAAAGTCACTGGCAACATGGCTAAACTCATGGGACTCTTACCAATTACTAATTCTCCCGAGTATAAACAACTCATGAAAGACATTGAAGCAAAGACTGAGTTTTAAATACCAATTATCAGTAACTAACCTTATTAAATTATTGAGTTAAGTCGATTAACTACGAGACTTGTGTAAAGGTATATTTTGTTTTGCGCTAACGTATTAGGTTTCATTTACGATACACTCTAGAATAGCTTTAGATTGCCACTTGACCACCCATTGTTATTTTTAATATATCCGCTTACATTATTAATCGAGTACAGATCAGGCTAGTTAACCCATCTACTTTAAATCATTTATGCGACATATATGTGATTTTTGCCTTTAAATTTAATTTAGGCTCTATAGTAGTGAAACCAGCTGCGGTGAAGTCTCTGGCTTTCCTCATTAACCATCTAAGAGGGTTTTTATTCATAGCTCGTCCATAGCTGATTTTTTAATTAAGTTGCTTTATAGACTATGTTAAATCCCACATCAGCGTTATTTTAACTGGTTATTAAAAAGATATTCTTTTATAAGAAAAAACAAGCAGAGAATAATCTTAAAAAATTATTTTAGGAACCTATAATGATTCAAAATGCAACTACGGGGCTTTTAAGCTCACTGCTTCATTAAGAGAGGCTAATATACAATTTTAAGCAAAAAGTAGTCAGATTAATGGCAGGACTAGGCATAAAAGGGTATAAGTTTTTAAAGAAAATCAAATAAAAGCACTAAAAGAGATAAAACAGCTACTTTTGCCTAAAATTAGCTAGATAGAAATTTAAGGTAGCTTGGGTAGATAAGCTTCCCTCAGAATCAGGAATAATTAAGTGTTTATAGGTAAAATTTTACATACCAACTACACATCACAATAAGAGCTCTAATAGACTTAGATTTTTATTAAAGCAAATTTAGATGCTTTAATCTATCAAAACTGTGGATAACTGCTACGGTAATGCAATTGCTTAAAAATTTATGGTTACATCTTTTGAAAGAATCAATTTATAAAGAGAACTTCACGTCCACAGAACGACTAAAAACATCAATATTTTAGTAAATCATTTGGTATGGCAAAAAAGGATTCAAAACTTAATTGATAATATGGCGCCAGTTCAATTTGAACAACAATTTACAAACGTTAAAGGAGCTCAAGTATAATGATAATCTGTGCGGTTTCAGGGGGTGGATGTACGAGCTATTTAAGATGAAATGTCATGTTTTCCGTACTGTCGACCTATTCCTAGCTTAAGATATCAAACAAGTCGCAACAACAGCTTGAAATTTGTCCTTAAGAGGTAAATCTGGAAGCTGGTTTTTTAAAACTCCACAACCTTGTTGTTTTTTAAGCTTTTAAATATTGAGCCTATATTGTTTGATCCTTTTTTCTTGCCATTAAGTCTAATTATTGACCTTCATATTTGTTGATTCTGAGGAATTATTAAACACAGAACTTAATCAACTATAATATCTTATTACATCTATTATTAAATCTGCACTTCCAATGGCATTATAAACATTTATTGAGTAATTAGCACCAATTT
>Ga0080006_1156376_pt1 | contig 13491 bp, 8 predicted proteins | sample RS3BMetagenome_FD_69209 | JGI IMG/M metagenome (GOLD analysis project Ga0080006, IMG submission 69209) | Ferric oxide microbial mat and aquatic microbial communities from Rainbow Spring, Yellowstone National Park, USA - RS3B (SPADES... ...
CCCATACATAGCGATAGCCCTTCGGTGAGAAGAGCTCCCTCCCAAACTCTATCCTGAGTTGTCCCAAGGTGTGACAACTGGACTCATAGTCGCCCGCTACTACGGCAATTAAGTCTCCTGGCTGCGCCTTGGTGAGCATTGCAATCCCATCTGCCTCGGACTTGCTCAAGTGTTTGCCAACCGGAGAATCTAGGTGAATACCCTCGGAGGAGCCCATTACTTTCATCCACAACAGCCCCTTCGAGCCGAGTTCAACAGCCCGAGAGACTAATGCATCGAGCTTTGAACGACTCCAATCTGCTCCACCGGGCAAGCAGATAGCTTTCACTGCTTCCTTCCCTTGGAAGACATTTACCGTAGTGGAAGAGAACAATGTGGTCAGATCTACTATGGGCATATCAAAGCGTAAGTCTGGCTTATCGGTTCCGTAGCGATCCATCGCTTCTGCCCAGCTAATCTTAGTGGGATAATCGATGTCGATATCCAAGGCTTCAGCAGTAGCAGCTAGTACAGCATCAGAGACTATGGAGTGGATTTCTTCCTGAGTCGTAAATGATGTCTCCAGATCCAGCTGAGTGAACTCGAACTGCCGATCAGCTCGAAGGTCTTCATCCCTCAGGCATCTGGCAATTTGGTAGTAACGATCAAATCCTCCTACCATGAGGAGCTGTTTGGCTATCTGAGGACTCTGTGGCAACACGTAAAAGTTGCCCGGTTGTAGTCTGGAGGGAACAGCGAATTCTCTAGCACCTTCAGGGGTAGGTGTCCATAGCAGTGGAGTCTCTACCTCGACGAAGCCATGATTTTCCATAGCCTTTCGCAAAGCAGCGTTTACTTTGGCTCTTAGTCGAAGGTTGGCTTGCATTTTTTCCTTGCGCAAGTCCAAGTAGCGAAACTTCAATCGAAGCGCCTCGTCCACATCGCTTCTTCGATCTATAGGCATGGGCAAAGGCTCTGCGACAGACAGCACCTTGAGTTTTGCTACGGCTATCTCTACTTTGCCAGTAGGTAGATCGTCATTCTCGGTTCCTGAAGGGCGTTCCTTTACTACTCCCTCTACCGACAGTACGTATTCGGGGTGAATATCCTCTAAACCGTCCACTACGCATTGAACTATCCCTGTATGGTCGCGGAGATCGATAAAGGCTAGGTGCTCCCCATGTTCTCGCAGTGCAGCTACCCAACCAGCGAGTTTAACTCTCCTGCCAATATCGGATTCGTTGAGCCGTCCACAGTAGTCGCTTCTCATCGAAGAGGGTGGCTGAGTAATCATCCAAGAAGACCTTTCATATAGTCAGCAACCAAAGATGCCTTTACATTAACCTGTGGCTCGTCTCCCCTCAGAGCCTTGACAGTCACGATGTCTGCCCTGTCCTCATCGGGTCCAACGATGATGGCGAATTTGGCACCGGAACGATCGGCAAGCTTCAGTTGAGCCTTGATAGAACGGTTGTCGAAAGAACGAATTGCTCTAATACCGTTAGATCGAAGCTCATGGGTGATAACTCTTGCACGATGCCCTCCAACAATGTCTACCACGAAGATGTCCGTAGAGCTTTCTGGCAAAGGGAGCACTCCCTCCTCATCGGCTGCCAACAATAGCCTCTCTATGCCAATCCCGAAGCCAATTCCGGGTGTGGGAGGGCCACCAAGGGATTCTACAAGCCCATCGTAACGTCCGCCTCCTCCAATAGCATTTTGGGCGCTCTGTAGTTTCAAGGCCGAGAATTCGAAGGTGGTACGGGTGTAATAGTCCAGACCCCTTACCAGTCGATGGTTTATCTCTGCTTCAAAACCTAGATCAGCTAGTCCCTCTCGAACGGTAGCAAAGTGCGAGATGCAAGCTGGACAGAGATGGTCGACGAGATGAGGCAGGTCTGCTGTAGCTTGGATACACTCACCTCTCTTACAATCTAGCACTCTCAACGGGTTTATCCCTGCTCTAGATGCATGTTCTTTACAAAGCTGGTCCTTACGGTCGATCAGAAGATCCCTAATTAGCTCTATGTATGCTGGTCTGCATTGGCCATCACCCATCGAGTTGATCGATAACTTGACTTTTTCTATGCCCAAACTGCGATAGAAAGAACCGGCGAGGGAGATCACCTCTATATCTGCCTCTGGGTCGTCGGTACCTAACAGCTCGACGCCCAGCTGATGATGTTGCCTATAGCGTCCTGCCTGAGGACGTTCGTAGCGAAAGGCCGGGGTTAGATACCAAGCCTTCCATACCAGATTTGGACGGTGTTGGACAAAGGCACGGACTATCGAAGCCGTTCCTTCTGGTCGAAGCGCGAGATGCCTACCGCTGCGATCCTCCAGTTCGTACATCTCTTTACGAACTACGTCGCTCTCGGATCCGATCCCTCGGTTGAACACGGCAAGATCCTCCAGGAGAGGGCTGATGATCAATCCAAATCCCGCACGTTCAACTAGATCAGCAAAGGTGACAATTACCTGTTCCCAGCGGGACGACTGCGGATAGAGTACATCGTGCATTCCAACTGGGGCAACCAGGTTGGGGGTGGAGGCATTGGTCTTCACGAACTGCGCTGCCCGGGTAGTAAACGATAGGCGTCGAATACTCCATCAATTTGTTTGAGTGAACTCAACAACGAGCTTAGATGAGTCGGATCTGCTATTTGCACATCAAAACGCATTCTCGATATACGATCTCCTGTAGTCATCGACGAGCTAGAAACTATGTTGAAATGATGCTCAGCTAATACCTTAGCTACATCCGCAAGTAGACGAGATCTATCTAGAGCACTTACCTCAATAGAGACTACGAACACCTCACCACAGTTGCGATCCCACTCAACCTCTATGAGTCGCTCCTTGGCTTGCTGAGCCAAGGACATGGCGTTAGCACAGTTGGCTCGGTGTACGGATACCCCTCTACCGCGAGTAACGAAACCAACTATGTCGTCTCCGGGCATCGGGGTACAGCAACGCGAGAGACGAACCATCACATCATCTAAACCCTCTACGTAGACGGCTGCCCCCATGCCATCCCGATGTCGACGGGGCTGCTTTACTGTAACTGGGAGTTGCTCCTCGTGTTCCCCTCCGCGCAGCTCCCTCATCAATCGCTGTACAACAGAACGAGCAGAGAGATGTCCTTCTCCAATAGCTGCGCTAAGAGCATCTATATCTGTGTAGTTCATTGAACGCGCGAGGGAGAGCAGTGCTTCCGAGGAAGTCATCTTGACCAAGGGGAGACCTTCACGACGTAATGCCTTGGTCAGTTCTTCCTTGCCCTTCTCGATGGCATCTTCACGTCGCTCTCTGGAAAACCATTGACGGATTTTGTTCCGAGCTCGTGGAGTGACGACTATAGACAGCCAGTCACGCGAAGGTCCAGCTGTAGGAGATTTGGAAGTGAATATCTCCACTGTATCTGCTGACTTGAGTTTCGAATCTAACGGTACGAGGTGGCCGTTTACCTTAGCTCCGATACAACGGTGACCAACTTCAGTATGTATGGCATAAGCAAAATCAATTGGGGTTGCACCAGCAGCTAAAGTAACTACCTTGCCTTTGGGTGTGAAAACATATACCTCGTCTTGACCAAGGTCGAGTTTCAGACCTTCGAGGAATTCATTGGGATCTCTCGCTGTCTGCTGCCAATCAGCAACTCGCTGCACCCACGCCATCTCGCTGAGGGATATACCTGACGGTGATTCTTTGTAACTCCAGTGAGCGGCAATTCCGTATTCAGCGCGTTGATGCATGGCCCGTGTACGTATTTGAACCTCCATTGGTTTCCCGCCCGGTCCTATAACCGTCGTATGCAAAGACTGATATAGATTGAACTTAGGGGCATTCACGTAGTCCTTGAACCTACCTTGAACCGGGTTCCAAAGGGCATGTACAGCGCCTAGACTGGCCCAGCACTCTTTATCCGACTCAACTATCACTCGAATTCCGACAAGATCGAATATCTCAGCAAATTCCTTGCCTTTTACCACCATCTTCTCGTATATGCTCCAGAGATGCTTAGGGCGACCAGTTACTTCAGCCTCTATCCCGAGCTCAGTTAGACGCCTCCGGAGGATGTCGATGACCCCAGCAAGATAGCTCTCACGCTCTGGAGAACGAGTCATTACCATCCTATTGATTTCCGCGTAACGCTTAGGATGAAGAGTAGCGAAAGCCAGATCTTCCAGCTGCCACTTGATCTCGCCAATGCCCAATCGATGAGCCAAAGGCGCGTATATGTCCAAGGTCTGTTGAGCTATTCTAGTTCGCTTCCACTCCGGCATGGCAGCGATAGTGCGCATGTTGTGCAGTCGATCAGCTAGTTTGATCACGAGAACTCGCCAATCCTGTGCCATGGCAACCAGCATCTTACGAATGGTCGCTGCTTGATGTGCCTCGGATGTGTCGAATTGCAGGCGATCCAGCTTGGTTACACCATCTACCATGGAAGCAATATCCGCTCCAAAACGTTCGGTTATGATCTCTAAACTCCCCCCTGCATCTTCGACGGTGTCATGCAAAAGAGCGGCAGCTACAGTACGACCATCTAGTCCCAGGTCGGCTACGATTTCTGCTACAGCTAGTGGATGAACTATGTAGGGATCACCTGATAGGCGGAACTGACCTTGATGAGCCGACTCGGCCATTGCATAGGCTTCATGAATAACACGGGTGCACTCACTGTCAACACCACGGTGTGACTCTACCTTGGCTACAAGCTCGCCTACTGCACTGTCGTAGAGAAGCTCCTCTTTGGGCACTGCTTCCTGTGCTATTCGGCTCATATTTAAAAATTACCCGTAATGACGAAGAATCGTGCGGACTCAAAAGATACTCTACATCTTATAAACAGTTGAGTATTCATGCATCTATGGTCTGCGCCAATTACTCGGTAGTTACTCGATCATCTGCCAAAAAATAAGGTTGTTCAACACATGCCTGCTATACAGTGCATGCATGCTCTTCGCTAACGCCTCTTGCCCTTCCGCTTAGCGGGATGACGGTACTTCGTTCCTTGCTGGGAACGACCCTTGCTAGCTTGACCCTTAGCGCGTGCACCAGTTGCAGCAGCCTTCAGTTGAGCTGCAGGGGATGACTGTTCGCCCAGTGGTTCAGCTGTACTAGTTGCAACAGTTCCTGCTTCGTCATCCGAGGGCCCTGAGGATCCTTCGGCATCCAAAGGTACACCAGGGAGAGAAGAGCCATCCTCGAAAGGAGCGACCTCATCTCCTGTCGCACCTGCTGCAAGTGCAGCCTTGTATTCAACTCGTCCCGAGTTGTCCTCGGAGACGTTGTTGTCTACCTGGCCAATGTCGGGAGAAGCAATCCCTTTCTTGGATGTACTGGCTGATCCGCTAGTGGAGCCAGTGCGTGCACGCCTACCGTTTGCTCGGCTCGACCCTGGTAATATCCTCTCTCTCGAACCGGCAGATCTCGAGCCGTCAGAAGGGGCTAGAGTCTTGGTCGAACCAAGAGCATTATAAGAGGCTGCAGTCGCATTGAGTGCAGAAGCTGCCGCAGCAGCCGGTGTGAGTAATAAGCTTCCTTCTCCTCTGGCACGAAGTCGTTGACGAATAGTGGCATATCGTGGCTCGCGCTCTTTCCATGCGGCCAGCAGAGGCGAGGCAATGAACAGAGAGGAATACGCACCGGAGATCAGACCAATCAATAAAGCCAAGCCAAAGTACTGCAGGGTGGTAGCACCTAACAACTGTGCACCTATGAGCAGCACCGCCAGTATAGGTATCACCGCTACCAAGGAGGTATTGATCGACCGAGCTAGCACTTGGTTCATGGACAAATTGACAGTATCTTCATAGGTGAGCTTTCCTGTTGCACCCAGCCCTTTGACACTCTCTTGTACCCGATCGAATACTACAATAGTGTCATAAAGAGAATACCCCAAGATAGTGAGTACGGCTACTACAGTATCCGGGGTAACTTGAAACCCGGTTAGGGAGTACACTCCTACCGTAACAAGAATGTCGTGTACAACAGCCACGATAGCAGCCATGGCCATCTTCCATTCAAACCGTATCGTGATATATGCAGCAATGGCCAGGAAGAATACTATCAAGGCCAAGACGGCTTTATGGGTTATCTGACTTCCCCAGGAGGGGCCTATGGTTGTCATGCTAACCTGGTTTATAGGCACTTTGGCTAACTTGGCTAGAGTAGCAGTCACTTCGTTCTCGGTAACACGACGTGCCGCTGCAGACTCCGAAGCCAGATCTGCTTCTACCTGGACAGTGCGGCCCCCTAGGGTGACTACGGTAGCCCCTCCTAGACCTATTGGACGCAGAGCGTTGCGCACCGTAGTAGAGGATAGTCCTGGTGCAGTAAGCTCCCAAGAGGTTCCTCCTTTGAAGTCGATGCCCAAATTGAGACCTCTGGTAGCTAGCGAGATGACCCCAGCTAGGATTACCAGCGAAGAGATGAGGAACCACCACTTCCTACGATGAACGAAATCAAAGGATGTCTCACCTCGGTATAGTCGCTGAAAAGCATTGTGAGTGGTAGTAGAGCTAGAGGTTTCTGCGCCACCTTGTATTGACTGCCCTTCGTTCATGCAACACCTCCCGCATCGACTGCGAGGCCCTTGCCTACTCCTATCCAGCGAGCTTTGGTGAACAACTCACTACGCCCTAAGATGACCACTAGAGGACGAGTAAAGAAGTAGGCGGTCGCAACATCGAGCAAAGTTGAAAGTCCTAGGAAGAAGGCGAATCCTCTAACCGCTCCTATGCTCAAGAGCCAGAGAATCAAGGCTCCCAGGAATGAAACCGCATCGGCGGCAATGATTGTCCGATATGCACGACGAAACCCCTTGTCCACTGAGGATCTTACCGAACGTCCTGCTCGCACTTCATCTTTGAGACGTTCGAAGTAAACGACGTAAGAGTCGACAGTTATGCCTATCGACACTATCAAACCAGTCACCCCAGACAAGTCCAAAGTAAGCCCTTCAACCCGTCCCAGAAGCGAGATGATCGCCCACAGCAACGCAGCAGTGGTGGCTAGACCTAGTACTACCACTACGCCTAAGCCACGATAGTAAAATATGGTGTAGGCCATTACCAAGGCTAAGCCAACCAATCCAGCTACTAGACCTGCCTTCAAAGATGACTTCCCCAAAGTAGGCGAGACCGTTTCAGTGCTTAGACGGTTTAGCTGAACTGGCAATGCACCATAGTTGAGCACAAGTGCCAAGTTGCTAGCGGTTGCATGGGTGAAATTGCCAGTTATCTCTCCTCTGCCCCCAAAGGAAGAGAAGCTCGTTTGGGTAGCTTGAATGATGGGAGCAGAGGTTATCCGACCATCAAGATCGGCAGCTACCAACTGATGGAAATTGGCCTTGGCCATCTTGTCCCACTCCGGAGCGCCTTTGCTCGTCAACGTAAAAGCAACGAACCACGTTCCTGTGCTGGGATTGATTTGAGGAGTAGCTGAGGCGATAGCAGTTCCACTTAGTTGAGCTGGTCCCAAGAGATATCTTTCGCCACCTGTACCGCTTCCCGGTACAGGAAGAAGAACTGGCTTGTTCTTTACATCCTGGGAAGGCTTGGTAGTTGGATAAGAGGCCAAGGCTTGATCTGGTGGAGGAGGAGAATAGTCTCCAGTAGAGGTGTTGACGTTCAGATTCGTTGCTGTATATGCGTTTGCCGGGGGACAAGAGGTTGGAAGCGGCTTGTTGGCAGTATTTGCAGCAGCAGATCCTTTAGCAGGAGGGGAATATGGAGGAGCTGCACACAGGACAGGGCGGAACAGAAGTTGAGCGGTCTCTCCAATGGTATGGATCACCTGTTCTGGATTGGATACCCCTGGCATTTGCACTACTACATCGCTTCCTTGGGTGGTGACATTTGCACCGGATACCCCTAGAGCATTGGCACGGTTCCTTATTATGTCTACTGCTTCATGGAGTTTGCCGGTGGTGGTAGGGTGTGCCGGTGCATAGACGATAGAGATACCGCCAGCGAGATCAAGCCCTAGTTTGGGAGCCCACCCAGCTGCCAAAGAAGCTGCCAACGCTGCTGCCGAGATGATGACAGTGGCAATGACGCTGACCGATAATGAACGTCTCATCACTTATTACCCTTGTTCTCCTTCTTCATCTCTGAGGTGCTCTCATCCTCTTCCTCTGAGCCACTTCTCGTGAATCCTCCATTGCTGGTCGCATCTACTACCTGTCTAGAAGAGGTTGCAGCATCGACGTCGTCCTGTTGCTCGATGTCCTCATCGTCATAGTCTTCTTCGTCGTAGTCCTCATCATCGTAGTCTTCTTCGTCGTAGTCCTCATCGTCCTGGTTGTGCGCGGTTTCACTGGATTGATCGATGTTCACATGTGGATTTACTACTCCGCTTCTCACACTGCCACTTCCCCCTGGCACTTGATCCATGCGATGGAGTATGAACTGTCGCAATACGACTATATGGTTCCCCTCCCCTATGTCGAGGCTTACTCGTTCGCCATCTATGCTGTCCACAACTCCCACTACTCCTCCCTGGGTAAGCACCTCTTGGCCAACTTCGAGCCTGGTACGAACCTCCTGTTGAGCTCTGGCTCGTTGTCGTTGAGGACGCACGAACATGAACCACAACAGGGCAAAGAATGCCAATAGGATCAGGATGAAACTGACCCCCCCAGACGAAGACGTGCTCTTGGTTGCAGTCTTTGCAGCACTGAGCAAACCTAAGACAACAGTCGCGCCGAACAAATGTGGCAAATGTTGAACAGTTGGACTAGATATCATTTATGAAAATCCTTAAGTTGGAAGGCTAATATCATCCCTACACTATCGTAGTCCATGACGCTCGTAGTGGCATAAGGATCGTTTACGAGCACGGTCACCCTGATCTTGCCCCCCATATCTCCTTGACCTTTCTGAGCAGCGAATTCAAGTTGCCTTCTCTGATAGCCTCTCTTGCTTGCATGATCAAACGATTGGTCCAGGTGAGATTGTGAATACTAATCAATCGCCATGCGGTGGGCTCGCCTACCATGAGCAAATGGCGGAGATACCCTCGTGACCAGCGTAAACAAGTAGAACAAGTACAAGAAGGATCCAGCGGTCCTTTCTCCAAAGCATTCTCCTTACGGCGTAGTTGATAACGACCGGTCGCAGACAACACTGTCCCATGTCGCCCAAGTCGAGTAGGGAATACGCAGTCGAACATGTCCACACCCATGGATATGGCCTCCAGCAATCCGACCGGATCACCTACGCCCATTAGGTATCTAGGTCTGTCTGTGGGCAACATGGATACGGTTACCTCTAGAACTTCGAGCATCTCGTCGTGACTTTCGCCAACCGACAGTCCCCCTATGGCATATCCACCGAAATCGCACTCAAGCGTTCGTTGCACGCTCTCCATCCTCACCGAAAGATCGATTCCTCCCTGAACTATGCCGAAAAGAGCTTGATCTTCACGGCGGTGAGCCCTCTTGGCCCTTCTGGCCCATTCGGCCGTACGTCGCATGGCCCCTTTTATCACCTCTGGTGGGGCAGGAAGAGAGGGGCACTGATCGAGCACCATCTGGATATCTGCTCCGATGAGTTCTTGAATGGCCACAGCGCTCTCCGGGGTCAAGTGTATTGTTGACCCATCGTAAACTGAACGGAAGTCGACTCCGCTGTCATCGATGGTTGGCGTCAGCGATCTCGTCTGGTAGCCCCCTGAATCAGTGAGTACAGCACCGCTCCACCCACTGAAGGCGTGAATCCCGTCCATGGCAGCAATCACCTCTGCCCCAGGCCTTAATGCCAAATGGTAGGCATTGGCCAACACCACCTGAAAACCAATGTCTTCGAGGTCTTGCATGGAAACGGCACGTACCGTACCTCTCGTGCCGACCGGCATGAAGCAAGGTGTTTCGAAGCTCCTATATGCAGTAAATGCCTTTCCTGTGCGCGCTCTGTTGTCAACAGCATCGATTTGCAAAACAACCGGCCAACTCATGGCTGATCCTTTTAGATGGTAGAAGAGATCTGATCAAGGACAGATAACTCGGATCTAGCGATGAGCATAGCATCACCAAAGCTCAAGAATCTGTAACCATTCTCTATGGCCATTCGATAAAGTTCCTTCCACTTGGGGCCGATGAATGCATGCACCAACGCCAGCAGGCTGGAACGTGGAACGTGGAAGTTGGTGAGCAGTACGTCCACAAGCTTAAACCTATATCCAGGTTTTATGAACAAGGATGTTCTACCCTCGAGTATGCCGCTGCACGCCGCTGACTCCAAGGCACGCACCACGGTGGTGCCCACTGCCACTACCCGACGAGCCTCTTGACATTGGGCCAATGTCTCCTTGCTCACCCTATACATCTCAGAGTGGATTACATGATCATCTATCCTGTCCGCGTGGATAGGACGAAACGTGTCTAGACCAATTTTGAGGTCGACTGTAGCCACGTTTGCGCCAGCCTGTATGGATTGATCCAATGTTTCCTTGCTCAAGTGCAAACCAGCAGTCGGTGCAGCTACAGATCCAAGACTTCTGGCATATACGGTCTGATAGTCGTTCAAATCTATGCCGTGTGAGTGTATATAAGGTGGCAGAGCAATACGTCCATAGTGGTGAGCAGCCTGTTCGTCGTGCAGATACACTACCCGAACTCCTGGCTGTGTCTCATGCCGCATTCCAATGGTAACCAAGGGGATCTGATCTGAGGTGTAAAGAGTCATGCCTTCGCGAAGTCGTCTACCTGGACGAACTAGAGCTAGCCATGCAGTACCACCTTGGTTGTCCAAACCTGTGCTGTCATTACTGAGTACCTCTGGCATTTCTTCATGCTCCCTACCCCTGCTGCGAGCATCTCTCTGCCCTGTATTCCGAGGGTAGTTGCACGATATGGTGGTGTTCGCAGATGCAGGGTCACCAACAGACGATTCGTCTGTTGAAACGGGCAGAGGTTCTAGCAGCAGCACCTCGGCTCTCCCTCCAGTTGGTTTGTAGAGTTCCAGCCTGGCTGGTATGACTTTCGTCTCATTGAGAACAAGAAGATCTCCAGGGCCAAGAAGTGAAGGGAGATCCTTTATTTGCATATGTGATACTCCTCCTGCTGGATCGATAGCCACCAACATCTTGGCATGATCTCGTGGATGCAGTGGAGTTTGTGCTATGCGGTCCAACGGTAGCTCATAGTCAAGCTCATCGGTCAACATCCCCTGTTCACTCACTGGCCCCGTATGTTGAATAATGTTGACTTTGCTGGTTTCAGAACGAAACGAGTAGAAGTACGGGGTTTGTCTTTGATATTGAGAATTAGGTAAATTGTACCAGCTATGAAAAAAGCAATGAAGTAGCCCAAGCTGCTTCGGGCAAATACTCCCTTGGCAAAAGGACCAGCGAACCAAGGTGAAACAGTTAGACTCAGCCCAATGAGCACACCAGTGAACCAAGAACACAATCCAGCCCAGTTGATCCTCCATCTACGACTATGGTTGCCCTGCAACTGTTCACTGGCTCCAATGAGGGTTTGAGTGTCATATGCACGATGAAGAATTAGGTCCACAGCCAAAATAGCAGCCCAAGGAGCTAGTCCATCGGCTAGAAGCTCTAGAAAGCTCTCGAATGGAGAAACAAACGAGTGGCTGATGAACAAGACATATGCACTGCCAAGAGTCATGACCGATGCGTCTATAAATACCGTCTTGTATCTTTTGACTTTAACGCCTAGAGCCAGAAGATTGAGACCAGAGGAGTAAAGTCCGAGGACTGTCTCAGCCAATAATCCACCAGCAGCTGTCAAGAGGTACGGAACGGACAACCAAGCAGGCAGGGCGGTTCTCAATACCCCCACTGGATTGGTCGAGGTGGCTAAGCCGTCGACCCTGCTAGATATGAGAAAACCAACTGTAATGAGCAGGAATACCGGTAGTGTTGCTCCAGTGGTGGTCCATCCGACGATGGAGCTCGAGCGCTCCGATCGAGGTAGGTAACGAGAGTAATCAGCTGCCACATTTACCCAGCTGATACCAGTTGCCGCTCCTACTATGCTGATAGCTCCGAGAACAGACGTGAAGGGAGCCGGAGACTTGGTCACTACCGCATGCCAGTTCACCTCTGAAAGGAGGAAAGGCAACAGGATGAGGGTCATGCCTCCGAACAGAATGGTAACCGTTCGCTGTATCCAGGCCAAAGTGGCATGACCCAACACAGAAAGGATTAAGGCCAAGAGACATGCAACGAGAACGCAAACTATTTCCAGTGCCGTCTTCGTCGGTAGATGAAACACTATCCTGGCCAACTCAGTTAAAGCATAAGCCACGATAATTGTATTGATGGTCTCCCATCCTAATAGGTTTACCCAGCTGATCAAGGTAGGAGGTACGTTTCCCCAACGCCCGAACACTGCTCGGGAAATGATCAGGGCTGGTGCTCCTCCTACTTTACCGGATACACTGAGTACGCCTACGAGGAAGAAAGAGATGGCCGTGCCTATTAAAGCAACAAGGGCAGCCTGCCAGAGATTGAGTCCCATGATTGCCAGGATGGCTCCGTAGACCACGGATATAACCGCTACGTTTGCTCCGCACCACAGCCAAAACAGTTCAACAGCCCGACCATGACGCTCGGATGCAGGGACCGGCTCGATCCCGCGAGTTTCGATCCCCCATAGGGGATCACTTGCAGGATACTTCCTTCCTCGCTCGCTACCGAGGGACATGTCTTTAGAGGCGCTATCTCCCATACTGCCAATGTGCTCATTCACAGAGTCCACCACACTCCTATCTCTCCCTCTTTCTTCTTTCTTCCTATCATGATCATCCGTTCAACAACTCTTGTTCTAATACGCCGCAATTCTCTTGGCAGAGATTGCCGAGAGATGCGCATGATCATCCGTTCAACAACTCTTGTTCTAATACGCTCTTCAATATCGTTTCCTGATTCTATGACCTAGATGGCTATATCGATAAGCTCTTGTTGCACTCTAGTGGACCAAGTGTCATGCATTTTGAGTGAACGTGCCCATTGGCATCGGACCCGTTTGCACTGCTTCGGTCAAGTTAACATAACTTAGTAGACCGAGCGACAGGTCGTCTCTCCAGCCTTTCCCTGAAACAGCTTCTCTAGAACAATCGTTCACTTTGAGGAGTAGGTTGCTTGATACCTAGGTGTACCCAGGCTCTTTCTGTAGCCAAACGCCCGCGGGGAGTTCGCAACACGAAACCCTGTCTCACCAGATACGGCTCATAAGCATCTTCTATGGTATCCATCTCCTCGCCCACGCATTGTGCAAGAGTGCTGAGTCCTACGGGTCTACCCTCGAACCTTGTGCAAAGCGTTTCCAAGATAGCCCTATCCAACTTGTCAAGGCCCATGTTGTCGACGCCGAACAACTCCAATCCCTCGACTGCGCTAGAAAAGGTTATATGGCCGTCCCCTCTCACCTCTACGAAATCTCTGACGCGCCTCAAGAGACGATTCGCAATTCTAGGAGTTCCGCGAGAACGTCTCGCAATCTCCATAGCTCCCTCGTCGTCAATTTCCACTCCCAGT
>Ga0080006_1120304_pt1 | contig 13489 bp, 14 predicted proteins | sample RS3BMetagenome_FD_69209 | JGI IMG/M metagenome (GOLD analysis project Ga0080006, IMG submission 69209) | Ferric oxide microbial mat and aquatic microbial communities from Rainbow Spring, Yellowstone National Park, USA - RS3B (SPADES... ...
ACGTTTCAACCCCACCACTGCGCTCGTCTTGTCATCGCTTAATGCAGTGAAGGAGTGCGTTTCTGCTCCGAATTAGGCCTTAAGCCATGCATGCTCTGCGTGGGAAGAGCTTCCTCCCTTCGAATGAGGGTTAGCCACCCGCACGCCACAAAAATAATAGGCTTCTTCTGATTTTTATTTTTATCTCATGGCGCCAGTCTATTTATCATTCTAGGGAAAGGTATGGCATCTCTTATATGGTCTAGGTTGAGGAGCCACTTGATAAGCCTTTCCATGCCCATTCCAAAGCCTGCATGAGGAACAGAACCATAGCGCCTAAGATCAAGCCACCACTGATAATTTTCTAGATCGAACTTTACACCTTTTGCCTGTTCAACCTCACGCATCCTTTCCATCAGCTTATCCATCTGCCACTCCCTTTCTGTACCTCCTATTATTTCACCGTGCCCATGAGGCGCCTGCAAATCTGCGCCAAGGACAACCCTTGGATCCTTCGGATCTACTCTTGCATAGAATGCCTTAAGCTCCTTAGGCCAAGCATATACAAAGATCGGCTTATCCTCATTCTCTGTCAACATTTTTTCTTCAGGCACGCCAAAATCATCTCCCCACTTCAAGTTACCACCCTTGCTGTTTATTATCTCTATTGCCTCTTCATATTTTATTCTTTTGAAAGGGGGCTTTATCTTCTTCAGGTCATCGGCATCGACGCCAAGAGATTTTAGTATATCATCGTTCTCAGCAAGCTTATTTGCTATATAGCTCACAAGCCTCTCTTGTAGCTTCATGCTCTTATCGTTGTTGTAATATGCCATCTCTGGTTCAAGATGCCAATACTCTGCCAAATGCTTTGTGGTTCTAGACTTCTCAGCTCTGTATGATGGAGCAAAAGAATAAACTTTTTCCAAAACAGGAACCATAGCTTCTGCATACAGCTGAGAGGACTCTGTAAGATAAGCCTTCTGGTCAAAATATTTTACCTCAAACAGATCTGCACCTGTTTCGCCACCAGCCATCGTTATGAGAGGAGGTGTTATCTCATAGAAACCTTTGCTGTCAAGGAACTTTCTTGCATATCTGAATATAAGAGAACGGGCCTTCATTATATTTGTCATTTTTTGACCTCTTAGCCAAAGGTGGCGCTTATCCAAAAGAAGCTCTGTGCTTTGGTATTCTGTTATAGGGAAAGGCTCGGCAACATGAACATTCTTAAAGCTGCTCGCCTGCAGTTCAAAGCCTGTTGGTGCTCGTTGATCTTGCTTAACAACGCCTTTTACAATAATACTAGACTCTATTGTTGTCTCCTGCGCATCCTTCCATGAATTTGCGTTAACGCTATCCTTCTTAACCGCTATTTGCATTATTCCTGTCCTATCTCTGATGATTACAAAAATTATGCCGCCGCTTTCTCTTTTTCTATAAACCCAGCCACTAAGTGTAACCTCTTTGCCAACCTTCTTTACAGCGTCTTCGACATACAAAAAACCACCATTTATTAGATATCATCAAAGGATTAAAATGTTTTTCTACAAACACAGAATTTAAGACAAATATTTAAAGTTTTAAATAGTAAAATGGATTGTGATTTAATGATTGCAATACTTTTACAGGCGGCAGCTAATGTTACAGGCAGCTACACTGTGCCACAGCCATATTCGCTTATAGTTGCAATTATAATAATAGCGCTTACCCTATGGCTCGGATATATATTCATAAAGGATATAATCAGGATAATTTTTGTTCTGATAGCACTTTATCTACTAGCTTCTATAGGCTACAGCTTCTTAACAACAAGCACCTTAAGCCTGAACGGTATAGCCTCGTTTACAACAAGCATAATAGATTTCTTCAAATATGTGCTAGCCGCACCACATGTTATAAGCAACATAACGCACAATTTAACCAAAACAACCACAGCCAATGCAATGCCAAGCAATGCAATCAATGCAACAAATACAACAAGATAGTGGTTTTTATGGCGGAGAAGGCTGAGATAGGCATTATTGGAGGCTCAGGAATATACGATGCAAGCTTCTTTAAAAATAGCAAAGAGATAGCAATGCATACGCCTTATGGGGCGCCAAGCGACAGCATAACAATAGGGGAATATAACGGCAAAAGGGTTGCATTTATTCCGAGGCACGGAAGAGGGCATAAGATTCCGCCACACTTGGTTAACTACAGGGCAAATATCTTTGCACTCAAGGAGCTTGGCGTGAAAAAAATTATAGGTATATCCGCTGTGGGTAGCTTGAATTTGAAGCTCAAGCCAGGCGAGCTTATTGTACCAGACCAGTTCATTGATATGACAAAGAAAAGAGATTACACATTTTACAACGGGCCGAAGGTTGCACATATCTCGATGGCTGACCCTTTCTGCAAGTATGTGAACAATATAATAATCAACGAAGCGAAAGAGCTTGGCATAAAGATACACAACGGTGGCACTTATCTATGCATAGAAGGACCTAGATTTTCAACAAGGGCTGAAAGCAAGGTTTTTGCAAATGTATTTAAGGCGGACATAATAGGCATGACCCTTGTTCCTGAAATTAACCTTGCGTGCGAATCTGAGATGTGCTACTCAATGATTGGTATGATAACAGATTACGATGTTTTTGCAGAAGTTCCGGTAAGCGCAAACGAAGTTAAGGAAAATATGGCTAAAAATATAGAAAACACAAAAAGGCTTCTGCTCAATGTTTTAGAAAAAGTAGACCCAGAAAATGATGAGGAATGCGGCTGTTGCCACTCGCTTGATAACGCTTTCATGTAGCTATTTTGCAAGCTCAATATCCGATTTCTCTACTGTTTTTCTCTTTGCATGCGCTGCAAGCTTTACCGCTTTCTTCGCTATAGAATAAGCATACCTATTTATAAGCCTTGAAAACTCTGCAGCCGCAGAATCACTTACCCTCACTGCGCCAGACTCTCGCAGTATCTTCCTTGCTGTAGATTCTGTTATCGCCATAATACCAGTAAATATTAATATATAAAGGCTTAAAATATTATATGTGAAGATCAGAAAGCTGAGCTACAGAGACTTCGATGGCTTATTTGAGCTGATAAGTGAGATATACGATGAAAATCCGTATGCAACGTGGTTTGCGCAAAAACCGAACATAGAAGAGGTTGAGGCGCTTCTTGGCTATAAGCTTGCTAGGCTAGAGGATAAAGATGCTGTAGATTATGTGGCTTTGGAAAAGGATATTATTGTGGGAGAGTGCGAGATAATAAAAGATGAATCAAACAACGGCTGGCTTGGTATAATAGTTAAGAAGGGCTTTAGAGGAAAAGGGCTCGGTAGCATACTTCTGAAAAAATGCATACGGGCAGCAAGAAGGCTTGGTATAGAAAACGTTTTTGCAGAAGTAGCGGCAGCAAACAGTGCTATTGAGTTTTTCAAAAAGAACGGATTCGAGATAAAAAGTTTAGAGGATAAAGAAGGCAAGAGCATAGTTCTTCTTCAGCTCGTCAAGAAGGAATAGAATAATTGGCTACTAGCCTTCCACCAACCTGTGTAATATAGAACTGCTCGCTGTAATTTGCCCTATGAGATGTATACAAAACACGCCATATATTTGTGTAATTCTTTCCAAATATTGATACATTAGCAAAGAAAGAAGCACTTGCACTCACATTCGAATAGCCAAAGTTTTTAATATATTTTTGCGCTGCTTGAAAAGAGTAAACACGTGCTATCGCAACAGGATAAGAAGCGATAATATAATTTGTGTTATTTAAAAATCCATATACTATGCAATCGCTTGTATAATTGTTCTCTACCCTATATACAAATCCGAATTTTGGGTAATCAAATGAATAAGCATAAAAGCTTGGGCACGGGCTTGTTGCATTGTATATTACACTCATTATTATGTGCCAACTTCCTGGATACTGCGAAGGAGAGACATTTGTAATGTTTATTACTGCACCAGGATGTGCATTCTTAATGTCGCTCGTGACAAGAGTTATCGCTTCTGCCTCGCTCACCTGTGTCGTTATACCAAAGCGGACTATAAGGTAGTATAATAATGCAATGATAATTACTATTACAACAACAGCTATTATGCTTTTGGTGAGCAGATCCATAAAAGGTCTCAATAAAACATATGAAATAAATATATAAAAAGCAAACGCTATCTGCCTATACTTATTGACCTTCCGGACTTCTTTCCCTTTATCGCCTCATCTATCGAATACTTTTTCACAACAAGCGCCTTAAGGTAATCTGTTTTGTTGAAGTTGTTCTCTTTTGCAAGCCTCTCAGCCTGCTTAAACTTATTTGAGTATGCGTTGTAGGCTGTGATCGCAGAGACTAATGCATCCCTCTCGTGTAAGTTGGCAACGTCGACGTTTTCTGTCATTTTCTTCTTCCTTCCAACACTTATGTCTGCTTTTGGCAGATAGATTTGCGCACCAAAAACAGCAGCTATTTTCCTTATTGTTTTATCTGAATTTCTCTTGTCAAAGCTTACAATTACAGGTGTGCCTAATTTTCTTATCGTATCTATAAACCATTCCATGCCTGCAAGCTTCCTTGAAGTTAAGCAAACAAGCTTTCCATGCATATCTAAGCAAGCAAGTGCAGCAGTTTTACCAGGGTCTATGCCAACGATCAAATACATTCATTCACTTACAAAAGGTTTCATTTGTAAAACATACACCATTTGCAGCTGTTTGAGGCAAGGTTAGATACTTGCAATTTACAACAACTGCGGGAGTTGCTGTAATGTTGTAGTATTCTGCAAGAAGGGTTTGCCTGTTTATTAGCGTTGTCGAATTTAATATGCACGAATTAAGTATAGACATGTTAAGCCCAGAGTACTTTGCTATTGTATACAAGGTTTGGTTATTTATATAGTTGTTTGAATATAAGGCGTTAAGATTTACAACAAAGCTTGAAAAGTTCTTTTGCTGTGAAGCACAAAGTATATATTTGCCGAGTTCCTGGGCATTGAAAATGCCGTATCTAGAACCGATGAGATCAGTGTATGCACCAAACAAAATCTTAATACTTACATTTACATTACTCCCGAATTCATTCTCAAGCTTTAGTATTTGCTCCAGGCTATATATAGAGCCAGGTGCGTAAGGATCTATAAACCAGAACACCTGTACGGGTGAAGCAACGTTACATGCGAACTTCCCTGGTATAGCAATAACCCCATGGTACACTACCTGATATGACAAAATTTTATTCGGTGAGATTGTTTGTATATAAGAACGAGCAAGGGTCAGATTTTTATCGTAGATTTCAAAAGAAGCATAGAAAGTTGAGTTTGAAATAGGGTTCTTGATAGGAAGAACAACATACCATTCTCCTGATGAAGGGCTATATGAAGCATTTATCATGCTAACATTAGAATAAAATGGCAGGTATATGCCGAGAGAACTGTTCATATTTATGAAGTTGTATGTTGCAAGAACTCTTTCTGTGTAATTTATTATTTCACCTTGTGTATGCAATGGTTTTATCGAAAGCGAAGCAATCTGATTTGCGCAGAAGCTTGAGCATGTTGCGTTTGACACATTGCTGCTTACCAATACCTGCGGCTTTGAATACGCGATGACAGCCATTAATATAACTAATATCGCTACAAGGACGATAAGTGCTATATGTATATTATCGAGTCCGCCAAACTTGCCTATCGGCCTTATTACAATCTCTGGTTCTTTTTCTTTGCTTTTCATTAAATCACTACGGGCCTGACGGGATTTTCATAAAAATATTTTGAACCCGTGACCATCACCTTAGGACGGTGCCGCTCTGTCCAAGCTGAGCTACAGGCCCTTAGATATAGATTAGGCGTTTACTTTTAAATTCATTTCTTTTATTGAATGGGTGGAAAGGTTATTACAATTCAAGCTAGGAAACCGAAAAATTTTTTGTAGAAAAATTATATTGCATGAAATTTGGCCAAAGATTTGTAAGCCAAAGAAAGCAGAGCTTTTAGAAGCACAGATTATTTCAAAATTAAAGCCGTCGTTCTTTTTTATCTTTATATCTTTTCCAAAGGTTTTATGCCAAGAAGATTAAGCATGTTTGCTAGAGCATGCTTAACACCAATTACTATACCAAGCCTAAGCTCTGTAGCATCGCTCTTTAGCACAGGCATTGCTTCATAAAACTTGCTGAAAACGGTTGAGAGATCAAGCAGATAATCTGTTATCACATTTGGCTTAAGCTCCTTGCAGGCTTTTTCAATATATTCTTGCATCTCACCTAGCAATATTACTAAATCAAAATCATAACCCCTGGTTAACTTTGAATAATCCAAACTGTCTGGATCAATCTGTATGCTAGCTTTTTCAATTATTCTTGCAGCACGCGCATGCATATACATGCAGTATGGTCCAGAATTAGCTTCGAAGTTAAGAGCTTTTTCCCATGAGAATACTGTTTTCTTCTCAGGCGAGGTTCTAAGAAAGTCAAATTTTATTGCGCCAAGAGCAACCTCCTTTGCTATACTTTCCTTCTCTTCTTCGCTCATATCTTTGCTAATCAAGCTCTTTGCTTTTGACGACACCTCAATAAGCAGATCATCAGCTGTATAGTTTTTGTCTTTGCCTATCCAGCCACCACTTCTGCCATGCAAACTACCAGCTTCAAGCTCAACCTCACCATAAGATAAGTGCACAAGGTTCTTTGACTTCTCTTCATAGCCTGAGACTGCAAGCAAAGCCTTAAGCATGAGCTGCTCGTATTGCTGAGCCGAGCCTATCACATTTATTACCATATCAGCATTTCCAAAATCCATCTCTTTTCCTTCGGCAGAGGTTGTATAAAGAACCTTGCCATTAGGCTGTGTCATGAATTCATCAAACAGAAAATCACCTTTTATTATGCCAAATTTCCACATATGAAATGCAAGGTCCTTTGCAAGATATGTCGCTGTGCCGTTGCTCCTTATTAGCACCTTCTCATTTTCTTCCAGGCCTTCAAGTTCTTTGAAGATTTTACCAAGCTTTTCTAGATTTGCAACAACACAGTTTGCATATTTGCCAGTTGAGGGTTTCTCAAGAGCACCGCTTTCTTCAGCAAGCTTGAGAGCACGCCCAAGGAGTTTAGCTCTAACCACATCGCTCTCCCAAATCAATATGTCATGATAGCACCTGTAGCTAAAGGCTGTTTCATACTGCGCCACTACACATTTCTCTGCAAATTCCCTTCCCAGTCTTGCTTCGCTTGTTGAATGATCTTCTATCTTTTTAAGCAGTTCATTTATTTCTATAGATATATCTCTTTCCTTCATAATATTGTTTACCTTTACATACTCTTCGCCAAGCCACTGGTCAAACTTCTTATCGGGCTTATCACCAAGGTTTATATAGCCCCACAAACTTTCTGCAACCTGCAGGCCAAGATCATCGATATAATCTTCTCTCTCAACACTATACGAGCAAAACTCAAATATGTTTGAAATTGCGTCACCAATCAGAGCATTCTTCAAATGGCCAACGTGCCAAGGCTTGTTTGGATTTACGCTAGGATATTCTATTATAACCTTCTTCCCATCTCCCATTTCTGACCTGCCGTAGTTAGACGTGCTTTCGATTATAGTTTTTATTACAAGCTTTGCATAAGCTTTCTCATCTATGAATGCATTTATGTAGCCGTCAAGCTCTTTAAACTCTTTTATGAGTTCTGTCTTTTCTAGATGAGGCATAAGCTTTTGAGCTACAATATGAGGCGAGAGCCTTAGAAGACGGGCAAGCCTAAATGAAATAGAAGAGCTTATGTCGCCAAACTCCTTTTTAGGCCTTGATATGCTAGCCCTTATCTCTTCTTCACCTATGCTTATGTTGGCGTCGAGCTTATTAATTGCGTTTTTTAAAGCTGAGATAAACTCTCTTTTTAGCTTATACGATGGTGAACTCATTGCAGCACCTTGTCGAACTCGCTCGTTATTTTTGGTATTTTATCTATAAGGTCTGAAGCTATTATATGGTTCCCCTTTTCCATAGCCAATACTTCGCCTGCTTTTGAATGAAGATACGCACCTGCAGCAGCGGCCTCAAAAAGATCGTTTCCCATTGCAGCAAATGCCCCAATAATGCCGCTTAGCACATCGCCAGTACCCATTGTAGACAAATTATGTGCATTAGACCTGTTAATCTTTACTTTTTCACCGTTTGTTATTATTGTGTTGTGCCCTTTTAATAATATGTTGATTCCTTTTTCTTTTGCAACCTTCTTTGCTGCTTCTACTCTATCAAAGATATTAGAATCTTCATGTCTTAGCTTCAGTCCAGAAAATTGGTAGAATTCACTATCATGAGGCGTTATAAGAAGATTTGTTGTATCTATGCGTTTAGCGCCACCAAGCATGCCTGCTATCGCACTTATGGCATCTGCATCAGCAACTACCCTCTTTCCATTTGAAAGAGCATAATTTATAATCTTTTGGCACGCATCTTGCGCTTCCTCCTCTTTTGTTATGCCCATACCTATTGCAATTGCCTGGGCTTTGTCTATGTCTCTCTTGAGCTCATCGGTAAATGAGATATAATCTTCGCCTGTTGGCCTTACTATCTGGTTTTGGGAGAGCTTCCTTGCAACATCTAAAATAGCGTTTGGAACATATAATACAGTATAGCCAGCACCAGTTCTTAGCGCAGCTATAGAACTTGCAGAAAGCAGAGCATGAATAGGAGCACCGTGATAAACCTTGCTACCACCAATTATTACAAGCATTCCTCTCTCGCGCTTGCTAGTATATATGCTTATAGGTTTTGAAGCAAGATAAAGGTCGCCCGGCCCTGCAAAGAGCTCTGCATCAATAGGTATACCTATATCTTTTACAATGACATTTTTCAAAGCACCCATGCCCTCTTTGATTCTGTGAAATGTTATAGTATAATTAGCCCTAACATAAAGCTTGCTCTCCATGCTAAACCCGCTTGGAACATCTATAGCAACAACTTTTTTTCCGGAATTGTTAATTGCTAGAACAGCCTCTTTGTATATTCCCTTAAGCCCACCTTTAAATCCAATGCCAAATATTGCGTCAACTATCAGATCGCTTTTCTTAATGATACTATTCACTTCTTCCTTGTCTAAATCAATATAGTGGTGAATTTTTACAAAAGGGCTTTTTGATATAGCATGAAAATTTGACAATGCTGGACCTTGCTTAATCTCCTTGTTGCCAACAATAATAATCTCTACATTATAATCTCTACTAAGCATCCTTGCTACAACAAAACCATCACCACCATTATTTCCAGTACCACAGAACAAGAGTATGCTTCCTTTTTTAAGAATTTCTCTTATAAAATTTGCAACCGCTGAACCTGCATTTTCCATAAGCTGTGCTGCGCTTATGCCAAGGGAGGAACAGTTTAATTCAATGGCATGCATCTCCTCTGCAGAGACGGGCTTTGCATTTGCAAACACTTTTAGATTTTGCATAATTATTATTCTATGTAAATCAATAAAATCCTTTGCGGTGATTTAATAGCGAAGGTTTACAAACAAAAAAATGGGAAGTACATAGTATATTTGCCATATGATGTAGTTACAGGGCTCAACCTAAAAGGAGACGAGGAGCTTGACTTCTTCAAGTTTGGCGAAAAGTCTTTTATCGTTGCCAAGAAAGAAGACGTTGCTGCTATGCTAAGCAGGGGTATTTCGAAAAACTATGAAGCAAATAAAGGCTTAAGCCAAGATGAAATTAACGTGCTTAAGAAGCTTGACACTCTCAGATACAACGAGAGAAGCAGGGAGAAGGTAGAGAGAATACTTAATGATGCGGAGAAGAAAATTTTGTATAACCTCATCAAGAAGAAGGTTGTCACGCCCTTCTCTAAAGACAACAACGAAGAGCTTTACAGCATATCAAAAAATGTATACGATAAGTTCTTGCTTAGGAAGAAAAGGCAAACAGAAGAGAAAAACGTAAAAGAAGCCGTAAAGGAGGCGGAGGCCGGCGTTGAGAGGAAAATAGGAAGCGGACTGGAAGAGAGATATGGTATAGAAAATGAATATGTAAAGAGGCTTGAGGAAAAAGGCTATATAGTATTGCAGACAGAAGCTGAAGCTGCAAGCCTTTCAATAGCACTTGAAGAAAGCATAAAACAAGGAATAGTTCTTGGCACAAGAGCCTTTAACAAAAAATTCTACATTCTGCTTAGACAATTTTTCGAAAAATATGCGCCACAAATAGTTAAAGGGTTAAGTGGTGGCGGGATGAAAGTAGAGGATGTTGCTAGAAGGATCGGCATCGATGAAGACGCGGCACGCGGAATATTATACCTGCTAGCAGAAAGCGGAGATGTCAGCGAGAAAAAGAAAGACCTTTTTGTTCTAACATGAATATATTAGTGCGTTAGCAGGAAGTGGTCGAATATCAATACAATTATTGTAAAAAGTATTACAATGATTAACACAAGCTTAGCGCCAACCTTTGGCCCTTTTTCTGGTGCGTCATAAAAGCTTAGTATACCAGCTTGTGTCTGTGGAGTACCTAGTGTTGCCATTGAACCACTAAATTATAGTGCCTATTCACCTTTTTATACCTTGCTTAGCCAACAAATATTGGCCTCTTTGAAAGGAGCATTGGTAGAGAGTTATCGCCTTTTGGCATACCTTCGCATTTGCTGCTTATCTCTTTTATAAGCTCATCCTTACTCATTTGTTTCCTATCCTTTTGCCCCCTTATTCTAACAGCAAGTTTCCCTGACTCGATCTCTTTATCACCAACAACACATATGTATGGAATCCAGCTTTGCTCCGCATTTAGTACCTTTTTATCCAAAGTGTTTGAGGTATCGTCTATGTCTACCCTTATTCCTTTTGCCTTAAGCCCGTTAGCAATCTCTATGCACTTGCCGACATGCTTATCGGATATTGGAAGAAGCCTTACTTGTATTGGAGAAAGCCAGAGTGGAAGAGATGGAGCAATACCTTTCTGCTCAGCCATTGCGGCAAACTCAAGAAGCGCGTATATTACTCGCTCTATAGCGCCGCTAGGTGAGCAGTGTAGCAGTATAGGGTATTTCTTCTTGCCGTCTTTGTCGACATATGCCATGCCATACCTTTTGCCATTTTCATGATCTACCTGCACAGTAGAGAGTGCTGTTGCCTTGTCCATTGTATCAATAACATTAAATTCAAACTTAGGGTCGAAGTAGGCATATCTGAAGTTCCACATTTCTATCAAGGCTGGTTTTTTAAGCTCGTCTCTTACTATACTCTTTATGAAATCACTGTTCTCCTTCCAGAAATCTTCTGTAAACCTTATCGCTGCTTCATACCAATCGCTCTTTATTCCTATGCCATCTAGTATTTTCTGGCTAAACCTGAATTGATTTTTGAACTCTTCCTTGGCCTGGTCAAGATCAGCACACATTGTATGCATATCAGGCATTGTAAAAGCCCTTAATCTTTTCAATCCAACAACTTCGCCGCTCTTCTCTCTTCTAAAGCTATACCTTGTGAGCTCATAGAACCTGAAAGGAAGCTGCTTGTATGAGATTGTTGCATCATGTATAAGCAGGAACTGGCCAAAGTCTGCTGAGAACCTTAGGAAGAAGTCTTTGTCATCTGACCTTACTATATAGTGCCTGGCAGGAAACCTGTTAAGATATTCCTTAAGCGCAGCATGCCCATAGTCATACATTATAGGTGTTTCAAGCTCTATCGCGCCATATTCTATAACCTTCTTTGTCACATACTGCTCAAGAAGCGATTTTATAAGCCTGCCGTTTGGATAATAGCGCATATTGCCTGCGTCTGATCCGGGCTCATAGTCAACAAGCTCAAGCTTCCTCATAAGCTTAACATGCGCAGGCAACTGCTGGTAAGCCCTCACCTTGCTCATCTCGTAGCTTGCAAACTTCTTTAGGTTTTCATGCCCTCTGAAATCAAACCTCTCAACAGGCGTTAGATTGCCTTTTTCATCGAGTATAAACCATGTAGATTTTACCTTCTCTTCCTGCTTAAGCGCTTCTGAGACCTCCTCTTTCTTTTCTTCTTTTTCCTCTTTTTCCATTGCTTTGCTTGATGGAGCACCTTTTTCTTTTTTAGCTAAGCCGTATGTTTTAGACTGCTCTGCAAGAGGGTGCCCTTTTATATCTAGAGATAAGCTTTTATTCCAACCAAAAGGTGCGGAGATAAGCTCTATATCGCTAGGCACAGCCTTGCGCATTGAATTGAACAGATTAAGCGCCTTCTCAGGCTCTTCCAAGTTGTTGCTCAAATGTGCAAAAGGGTAGATAACAAGCTTTCTCCTCTTTATCTGCTTCATGAACTTTACAGCTTCATCTATCGCCTCTTTTGCTGTTTCTTCTGTATCACCTTTTTCAATAGAGACAAGCAGAACGATGGCATTGTCTACACTCTTTTCCTTCTCGCTACTCTTCTCATAAACCTTAGATTCTGGTTTTATTAGTTTAAATTTTATATTGTTCACATCAAGCTGCAAAATTCTCATAAAAACCCCTAAAAATATTTAAAAAATATATTTTATAAATTTAGTGTATCATCTCAAATTTTGCTTGCCAACCTTTCTATGCTTTTGCGGCCTTATCTTTCTAATAGGCTTCATGTAAAAGTAGAGTATTACAAGCATTACTATTGTAAAGATAAGCGTGGATATTAGCGAAATAAGCTTGTATGAATTTAGCCTCTCTTCCTCTTGCAAAGCTATCTGCTTAGCCTTAAGCGCGTAGCTTACGGCCAGATCGGGAGAAGAGTTGTAGAATTTAGTTGCATTGTTCATATATGCATATGCCTCGCCCAAAGAAGGGTAGAAAATAAGGTAGCCACTCTCATTTACTAGATTTATGTAATTAGCTGTTTCATTAATAATGTGCCTTGCCTGCTCAGGTGTATAGCTTGGCTGCTGGACCATTACTTGCATTAAAATTGGCAGCAAGAGCAAAAGATATAGCTTCATTTTTATCATTGAATAATAAAGAAAAGAAAGAATAAAAGGTTAGAGGTTTACGTCTAAGTTGAGCTCTTTCTTAAGCTCCCTATATCTATTTCTTATTGTTACCTCTGTAACTCCCGCCACATCAGCTACCTCTTTCTGTGTTCTCCTCTCACCTATAAGAGCACCAGCTATATATACCGCTGCAGCCGAAACCCCGGTTGGGCTTCTTCCGCTGACAAGCCCTTTCTTCATTGCCTGCTTAAGCAGTGCAACCGCCTTCTCCTGCGCTTCACCGCTAAGCTTAAGAGCTGCAACATATCTAGGCACATAGCTTATAGGGTCTGTCAGAGGTATCTTTAGGTTTAGCTCATGCGATATTACCCTATATGCCCTACCTATTTCCTTCTTTGGAACACCAGAGATTTGGGCTATCTCATCTAGCGTTCTTGGCATGCCGGCACTTCTGCACGTTGCATATAATGCTGCATTAACAACTGTCTCTATAGGTCTTCCCCTTATAAGGTTGTTCTTTACGCACTGCCTGTATAGAAGTGCAGCGCTCTCTCTTATATTTTCAGGCAAGCCAAGATAGCTTGCTACTCTGTTAA
>Ga0080006_1157074_pt1 | contig 13478 bp, 6 predicted proteins | sample RS3BMetagenome_FD_69209 | JGI IMG/M metagenome (GOLD analysis project Ga0080006, IMG submission 69209) | Ferric oxide microbial mat and aquatic microbial communities from Rainbow Spring, Yellowstone National Park, USA - RS3B (SPADES... ...
GGCAGCGGGGCGAAAAGCACCGGAGATTTTTCGTCGCAAAGCGTATCACCGGTGTACGTGTCCTTGAGCTTGGCCACGGCGACGATTTCTCCGGGCAGGCATCCTTCCAACGAAGTCTGTTTCTTCCCCTCAAGACGCAGTAGCTGGCCAAAGCGCTCTTTACTCTGGCGCGTCGCGTTGAACACGGCCGAATCGCTCGCAGTCCGGCCCGAAACCACGCGAAAGATCGACAGCCGACCGGCGAACGGATCGATAACAGTCTTAAACACCAGCGCGGAAAAGGGCTGGCTGGGATCGGCCGCGCGTTCAAGCTGACTGCCGTTGCCTGGGATTACGCATTTCCATGGCGGACGCTCGGCAGGCGACGGCAGCAGTTCCACTATCGCATCGAGAAGCTGCACAATGCCGGCGTTGCGCGCCCCTGAGCCGCAAAGAACCGGAACCAATTTGCCCGCAAGAGTCGCCTGTTTGAGCGCGGCGCGAAGCTCTGTTTCCTCAAGTGAGCCCCGTTCCAGGTACTTTTCCAACAGCGCGTCGTCGTTTTCAGCCACTGCATCGCTGAGCTTGCTTCGCGCTTGTTCGGCGCGCGTTTTAAGATCGCCTGAGAGATCCTCCTGTCTCGGTTTGTCCGAGCCCTCAGCGATCAGCCAAGCCTTCATCGTGAGCAGGTCGATGACCCCCCTGTAGCTGCTCTCTTGCCCGACCGGCAGGGCGAGCGGGACCGGCCGTGCGCCGAGAATCTTTTCCAGGTCCGTCAGGGCGTTATTAAAGTCCGAGCGTTCTCGATCAAGGCGCGAGACGAAGGCGATGCGCGGAAGGTTGAGTTCATTGGCCGCATCCCATAGCTTTTCCGCCTCGACTTTCATATCGGCGCCAGGACTAATCACAAAGACCAACCCGTCGACAGCGTGCAGCACATTATAAGTGTCGCCCAGAAAGGCGTTGTATCCAGGTGTATCGGCAAAAATAACCTCGGTCTTTTTCCAATTAAAGTGATGAAACGCCGCGTTAATCGAAACGCGGCGACTTAGCTCCTCAGGCTCGAAATCAATGGACGCCGAGCCGTCGTCCGGACGGCCCAGCCGGCTGATTGCGCCTGCACTGAACAATAGGGCGTCGGCCAGTTGCGTTTTGCCGACCCCACCCTGCCCTACAATGGCTATCGTTCTAAGCCGAGCAACTTCCTCTACCGCCATAACAGCTTGTCTCCCCAGGCTCTGACGTTGGTCTCGAAACGAACATTAAGAGGCAAATTTTGCCGGCAGCTCGCCTGCATCACACCTCGCTGGCCGCGCCGCGGCGCAAAAGTGGAAGCTTCTCATACTACCAAAACGTGCTTTATATGCGCTGCCCGTTTCGCAAATCGCTCCACAATCACAATCCGAGCGGCGGGCGCCAACAAAGTTGAGCGCGTAAGGCACCGCCCTCTCCGTTAACGCGTATCCATGAAACACCAACGCTCACGACATTTATGGTGACCCGCCACGCGTCTGCCAAACGGCCGCCCCACGCTTGCCTCACGGGCTCGACAGACCTGAAAAACTGACCTCCCCGGCCCGCAAACGGACCCGTTTTTCACTTTCCGTTTCTAGCAAAAGGGCGCCATCCTCGTCGATGCCCGTTACTTTTCCGGTAAACTCGACACCGCTGTCAACCACGCTTACCGTCTTCCCGGTGAGCGCCGACAAGCGCTCGAATCGCGCGCGGATAGGCTCAAAGCCTTTGGTTTCGAGATCGACCAGGGTTCTTTGCAAGTGCTCGAAGAGCAGTGCGGCAAGCCTCACGCGGTCGCACGGCGCACCGACCTCGATGCGCATCGAGGTGGCCGAGTTGCGCAGGTCCGGCGGGATCTGTTCGGCTTCCAGATTGACGTTAAGGCCGATCCCCAGAAGGACGACGTTGGACTCGGCCGTACCAAGCTTCATCGTTTGGGCGAGAATGCCGCCGGCTTTTTTGCCTCTCACCCAGACGTCGTTGGGCCATTTTAGTTTGACCAAACCGGGCGCGAAAACTTCCACAGCCTGCGCCACAGCGACCCCCGCTGCTAAGCTCAGGCGAGGAAGGTCAGCCGGTTCGATTTTGGGGCGCAGGATCGCGGTCAGGTACAAGTTAACTCCGGGCGGCGAGTGCCATCGATGCCCTTTGCGGCCGCGGCCAGCGCTCTGCATCTCGGCAATAACGACGGTACCCGACGCTGCCCCAGCGCGCGCCAACTCGGCCGCCACGTCCTGGGTCGAAGTCGCGGTCTGGCAGTAGTGAATCTGCCAGCCCATGGTTCCAGGCGCACCGCTCTGGATTGCGAGATATGGGTTGGCGGACATTTACTTCACGGTTGCGGCGTAGCTCTCGAGCGATCTCAGGTGCGCGCCCAGTCGCAGAGCCTCGTCACGCAGTTGCGCCGCCCGCTCCTGAGTTTTAAGACGCGTTTGTTCGTCGGCCTTGGCAATGAAATCAGGATTTTCCAGGCGCGCATTGTGCTGCTGGAGATAGCCATTCACCTCGGCGAGCTTTCTTTGCAAAACCTTGCGCGCTTTCTCGAAATCGAACCCCGGCGGCGCTTCGACCAGTACTTCACACCAAGGCAAAACCGATTTGACGCATCGGGAACCAAGAAGAGGCGTCCCTGCTTCAACCGTCAAGCTCTCTGCCTTGGCCATCAAACGCGCGTATCCCTGCCACAGCTCGAAGTCCCTTAGCAGTTCCAGATGACAGTCCGCAGCAGATGCGGCATCGGTGAAGCGCGGCGTGAGAAAAGCTCGCACCCGCGCCGCTGGGTGGAAGCCGAGCAGCGCGCGCAACGAATTGATCGCTTCGGTTGCTTCGATGCAATGCGCCATTGCCCGAGCTTCAAAGGGCGTTAACGCCGGCTGCGCTCGACCCGTGGGAAACGCTGCAATGGCCAGATGAGGCGCCAGAGAAACATCGGGTATGTAGGGGCGCAGCGCTTGCCAGAGCTCTTCGGTAAGAAAGGGCATAAAGGGATGCAACAACCGCAAAAGCGTGTCGAGGGAACGCACCAGGACAAACTGCGCACCCGCCCGCGGTTCGCCCCCCTGTTTAAGTGGTTCCTTGGCCAACTCGACGTACCAGTCACATAGGTAGTGCCAGGCGAAGTCGTAGACAGCGAGCGCGGCTGAGTTGAATTGATAGGCGTCGATAAAACCAGTGAGCTCCGTGACTGCGCGGCCTAGCTGGTCGAGCATCCACCGCCCGGCCAGATCCAGCCGAGCCTCTTCCATCGTGGGAACCGGCGCAGCCGCGTCTTGCAAGGTCATCAAGACGAAGCGGCCGGCGTTCCAGACCTTGTTGGCAAAAGCCTTGGACGCCGCAAGACGCTCGCTGGACAAAATTAAGTCGCGACCCTGCACTGCGAGCTGCGCCAGAGTGAACCTAACGGCGTCGGTGCCGTAGGTGTCCATTATGACGAGCGGGTCGACCACGTTGCCGCGCGACTTGGTCATCTTCTTGCCGTACTGGTCGCGCACCAAAGGCGTAATGTACACTTCGCGAAATGGGACGTCGCCCGTCAAGTAAATTCCCATCATCATCATCCGGGCAACCCAAAAAAAGATGATATCGAAACCGGTAACGAGCAGGCTCGTCGGATAGTAGCGCCTGAATTCCGGCGTATGCTCGGGCCATCCAAGCGTGGAGAACGGCCACAGTGCTGAGCTGAACCAAGTGTCGAGCACGTCTTGCTCCTGCTCGAGTTCGGCAGCGCCACAGGCCGAGCATTTTTCGGGCTTGGTCTCTTCGACCACGAGATGGCGGCAGCGCGAACACCAGTACGCGGGAATGCGATGGCCCCACCATAGCTGGCGCGAAACGCACCAGTCGTGAACGTTTTCCAGCCAGTTGAAGTAGGTGTTCTCCCAGTGCTTGGGATGAAAGCGTGTGCGCCCGTCGCGCACTGCGGCGATGGCGCGCTCGGCCAGCGGCTTAACCTTGACGAACCATTGCCAAGACAGGGTGGGCTCAAGCACGGTCTCGCACCGCGAGCAGATTCCCAGTGCCTGGCGATGAGGCTCAATTCCCTCGAGCAAGCCGGCACGCTTCAAATCTTGGACTACGCGCGCCCGCGCCTGTTCGCGGCTTAAACCCTGGTAGCGTCCCGCCTGCTCGGTCATGCATCCGCGCGTATCGATCACAACGATCTCTGCAAGCCCGTGGCGCCGTCCGATAACAAAGTCGGCGAAGTCGTGAGCGGGTGTAATCTTCACGACGCCGGTGCCGAAGTTTTCCTCGACCGCTTCGTCGGCAATGAGCGTGAGCTCCCTGCCGACAAGAGGCAACATAACGCGTTTGCCGACCAGCCCGCTGTAGCGCTCGTCGCGCGGATTTACGGCCACCGCCGTATCGCCCAACATGGTTTCCGGCCGAGTGGTGGCGACGGTTAACGTGCCGGACCCATCAGCCAAAGGATATTTGATGTAGTAAAGTAGACCCCCGCTCGGCAGCCGGCCGGTATCAAGCGCGCTGTCATCGCCTAGCGGCGGCTCGGCCGGGCCGGTTTCCCGGCGTTCCACTTCCAGATCCGACAGCGCCGTCTCACATCTGGGGCACCAGTTGATAAGCTGCCGGTCACGGTAGATCAAGCCATCGCGATACAATCGAACGAAAACGGCAATTACAGCGCGCGAAAGACCGGGGTCGAGGGTAAAGCGCTCGCGGCTGAAGTCGCAGGAGCTGCCAAGCCTGCGCAGTTGATCGATAATCCGCCGCCCGTACGTTTCACGCCATTGCCAAACGCGCGCAACGAAAGCTTCGCGACCCAACTTGTGGCGAGTGAGCCCCTCTTTGGCAAGTTCCCGCTCGACGACGTTTTGCGTAGCGATGCCGGCGTGATCGGTGCCGACCAACCATAACGTGTTGAACCCCTGCATCCGGCGCATCCGCACGATCACGTCCTGCAGTGTCGCATTAAGCGCGTGCCCGAGATGGAGCTGGCCGGTGACGTTGGGCGGCGGTATAACCACCGAGAAGTAGTCTTCGCCGGTGGTCGGATTGCGAACTGTTCCAGCCTTGGAGGGGTTGGCGACAAAATAGCCCCGCGCCTCCCAGAGCGCCACCCAGCGCTCCTCGACGGCTTTTGGTTCGAATGTCTTGGTCAGCTCTAAAGCTTCTCGCATTGTCCGTACTTTACCAGGCTGTGAAATGAGTCGTTCGCGCTCTCGCGCGCGGCCGCCTGGCCATCTGGAGAATCATACGGAGCAGCGGTTTCCGGTTGCAAGCGAGCTCGCACGAGCCAAAAAAGCGCGACCGGCGACCCGCACACAAGCATCGAGCTAGTTCTGAGGCTTGACGAACTTGAGGAGGAAGCGGTCTTGACGGCCGCGATGCTGGAAGACGACCCAGGTGCGGTCATCCTCGGGATGGCGCAGGACGCTGGATGCCGCGGCGAGCCTGAAGCCAGCTTTTTCGACTTCCTTGACCAGAAATTGCTCGTCAATGCGATGGAGAGTCTTCACGTCGCGGACGCCGGAACCCGACTGAGCGCTGCTATCAATTATTCCATATACGCCGCCGGGCTTGAGATATTTGAACACACTCGCGTTGAACCTGTCACGATTGACGCCGCGCCATACGAGGTCATGATAGTTTAGATTGATAACCACTGCGTCGAGCGAGCCAGGCGCGACCGGCAGCAGATGGTCTGCGTCAAAAGGCGCGGTCACGGCCACAACGTTGCTTAGCTGCGAACTCTTGAGGCGATTGTGCCAGGCGTCCTCAAAGCGCTTAAAGCGCGGCTCGAAGGGAGCATTTTGCGAATAAACTTTACCCTTAGGGCCGACGACCCGAGCCAAAATCTCCGTGGTATAACCTGCCCCAGCATATAAGTCAGCTACCCGCATCCCAGGCTTGATCCCCAAAAAAGCCATCACCTGATCGGGTCTGCGCCCGGCGTCCAAGGCCTTGTCGGCGGCGGGCCGTCCCGCAGCGTCTAACGCCGCTTTAATCGCCGCCGGCACCTGCTCTTCAGACAGTGGTCCGGACTCGCTGACCTCGGTCTGCGCTACCGCACGGAAGGAAGCGAGCGAGAACATCGTCAATACGAACACAAGAGCAAGCACCAGCGGCGCGGCGGCTTTCCGATCTGCTTTAGGCATCATCGCGTTGTCTACTCCATTTTTCGGAGCGGCTGTTCGGCACGCGCTTTTAGTCAGAAAAATTCGACATCGATTAGATAACTCCGGCTAGGTCTGCGAAGCCAATCGGCTGAACTATGCGCGCCCCAAGCGATACTAAAGCCTCGCAACCCGGCCACACTCAGAGAGCAAATGGGGTTGGCCGGTCAGACACCTCTTCTCACTGCTGACCCGCGGCCGAAAATTTAAGCGCGCCTTTGGCTGCCGCTCGTTCCTTAAGCATCGCGAAAATAATGGGGAGCAGTATCAGAACGGCGAAGGAGGAGGTAAGCATACCGCCCACGATCGGCACCGCTATCGGCTTCATCACGTCGTTGCCAACCCCACCTTCAAAAAAAATCGGCGCTAGGCTCAGGATGACAACGAAGACCGTCATGAGTTTCGGACGGAGTCGATGGACAGCGCCCTCTATGGTCGCAGCTTCAATATCATCGCGGTCTACTGAGCCTTTTGAGAGGCGCAAGTTCAGCGCCTCGTCGAGAAAGATAATCATCACTACGCCTGTCTCTACCGCGATGCCAAACAAGCTTATGTAGCCTACCGCCACCGCAACGCTAAAGTTAAACCCCATGAGGTATTGTAATAAGAGACCACCGGTGAGCGCAAAGGCGCAGGGGAACAGCAGCATGAGCGTTTCCGGGACAGAGTTAAGCAACATATAAAGGAGCACAAAGATAGCAGCAAACACCGCCGGAAGGATTAACATTAACCGCCGTTTTGCTCGCATCTCGAATTCGTATTCGCCCGACCACTTGAGGTTGTATCCGGCCGGCACGTGGAGTTTGGCATCGAGGGCCTTTTGGGCGCGCGCGACATAGCCGCCGTAGTCATTGCTAGCGAGGTCGACAAACACGTAAGCAGTGAGTTGGCCATCTTCATCGCGGATCATCGATGGTCCTCTGGTCAACGTAACGTCGGCAACCTCGCCGAGCGGAATCTGAGCGCCGCTGGGCGTCATGACCAGCATCTGGCGCAGCGCTTGGAGATCGTCACGATAGTCCCGCAGATATCGCACGTTGATCGGGAAGCGGCCGCGGCCGTCGATCGTGGTCGCGATATTTTCGCCGCCCATGCCGGAAGTTACCAGCCGCTGCACATCGCCGACCGTCAGGCCGTAGCGCGCTGCCAGCGCGCGATTGACGTTAACGTTAACGTAGAAACCCTGGGCGACGCGCTCGGTGTACACGCTGCGCGTCGCAGGCACGCCTGAGAGAATTTCCTCCACTTGCAAGCCGATTCTTTGCAGTTCGCTAAGCTTGGGACCCTGAAGTTTAAGCCCAACAGGGGTTTTGATTCCGGTGAGCTCCATGTCAAGCCGGTTCTCCACCGGCATCGTCCAAGTATTGGAAAGGCCCGGGAAGTGGAGCTTTGCGTCCATCTCCTGAACCAGGCGGTCGTAAGTCATGCCCGCGCGCCATTGAGCGCGCGGCTTAAGCGTCACGGTTGTGTCGTACATGTCAAGCGGAGCATTATCGGTGGCGCTATTCGAGCGCCCGACTGTGCCGAACACCGTATCGACCTCGGGAAATGTCTTGAGGATCGCATCCTGTTGCTGCAGCAGGTGACTCGCCGAGGTGATCGAGATACCCGGGAGCGCAGTAGGCATATAGAGGATTGAACCCTCGAACAAAGGCGGCATGAACTGGCTGCCAATCTTAAACGCCAGAGGATAAGTAAGCAGTAGAAAGACAACGCCGGCAGCTAGGGTTACAATCCGATGGAGCAAACACCAGCGAATGACCGGCAAATAAAGCCATTGGAAAAAGCGCGTCACCGGATTTTGCGCTTCGAGGTGGTATTTTTTCGCGCGCACGAGAAAAACCATCAGCACCGGAACAATAGTTATAGCGAGCAGCGAGGAGAACGTCATGGCAAAGGTCTTGGTGTACGCCAATGGACGAAACATGCGACCTTCCTGCGCTTCAAGCGCAAAGACTGGCAAAAAGGAAAACACGATAATAACCAGTGAATAGAACAGCGGCCGGCCAACTTGCTTGGCTGCAGCGAGCACGATGCTTTGGTGCTCGCCCCGACCGAGGCCGCGGCTCTCCTTTGTGCGTTCGGCAAGATGTCGATAGCTGTTCTCCACCATCACGATTGATCCATCCACCAAGACGCCGATCGCCAGCGCGAAGCCACCGAGCGACATGATGCTGGAGCTCACGTGAAAGTAGTACATGGGGATAAAGGTCGCGACCAGAGCGAGCGGAATCGTCAGGATGGGGACCAACGCCGAACGAAAATGAAACAGGAACACAGCGATCACCAGACTTACGATGATCGCTTCCTCGATAAGGTCGCGTTTCAGTGTATCTATTGACGCCGAGATCAGTGTGGAACGATCGTAGCCCGAAACTATTTCGACGCCAGCGGGAAGACTTTTCCTAATCTCGGCGAGCTTGGCCTTGACGCCCTCAATCACGTGGAGCGCGTTCTCGCCGTACCGCATGACGACAATCCCGCCCACGGTTTCTCCTTCGCCGTTCCATTCGGCTACTCCTTCGCGCAGGTCCGGACCAAAGCCGACGGCTCCTAGGTCGCGGACCAAAATGGGCGTGCCATTATGGCTGCCCACCGGCACATTGCCCAGGTCTTCGAGGGTTTTGATATAGCCCGGGCCGCGGACCAGATAGCTGGCGCCGGTCATTTCGAGCAGTCGGCCGCCGACTTCGTTATTGCTGTCGCGAACCTTATCGATGACGGTCTCGAGGGAAATATTCAGCGCAAGCAGCCGGTTAGGGTCGAGTTTGACCTGGAATTGCCTAACCAGTCCGCCGATACTAGCGACCTCGGCCACGCCGGGTACGGTTTCGAGCTGATACCTGACATACCAGTCCTGGAGGGTATTAAGGTCCGCTAGACTAAGGTTATGCCGCTTATCGAGCAAAACGTATTCGTAAACCCATCCCGCCCCTGTCGCGTCCGGGCCGATCACCGGATGCACGTTAGGGGGCAACAGTCCTTCGATCCGTTGCATGTATTCGAGCACGCGGCTGCGCGCCCAGTAGAGGTCGGTGCCGTCGCTGAACACCACGAATACATACGAGTCGTTGAACATGGTCTGTGCGCGCACCGCTTTGACCCGCGGCGCCGCCAACATGGTCGTCACGATCGGATAGGTCACTTGGTCTTCAATGACGTCGGGCGGCTCTCCCATCCACTGCGTGTGAACGATCACCTGCACGTCGGAGATATCGGGCAACGCGTCGAGCTCAATATGCCCCATTGAATAGGCGCCCCAGCCCACAATCGCGCCGACAAAGATGAAGAGCAAAAAGCGGTTGCTATTGCACCAGTCGATGATCTGATTAATCACGTCGCTCTCGACAGCATTTCGCCGGTCGCGGCGCGCTGGCTACATTCCGCCAAAGGCCGAGACGGTACGCTGAAGGCTGGCGATTGTTCTGCCCGCCCGCGCCGCGATCACAGTCACATTCCAGTTCCCTCCGCTGTCAAGCTTGATCGAGGCGCTGTAGGTGCCCTGCCCTGCCGGCTTCGCCTCAGCCTGCGCGCGCATCGCTGACATTCCCATCGCGGGCATCGCCGGCATAAAAAAGACCACGGTGACCTGGGCGTCGGTTACCAGCCGTCCAGCAGAGTCGCGCACGGTCACTAAAACCTCATTGGTGCCCTTGCGCGGCGGGTTAGGGTGGATTGCTAGCTCAAGACTACCTGAGGGCGCGTTGGCAGCCGCGCTAGCTCCCGGCGGGGGAGGGGCGAAGGTGCCGAGCGCGGCCTGCAACTGACTTTCGGAATCGACCAGGAAATTCGCCGAGCTCACGATCGTATCGCCCGAGCGAAGACCTTTAAGCACGACAAAATCGTGCCCAATGTGAGGTCCGAGCTCGACGTCGGAAGGCTCCAGGTAACCATTGCCACGATCGATAAAAACGATGTTATGACTCCCGGTTCGCAGAACACCAGAGTCCGGAATAGCGAGTGCTCGGCCAATTCGAGGCCTCAGCGTCATGTTGACGTACATTCCGAGCTTCAGCAGACCCTGGCGGTTGGCGAAGGCACATCGCACCCTGGCGGTGCGGGTAGTTGGGTCCATCGCTGGCCAGATGAAGTCGACCCGTCCCTGGAAGACGCGCCCGGGATAGGCGTCAACCGTGAGCGAAACCGGGTCGCCCACTTTAACCTCACCAAGCTGGTTCTGAAACACCGCGGCGTACGCCCAGACCGTGGAGAGGTTCGAGATGGAATAAAGGCGCGTCTGCGGCTGCACGTACATGTTGGGTAGCGCGGCCCGGTCTACGACGTAACCCGTCATCGGTGAATCAATTTCTACCGTATCGTGCGCGGTGCGCTCTCGTTCAAGGCGAGCGATTTCGCGTGGTGACACGCCGAAAAGTCTCAGGCGTGCCAGGGACGCGTCAACCAGTGCTTTGGCGCTGCTAGCTACCCCTTCGACGCGGCTGCCCGCCGTCTGCGCGGCAGCATGCAGCGCAAGCAAATATTCGTTTTCCGCGCTGGCTAGCTGCGGGCTGTAAATCGTCAGCAGCGGCTCGCCTTTGCGTACGTACTGGTATGTCTGGTTAACAAAAACCTGCCGCAGCCAGCCGGCAAAGCGGGTCTGCACATAGCCTTCAAGCTGTTCATCCGGCTCGACAAGACCAGTTGCCTCGATGAGATCGGTCAACTCCTTGTCTTCGGCTTTCGCCAACGTGAGACCGATTAGCTGGCGGCGGCGCGGTGAGACCTCGATCGGCGCGAGTTGCTGCGAGGGCTCCTGGGGTGCGGCGATCTGGTTAGCTGCTAACTTTGTCGGCGCGGCGAGAAAAAGAGGAGCGACAACAAGCGCAAAAATAAAAAATAACCCAAGCCGAGAGGCGTCTTTCATGATTCTGCATTCATACGCCGGCGCACTCGCTCTACGGCGCACTTCGCGCCCCTTGCTGCCACTGGTTGCTATGCAGCCTTCCGGTTTGCGCGGCGTACAGCCATGGCCTGCCCTAGTCCAGGGCAAACGTCGAAATGCCGTTGTTATTATAGCTAACGTGGATCCATTTATTAAAAGCACCCCACATAAGGCGGTATCGAGCGTTATGCGCAATCGGGGCAGGCGATTTGGCTCTTTGTCGCTCTGCGCCGCGAACTAGACCGGAACTGGTATCGGAGAGGAGCCGGCCTCGGGGGTATCAGTCGCTTCGATGCCTTTTAAGCTCGACGCTAACCGAACGCGGCTTAAACAGCCATTGTGGTTTTCCGTGCGCCGAATCCTAGGAGGTTCGCTTCAGTCAGGAATCGGTTCGATCGACCACACTGGACAGATGACATGAAGTTTGTTTTCGCGGTCGAAGACAAAAGCTCCCGTGATTTTCACCTCTGTGCCCGGCGGCGGTACGACTACGTCAAGCCCGCTGCAAGTCCCAACACTGCCTGGTTCCGGGTAACCTCGCTTGATTACCTCACCCGGCTTGCAGCCGGGCAAGTCTGCGGGCACTATCAGTCCGAGCCCAATCGCGGGCTTTGGCCTTTGATGTGACTGACCTGTTTCTACTTCACTTTCGTCCGAAGCAAACAAGTGTGAGTCGTGTGGGTCGACGGTAAAATCGAACACCACTCCGTCGGGATCGCTATGGGGCTCCGAGCGAACGGTGCCAACAACGGTTATGCACTCGGCCAGCACCTGATAGTGCTCGCGATGAGGAACCGTCGCCAACACATCCTCTCCTCCGCGACAGCCCTTGGCTGCTTCACCAGCCGGCGGGCCCGCCTTGCTGGCCGGCTTGGGTGCGACGGCGCCGGCCTCGCTTTTAGACTGGGCTTTGCTCGGCGTCTGCTCTTCACGCCACTGGTCAGACATGGTGCTCAGCCTAATGGCTTCGCGCTGTATCCAGACCAGCACCGACCGACCCGTCGGCGGTATACTAGGGAGCGTAAGACCAACCGCCACAAGGACAATCACGAATAGAATTCTGACGAATCTTCGCGTTGTCGGGCCAGGCCTGAGGTGGTCAAGCGTGGCGGGGTCAACCGCAAGTCGGGCGCGTGACACGTCTGGCGCTTCCTCTTTCCCTACCTTGTTTGCCCGAACAACTATCTGTCAAGAACGCTTTTGGGCAGCCGACTTAGCAAGATGCGTTGCGCTCTAAAAAGACTCGCGCAGCCAAAGGCCTAAGATAAATCCTTGAGTGCAACGCTATCTGATGGACGCGAACGAACATAAGCCGCACTCTTAAGACGCAATAATGCCGCCTCCCTTCCGCCGCTTGCGGCGCGCGCCGCAACCCATCGTTACGTGGAGTATCGCCCAAGGGCAACAGCCGCCACGAGCCAGCGCTGCGGCGAAATCGCTCGCTCGTCCGGTTTTTACCTGACGAACCACGGGAGCAGCGGTTGACACTAAGCGCAACTTAAGTGTTGCCAACACTAGCGGCGCATCGACAAGAATTGTCTGAGCGGCCGCGTGTTGAGCACATCGGTCGATTCCACCCATCCGCGCCGCGCTTGATTTATGCCGTAGTCAAGCACGGCGAAATCACGGGGGTGATGAGCGTCAGATGAGATTACTAATCTCACTTTGGCCTGCTTGGCAGCCAGGCAGGCAATGTCATTCAGATCGAGACGATCGGGCTGAGAGTTGATCTCCAGCGCACACCCCTCTTCACGCGCCACGCGCAGGATTTCAGCAAAGTCGAACTTACTTGGCTCGCGATGATTGATCAGTCTCGTGGTCGGATGACCTATAACATCGACGTGGGGATTACGGATCGCTCTGATCAGGCGCCTAGTCATCAAGTCAGCGCTCTGATCGAGTTTATAATGGACCGAGGCCACTACCCAATCCAACTCGGCTAGCGTCTGATCCGGAAGGTCAAGGCTGCCGTCATCAAGGATATCGACCTCGATGCCGCGCAGCAGCTTGATTTTCCCCACCCGCGCCTCGACCTGCTCGATCTCGCGCCATTGTTCGCGCAAGCGGCGCGGGTCAAGGCCGTGGGCCATCGCAAGGCGGCGAGAGTGGTCGGTTACGGCGAGGTATTCGAGGCCGCGGTCGCGCGCGGCGCGAGCCATCTCTTCTAAAGTTGCGCGCCCGTCGGTCCATGTTGTGTGCGAGTGCAGATCACCGCGCAGATTCGCGCGTTCGATAAGCTTGGGCAGCTTGTGCGCCTGAGCGGCTTCGATCTCACCGCGGTCTTCGCGCAGCTCGGGCGGGATCCAGGCCATCCCCAGCGCCGCGTAGATTTGCTCCTCTTGCTCGCCGGCCACGACTTCACTGCCGCGATAAAGCCCGTACTCGTTGAGCAGCAGTCCAAGGTGTTGCGCGATTCGTCTGAGGTGCACGCCGTGGGCTTGCGAACCGGTAAAATAGACCAGCGCCGCGCC
>Ga0080006_1150395_pt1 | contig 13474 bp, 12 predicted proteins | sample RS3BMetagenome_FD_69209 | JGI IMG/M metagenome (GOLD analysis project Ga0080006, IMG submission 69209) | Ferric oxide microbial mat and aquatic microbial communities from Rainbow Spring, Yellowstone National Park, USA - RS3B (SPADES... ...
ACTCCCTAACCTAGGCGTGGGGAGGAGAAGAGGAGTGATGAGGCCTTGTGATTAATAGTCATTAAAAGTGACTATTAATCACAATAAAGGCAGAACTCTAAAGGATTAACTTCTTTGTAAATGTTAATCTGATAAGTTCTACAATGAAATATAGAGTTTTCTTATTGATTATAAGATTTTACCTGTTGTGTTATTTAATATGTTTTTCATCTTTATGCACCATAGACTCCGTCCGTGAAGCCAGTGTATTTTACTTAAAATCTTTTATCAACATTAAAAAGCAAGGTTTATTGCTTCTTTTATATCACAAAGAGAATTCACTTTAATTGTATTATATCTTTTTAGTAAATTTTCATCAATGGGTACACGTATATCCCCGTTTGTTAGATATATTTTCCTTATTTTTGCTTCACTAAATGAAATAATATCATATATTGTATCTCCAACTGCAAAAATTATGTCTTCTGGCCTTAAAGATGACTTTTGTAATGCTAAAATTGTGGGCTCGGGGTCTGGTTTTCCTTTGATTACATCATCACCAGATATTAAAACATCTGGATTAATGTTTATTTTTTCTAATACCTTTAAAGCAGTAATTTTTAATGATGAAGTTACAATAAGTATCTTTATATGCTTCTCTCTGAGATTATTTATTAGTTGTGTAGCACATGGCATCGGTTCAGCATATTTCATAATATAAGGTGCAAAGATGGAGCTCTTAATTTCTAGCAGTTTTTTTGCTAGTTCGTTCTTTTTATTTACCTCTTTTATGCCTGCTTTTTCTATTAAAATTAACGCAATATCCATAGCTCTTTTGCCCAATAAAGATTCCATATCTATATTTAATTCGAATCCTAATTGTTTTAATGAAAGTTCCCATGCTATTTTATGCGCCTTAGCTGTGCTGGCAAGCGTTCCATCTAAATCAAACACTGCTCCTTTCAATTTTAATCCCTGTTGTATTTTTTAACAGAAAAATATAAACACAAATTTTATATTTTACGATAATAAAAATTATTTAAGGGATAGAATATTTAAGTTAAATAGAGTGTTAAAAATGCCTAAAGAAAGAAAAAAGATGCTAAAAGGAATAATATCATTAATGATATTAAAGATGCTTTATGAAAAGCCAATACATGGATATGAAATTAATAAAGAAATTTCATTAAAAATAGGAGAAGAACTTTCTCCAGGTTATGTTTATGTTTTGTTAAAAGTTATGTCTAATAAAGGTTTGATTAATGCAAAAAGAGAAAGCAATAATAGGGGACAAAAGCTTACAGAATATTATATAACTGACAAAGGAATAGAATTTCTTAAGAAGCACAAAAATGTTTTGGAAAAGGGTAGATTAATGATAGATGAGATATTAAATACTATAAACAAAATCGAAAAGAGCAATGTTTGATTTTTAGATTACTTCATGGTTTCTTTTGCAGTTTCTCCAATTATTTTAATTCCTTCTTTAAGCTTATCAACGCTTGGATAACTGAAGTTTACTCTCATAGCATTTGAACCGCTTCCATCTGCAAAGAAGTTCCTTCCAGGAACATATGCTACACCTCTTTCAATAGCTTTTGGAAGCATCTCGCTAGTATCTACTTCTTTAGGCAAATAAACAAATGCAAATAGACCTCCCTTAGGTTTATACCACTCTGAACCGCTTGGCATGTATTCTTCCAAAGATTCTAAAAGTACATCCCTTTTCTTCCTATAAACTTTTCTAGCATTTTCTATTGTTTCATCAACTACACCTTCTTTTATAGCATACATAGCAATATATTGGGATAAAGTACTAGGATTTATGGCCGTTATTGTTATCATAGACTCTATAGCGTCTGTTATAGATTTGTTTGCTATAATATATCCTAACCTTAAACCTGGTGCAAGTATTTTACTAAAAGTACCCATGTAAATTACTCTTCCTTCTGTATCTAATGTTTTTAAGCTGGTAAACCTTTTGTCTGTATCAAATACAAAGAATCCATAAGGATCATCTTCTATAATTAATATATCATATTTATTTGCAATTTCTATTAGTTGTTTTCTTCTATCATCGCTCATAATAACTCCTGTTGGATTATGGCTTGTTGCAACCGTATATATTGCTTTTATCTTTTTTCCTGAGTCCTTAGCCTTTTTGATTTCTTTTTCTATCATTTCAACTTTCATTCCATCTTCGTCTAATGGTATTGAAATAAAATTAGCTCCAAAAAATCTAAATGCGTTTAGTGCAGCAAGGTATGTTGGCGCTTCCACTATAATATTATCTCCAGGATCTATTAATGATAGACCTATTAAGTATATTGCTTCTTGGCTACCTGTTGTTACTGCAACTCTATCGTCTTCATTAACCTTAATCCCCTTTGAAAGCGCAAATGATGCAACTGAGTTTCTAAAAGGAGTGACACCTAAAGTTGGTGAATATTGCAATGCGCTATCTCCTAAATCTTCCAAGACCCTTTTAGCTATATCTGCTAATTGTTGTTTTGGGAAAACTTCTGGCCCTGGCAAGCCTCCCGCTAAGCTTATTATGCTTTTTCCTTCTGTTAATGTTAGGATTTCCCTTATTTCAGAAGGCCTCAAAGACTGTGATCTATAAGATATTTTACCTGAATAATCTACCAACTCTTCTGCACCAAAGTTAACAGGTAAGAAAAGATTTAAATCTATTAATGATTAGTAAAACATGTTATGTAAACTATTTATAATGAACACATGGTGGGATACATATATCTAATTCATTGAGTAAAAGATTAAAGTAGTTTTAAAAATTAGAAAAGAATGGGCCGCCGTAGCTCAGTAGGTAGAGCGCTGGCCTCGTATGTGAAAAACCGAAATCGCAGAGAAAGCCAGTGGTCGCGGGTTCAAGTCCCGCCGGCGGCTTTTAAAAAAGTAAACGTTTTATTTTTCTAACTCAGCATTAATGCTGAGGCAAGAAAATGGCTGCAAAACTACTATTTCAGATAGATTCATATATGAAAGAGTTCGAAGGAGTTGTTACAAAAATAGATGGTAACAAGGTGTATTTGAATCAAACGGCTTTTCATCCAGGCCCTTTTGGAGGATTAGCGGCAGACACAGGCTTTATTGAATTAAAGAAGAATACGCACAAAATTAAAGTTTTAGACGTTAAAATGGAGGAAAATGAAGAAGTTGCCCATTATCTGGAAAATACTGATAACATTTCATTAGGTGATGAAATAAAAGGCTACATAGACTGGGAAAAAAGATACACAATGATGAAATTACATACAGCTAGCCATATACTTTCTTCTGTTATGTATAATAAGTATGGAGCCAAAATTACGGGGGGTCACATAGATTACGAATCAGCTAAAGACGACTTTGATTTAACTAATGTAAGTGATTGGAAAAAAGCATTATTAGATGCCGTAGAAGAGACTAATAATTTAATTAAAAAGTGTGTTGAGGTTAAAATCTATTGGCTGCCTAGAGATGAAGCAATGAAGATACCTGGGATAATAAAGCTAGCAGAAAAGATGCCTCCAAGCGTTGATAAGTTTAGGGTAGTTGAGATTACAGGCATTGATCTGCAGGCAGATGGAGGTCCCCATGTTAAAAACACATGTGAGATAGGCAAGATAAAAGTTATTAATGTTGAGAATAGAGGTAAAACAAAGAAGAGAATATATTACACGGTAGGATGATTAAGTAATGATTTCAATAAATAAAGAGAAAAATGATGAAATTTGGGCAAAAAAACTAATAGATGAATGTATTAGCAACTATAAAGATAATGATACAGGGGGTTATATTCCAAAATGTTTAAATGAATTAAAAGATCAAATAGAAAGAGGAATTAAAAGGGAAAATATTATTTACTATATTCTAGATTTAAAAAAATTGGCTACAGACTTATTTAACAAACTAATATTTGAATATAATTTGGAATATCAGCTGCCTTTGAATGTAAACCCTGATGATGTAGCGATTTATGTATGGCCTTCAATATTATCTAATGGTAATAGCCTCAAGTTATATTCTCTAACATTATACAATTGGTTTTCATTTTCATTTAAAAAAGGAGATGGGAAAAGCGAACTAGAACCTGTTACATTCATTTTTAATAAGAAAAAAGATGGATATAATTTATCAATGGCATATGCAAGGGTTCATTATGATTTATGTGAATATAATATTGATAAAATTAAAAATATAAAAATTATATTTGCAAGATATGGTCACACCCCATATATATTAGGACAAAACTATGTAAGGGTAAGATGTCCTAAGTTAAAGCACAATTCAGCAAGGGTCGGGAGAAAATATTGGGATAGAATGTGGCTCTCAGCTGGAAACATATTTACTAGAATCACTGGAGTTAGAAAAATACAATTTAAATTTAAAAACAACTTGAAGACGTATATTCTAGGTTGCCTACCTAAGACAATGAATAATCCTTTTAAAAGCCCCATTTATCCTATACAATTCTTTTAAGCCATACTAAACACAAATTAAGAGGGAAAAGAATTGCAAAATTATAAACTGATAGCACCTAGAAAGATTAGAAAAGTCTGGATAATTACTTTTGAATATTCTCCCATAGTTAAAGTAGGTGGCTTAGGAGAAGCTGTATATCAATTTTCAAGGGCATTAAGTAAGGAAGGCATAGATGTAACAATTATAATGCCCTCGCATGGAAGGCATTTAGATTTATCAATAAGATCTAAATATAACTTTACTCCATTAAATTTTACAGCATGCGGTGAAAGAACTGGTTTAGATGGTAAAAATTATAGTTATTGCATTGGAGCTGAAGAAGCAAATATTAATGGTATCAAGATAATATTGTTTAAAGGACTAGATTATTATACAGGCATAATTTTTGATTCATGGAACGTATATTCTAATGTAGAAGAGAAATCAGCATTACTTACAAGGTCTGTTAAGATTTTTGCATGGCATGAAAATCCACCTGATTTAATTCACATAAATGATTGGCACACAGTATTATCTGGAATAGCATTAAGAGATGAGTTAGAAAAAAGAGGTATTTCAGTACCATTGGTTTATACTATACATTTATCAGGATCCCCTAATTTTCCATGGCATTATGCATCTGATAAGTGGGCAGGTTTAGATAACAACTATCACAAAATATGGAAAGTTTCTAAGCATGAGCCGATGTTATATGAAAAGCTTTGGAATCAGTTAAACGGAAATGTAGAAGCTTTCGGAGTTTATGTTTCAGATTTTATTTCTACAGTGAGCAGGTCTTATTTAACCGAAGAGCTTTTTTCTAGATATGGAAACTGGATAGAAGGAAAATCTTGTGTTGTATATAATACTACAGATTGGGATGTTAAGAAAGTTGAAAAGTGGATTCAAGAAAAATATGGTTTTGTTGGAAAGGAGATTGCATGGGATATTATCAAAGATTATATTAGAAGTTCAAGTTGGTCAGGTTATGACATAAACGATTCTTCAAAGGCAATAATGTTAGTTGTAGGAAGGCTTACATCTCAAAAAGGAATAGACTTAGCTATAAGAGCTTTAGATTATGCGCCTTCTGTAAATTTAGTTATATTAGGAGTATCGGTGGGAGATTATGGATATGAACAATACATTAAGCATTTATTAGAAGAAAGAAGGGGGAGGGCAATAATAACTACTACAAAAATCCATGAGGATGCTTATAAGGCATTATTTAGGGTATCTGCATCTTTAGTTATGCCCTCTAGATGGGAACCATTTGGATTAGTGGCTATAGAATCATTATCTCAAGGGACTCCTGTTATAGCTAACTCTGTAGGGGGGTTAAAAGAAATAGTTGATGATATTAGAAGTGGTAAAGGGAATGGCCTGCTTGTTAAGCCTGAAGATACTTATGAACTCGGATTAGCTATGGAATCTATTGCAAATTTAATGTGGTATATGAATTTTAATATGATACCAATGGACTCTATTAGGGATATGGCTTTGAAAAATAATATGCTTCCAGAAGAAATCAGAAGTAATGCAATAAATAAAGTTGATACGAATTTTAGAATAAATAATCAAATTGAACAATTAAAATCATGTTATGAAAAGGCAAGAGTCATGTCTTATTATAGAACGCTTTAATAGAAAATAAATTTTATAATTCTTAATAACATTAAATAAACAAGGTGCTTGCTTTGGATATTGCTTTGTTATTTGAAATGCACCAGCCAATTAGGCTAAAGAAGCTACACGATTTCACTCCAACTTCAATGCCTGATAACTTAAATGATATCTTCGATAATTATAGCAACAAAATTATATTAGATAGGGTTACAGAAAAAACTTATCGGCATGCAACAAAAATTATAAAAAATAACATAGAAAAATATGAAGGCTTTAAAGTTAACTTTAGTATATCTGGAGTTTTATTGGAACAGCTTAAAGAAAGTAATATTGATGTTATTAAGCTTTTTCAGGATTTAGCAAGCTCAGAAAGAGTTGAGTTTTTAGCTCAAACTTATTATCATTCATTATCATGGTTTATTGATAAAAAGGAATTTTATGAGCAAATCAAGATCCAAGCCGATTCAATAGAAGAAAATATTGGTTATAAACCCAAGTCAGCAGAGAATACTGAATTTATATACAATAATGATATAGGTTGCTTTTTAAAAAACATGGGATATAAAGTTGTTGTAACAGAAGGGGTTGATTTTATATTAAATGGTAGATCACCAAATAAGGTCTATAAGAATCCATTGTGCGGCCATAAAATTGTCCTCAGAAATTACAGATTAAGTGATGATATAGGTTTTAGGTTTAGTAATAATAAATGGGAAGAATACCCTTTAACAGCAGAAAAATATTCGTATTGGATAAATTCTACCCCTGGCGAATTTTTATTAATAGCAATTGATTATGAAACGTTTGGAGAGCATCATAATCCTTCTACTGGTATATATGATTTTTTAGATTATTTGCCAAAGGAAATATTAAAATTTGATAATTTAAAATTTGCAAACATAAGTGAAGCAAGAGAATCTGACGATTATTATGATGTCCCTCCATGGAGAACTATCAGTTGGGCTGATGAAAGAGATTTAAGTGCATGGCTGGGCAATCCATTGCAAAGGGATGCATTTAATTCTCTAAGGAGGCTTTATTATTATTCAAAACCATTTGGAGGAATTTTATTAGAAACTTTTAGAAAATTAACTATTAGCGATCACCTTTATTATATGGCAACTAAATATGGTCCAACAGGAGAGGTGCATAATTATTTTAATCCTATGGGAGGCTATGAAAAAGCATTCCATTCATTTATAATAGCATTAGATATGCTGGGTTTAAAGATAAAGGAAAAAGTTAGCGAAAATTTATGTGATTTTTTGATAAATATGACATTACCAGAGGAGCTTTGCTTTTATTTTAATGATAATGGTAAAAATTTAGGTAAGGCTTGTTCTTTACCTGAATTTTTCCAAGCAGTTAAAAAATTATCTATAGATTATAAAGAAAAACATAGAGAAGATATAGACAAATGGTTATCAGAAACACTAATGGTAAAGAACCTTGATGAGGTTATGAGAAAGTGTCCTGACTTAATTAAAAACTGAATAGATATTAATATTTTAAATTAAAATATTATTGAAAACTTATTCTTAAGGCCGAAAATAATTGTAATAATTTTTTATAAGGAATCATCTTTATGTATTAACGACATACGTTTTTTATCATATTTGCTAGATACCTTTTCTAAATAATTTTTTATCATAATATCCGTCTCTACTAAAAAAGCTTCTTGGGGGACTTTTCCATTTTTTTCAACATAGTATCTAAATGGAAGCTGTTTCATTAGAAATTCGCTTTCTTTGATAAAATAGTTTAATTGATTTAAAAATAAATGAACATACCTATCTGCATATAGGTCTATACTTCCAGGATAAGATCCAGAATATTCATCGCTTTCTAACAAATCTTTATTTCTTATGAGTTCTAGCCCTACTTCAGAACCAAATTCAAGCATTTTCATAACTAGTTTCCATCCTTTTGTTCCATAATAATTTACTTCACCTTTATACTCTTCACCCTCTACACCGTTGTTGCCATAAACGTATTGTCCTAATAGATCAGGATTTCTTTTATTAAAATTTTCATATTCTATTTCGAATTTCTGTTTTATTTTTTCAATAGTTTCATTGTTACTATAAAATCTAATTCTTAGCGTATTTGGCCATGGAATAGATTCCCAGATATAATGCCATGAGCCCTTCTTATTAGACATTACTTTAAAGTCTTTTACCAAAAAATAAACAAAATTTGATAAAATCATTTTTATTTTTTCAGGATCATTACTTTTCATCTCTAAATTAATTTCTAACCATTTCAACTTTAACCCTATTATTTATTAAGTTCCTTTTTATTAAAATTTTATACATACGATTTACTTAAACAAGTGTTATAGGAATAAATTTTGGCTTAAACTATTCATCCTATAAGAATAACCATATGGAGTTATATGGTTATCATTTAATGTTAGTTGAGGTAAGGTGTACCTCATATTTCGATTGTGCATACTCCGTTAAAAGGAAAGTTTTTAAAAGTAATGTTTAAGTATTAGATCTTATTTAGTTTTGAAAGACAAGATTTGTGATTTTTTGTTCAATTGCTCATAAATACAAAAGTTTATAATTTAAAATAGATAAATTATTTATATAGGTGAATATGATTGGATCAAGGAAGTTTGATAAAAATTGCTGTGCCTTCAGATGACGGAGAAACCATGTCTGATCATTTTGGAAGATCTCTTGGCTTTATAGTTTATTATGTTGATTTATCTAACAGTAAAGTTATTAATAAAGAATTTAGAAAAAGAAAATATACGGAAGATTTTCATGGTCATCATTATGGTTATCATCATGAACATGAAGATGAAAGTGTAACTTCACCTGAAGAAGCGAAGAAGCATTTAGATATTTTAAATACAATTAAGGATGTTGATGTAATAATAACGGCTGGTATGGGTCCAAGAATGATATCAGCGTTTAGATCTCTAAACAAAGCAGTAATTATTGCATATGATGCTAATCCAGATAATTTAATTAATGAATATATAAAGCAATACTCTAATGTTTAATGAAAATTTATGTTAATATTGCAATTAATACTGATCAATAAATTATATATATAAAAAAAGAAACAACAAATTTCTACTTTTAAAGCAGGCATAAAATTTAAATTTTAAACATATTTAAGAAAGCAAAATCTGACCTCCTATCCGCTCTAAAGGGAGAGGTTTTCTCTTGTAAAATCTTGTTATTAGTAAAAAACATATAACTTTTATTATATAAAACATAACAGAATAGCTATAAAGGTCTAACCTTAAGACCTTAGGGAATACTTTAAAGTAGGTAGGATTTCAGTTAATCCTTAAGGCTATGTAAACTTACTAAAAACGGAAAGTATGTTAGGCTGCAAATATCCCTTCTTCTATGACATATTTTTTTCTTGCCAGATCCATCATTTTTTTAGTAAATAATATGGCAAATATTACAACAACAATGCCAAATAAGAAAGATGCCCAAGCAGCTAAGGTAATGTTTCCTTGATATGTCCAAATATCTATTAATTTCATTAATCCATGTCTTACCTCTAAATTGTGGCCATTTAAATTTAGCCAATATTCACCTATCATTAGTCCCCCCCATGCACTGTTAATTGTAGATGTAAGACCGCTAATCATATATGGGAACGTAGACGGAAGTATAATATATCTCATTTTTTGCCAATAGCTCAAATTAAAATTATCCATAACCTCCCAATATTCTTGTGGTATAGCCTTTATTCCGAGCCACATAGCATAAAATATATAATAAAATGTACTTAAAAATCCTAATAATAATACAAAAAATTCGACAGATAAATAGCTTAAAAACCTTTCTATAATTGTATATGAAGCAGCAAATATTATTGGAAAATAAATAGGAGGAGGATAGGCTGCAATAACCTGAATAACAGGTATTGCTGTAGCTTCAGTTTTTTTATGTAGTGCTAAATAATAAGCAATAAACAGAGAAATTAAAAATGATGTGATTGCAATTAAACTAACCCTTATGTAATCATATGCTAGGTTTATTAAGATATATAAAGAGTTATTTAATAAATAAATCCAAAGTTTATATGTGGTTGATGATAAAATACTGTAAACTCCGTAAATTAACAAAGATAAAATAACTAAACCTGTTATTGCCCCTATAATTTTATAGACTAAGTTACCTCGTTCTTCTTCCATTTCTAATTTCCTTAGTTTTATTGTTCTTCTCATAGGCGATGCTAAATATCTAGTAGTAATGTTACCTATCCTTCTAGCAGGTGCAGTTAATGGTGTATAAAACTTTGCCAAATATTTTATCCTACTGTATCTTGGTATAGGTATTTCACTTTCTAATGAATATTTTGCAACAGCCTGATTTGCGAATTCTCTTAAACCGAAAATTGTTATTGCTATTATAATGCCTAGAACAGCTAAAGAGAAATAAACTAGGCTGAAGGCATTTTTGTTTATTAAATCTATAATTATAGATCCTATACCAAATACGTGAAAAGAGTTTGTTCCCACTATAAAAACTTCACTTACTGTAATATAAAAGAACGCGTCAGTGAATGATGGTATTAGATTTGCAGCAATTTTAGGCATCGAAAACGGAATGTATAACTTTTTAAGTTTGTCTATTAGGCCTAATCTTAAATTTTCAATTGATTCAAGCATAGGCAATGGTACTGTTTTAAAAGCTTGATAAATACTCATCCATATATTCCAAACAACAGCTGTAAAAATTAAGAAATCTGCAGCTAATTCGGCTCCAATATAGCCTCCTATATGGTAAATAAAAAATATCAAAACAACAGGGAAAAACGATATAACAGGAACTGACTCTAATATTTCAATAAGACCTATATAAATGCTCTCAAACAATTTACTCTTTATTGAGATATATCCAAAAATCCAACCTGTCACTATTGATAGCAAAATTAGTCCAAATACTCTTCCCGTTGATGCCAAAGTTGCTAATATTATTAATTCGTATATATTCATTATCTCTACCTTGATGGAATAGTATAATCATATAACATATCAGTATATTCAAAGAATTTAGGATCTCTTGGGTTTCTAGGTCTTTCTAAGTCTATTTTAACTTTACCAATAACAGTAGCAGGGTGTCCATTTAATATGTAAACAAAATCTGATAACTCGACAACTTCATTTAAGTTATGTGAAACCAATACCACTCCTTTAAGCGTTGTATTAACATTAAAAAGTATGTCGTAAAGTTCTTTTCTTAGAGATTCAGCTGTTAGTTCATCTAAATGAGCAAACGGTTCATCCATAAGTAAAATTAAAGGGTCAGCTGCTAGTGCTCTTGCTATAGCAACCCTTTGTCTCATACCCCCACTAAGTTCTTTAGGATAAAAGTTTTCAAACCCTTCTAAGCCAACAGTTTCCAGCATTTGTTTAGCAATTTCCTTGGCCGCGTTTTTAGATAAGTTTCTATGCTTTAGGCCAAGCATTACGTTTTCAAGTGCCGTCATCCAAGGAAAAGTAACTATTGACTGATGGACTAGCATTATTTTTGGTGTAGGCTTTGTTATCTTTTGTCCAAGCAAATATACATTCCCTTCAGTGGGCCTCAAAAATCCTCCCAATACTCTAAGTAAAGTTGATTTTCCAACTCCCGATGGACCAATTATTGAAACTATCTGGTTTTCTCTTACCTCTAAATTTATGTGATTGAATATTGTATTTTTATTGTATGCGAATGCTACGTCAACTACTTCTAAAACTGTTCCAACTCATCCGCCCCTCTATCTTTGCCTTTTGAAACAAATAATTCTGGGTTTAAATTTCTAATCCGAAAAATTGTAGATAACTTCAGTAATTAATTTTATGAGTTTTAAATTTGTTTATTTAGAAATAAGTTTTCCTTGTCTAAATAAGTTAATTGACTTTCTTTCATCTATTTCATTAGTATAATAAACTTCTATTCCATATGCTTTTAATGCCAACAAGTTTTCATTACCAGCATATATTATTGCATTTACCCCCTTTTCTCTTAACATTTGTGAAATATTACTCATACTTCCTCTAGTCAAATTAATGTTATCTATTATCGATTCAATATCCATGTTGGACGTGTTTAAAATTTTAATTTTTTTGATTTTTTCTATATTATTAGCTATCATATCTTTTTCATCTTCAAATATAGCTAACTTCCATTTTCCAGTATACGATCCAGGTTCTATATGAATTGAAACATATAACAATGAAGGAATTTCTTTCCTAAGCTTTTCTTCCACAACATCGGCTAGCCTATCAGCATCTTTTACGCTAAAAGCTGGTGGCGCTTCTAAATGCATTGTAGCGAACAAGAATGGGCCTGCCTTCCTTACTTTTATTTCATGGACACCTATGACATTTTCTATACTTAATACAATTTTTCTTATATTTTCAGTTGCTTTTTCATCTCCTCTATCTAATAGTGTAAGAACAGAATCCTTTCCGATTTGATATGATTGTAATAATATGTATCCTCCTATACCGATGCCTATTATTTCAGGCAGATATCTTATATTAAACCATTCACCAATTATCCCTATTACTACTGCAATGCTTGTTAGAGCATCTTGTAAAGAATGCACCCCTTCTGCATTAATTGCATCCAATTTGATTCCAGGAGTAGATAGCAAATATCTTGTTAACCAATAAGTTGCCATTGCTGAAACTAGTTCTACACTTATTAAAAGCAATGGCATACTGATTTTGCCTTCATTAGTAAAAATAGATTGTCTTATTATATCAAATCCAGCATAAGCTATTGCCACTGCTACAAATAAAGATGCTAAATTTTCAGCCTTATATAGCCCAAATGGGTATTTTTCGGAGGGATATTTTTCAGCAAAAAAGAGGCCAATATAGACAACAAATCCTGTTAGAGAATCTGCTATGTTGTGTATTCCATCAGCATATATAATTAAGCTTGCAAAAATTATTCCTAGTAATATTTTCGATATAGCTAAAATTATGTATATTATAGCTGCTATAAATGATCTCTTTTTGCCTTCGCTAAAGCTAACCAATAGTTTTGGCCCTCCCAAATTAGTTAATTTTTCATTAAGATTAAATGCTTAAATAAGGATTTAAATTATAATAGTTTTAATATAACCTAAACATTTTGAAGTTTGAATGCATATTTTAATATTTTTTTTAACATTTTCATAAGTATCGATTGAATTTATTTTATTTTTATCAAACCATCTTCCATTTTCTAGTTTTCCATCTACTAATTTAACCAAGAATCTGACCTCCTCCCCACCCTAAAGGGCGAGGGTTTCCTGAGGTCTCAAGGGTTACACCCCTTTTACGGGTGCTACTCTGAAAGCAGATATAAAAATAGCAGTACAAGGAAAGATTCTAAACCCTAATAAAGAGAAGAGACATAAACTAAACGTTATTCTAGAGAAATACCTAAAT
>Ga0080006_1143606_pt1 | contig 13473 bp, 28 predicted proteins | sample RS3BMetagenome_FD_69209 | JGI IMG/M metagenome (GOLD analysis project Ga0080006, IMG submission 69209) | Ferric oxide microbial mat and aquatic microbial communities from Rainbow Spring, Yellowstone National Park, USA - RS3B (SPADES... ...
ATGAAGGCCATAGGGCATAGCTACAATCTGCGGCATTTTTAATACTCCCCTTCTTTTTTAACTTTTGTTTTTGGAACTAACAGGCAAACTGCTTCTTGCAAGGACATTACGCGGTGATGTTTTGAGTCGGAAAACACTGTAATTAAGTGACCTGCCTGAATTGTGCCGGAAGCATCGGCAGCTTCTGCCAAACGGCGTACCTGTAAAAATTCAGATACCGACAACCGGCGTGGGGTTTCAATCTCGAAACCTGGCATTTTGTAAAACATTAGCAACACTCCTTTCTCTACACCCTACCAACGATATAGCCAATCTACGAATCTTGATGTTACTGCCGGTTTTTCTGAATTGACCGGAATAACATCGATAACATCGTATTCACTTGGGTTGACCCAATACATTCTTGAATACTCGCAACCGCCTATCCATACATCACCGGGCGGCACAGTAACTGGAGGTGGGTTTTTTGAAGTTGACCATCCGGCAATAGTTACCGAAGTAATAGCCTGATAGCCGGAAACAGTAACCTTTTTTCCATTCCTGCGCAACGTTATGCGCACAGGAATAAAACTTCCGGTTACTTTCCCTCCGAATTGATAGTTTCCCGCACAGATAGTACGGGAAAAGCTCCAACTCCCGTCCCAAAGACCCGCATAGGGCACTTCAGGCGCAAAGTGCAATTGTGCCATTTTTTTGTCTCCTTTCTACCTTTCCTCTTCCATAGGAATACAGAAAAAGTAACCACAAGGAGTAGGGTATACACTAAACCCCTTCTCCCGATAAACTTCTGCCACGCTTAACGATGTTAATAGTTCCATCCCGCTTATTACACAATGGAATGGTTCTGTTCCCGGAACATCCGGGCAGGTCTTACATAACTCCTCAATTACTTCGCTGCTCAGCATTTTCCTTCTCCTTTCTCCTGCCTTAGCCGGGCAGGACGGCTATGTATGGCCGGGAATTAGCTAATTCCCGGCAAGGAGCCTAAAACCTCCAGGTATTATTTATGCTTATGAAAAACTTCTGCCTTAAAGAAAACTTTTTTCCCCTTAACCCTAAAGTGATCGTTCATTGAATACTTAGTTAGCAGCTTACACCAAAAAGGTTTCCCCCCTGTTTTGGTTTGCACTAATACCATAGTATTAGTGTCATTAAACCCGCAAACGTGAATATTTGGGTCTTCTGTAATATAGCCCAAGTAATTCATTAACCCCACTCCTTTATTTGTCTTTTAGCTTTGCGCAAAACGGGCATAGGAAACCTATTAAATCCCCCCTTTCGTCATACATACCGGAAACTTCTAAGTTTCCATATCTATCGCGCTCCGCCCATAGTCTAGCTGGCCTCAAGCAAGACTCGCAGTACCACGTCTCCACAAACTCTCTGGCCTCTTCTCCTTGTAGATATTCAGTTTTCATAGTATCTTGCTCCTTTCCCCTGTCTTTTACCCGACAGGTGGGTTTTATGTACAATTTTTATATACAAGTTTTATATACAAGCCGGGATTAGCGGCTCCCGGCAGGCCGTGAGGACTAGACCTCCTGAACCTCCCGGCTCAGCAGGACTTCCCCATCATATAAAATAACGTCAAAAACATTGCCGTCCTCACACCGTCTTTCGACAGTGTAAGGAACAAAAAGGGCTAACGGGTCGAGTTCGTTTAACAGGGACGCTACCGCGTATAAGGAAACGCGGCAGCAGTGAAGGTTTTCATAAACCTCCAGCAGGGTTTGCGCTGCCAATTGACGGTTCCTACAAATTGCCATTTTGATATCTCCTTTCTCCTGTCTATTATAGCCGGACAGGGCAGCTATGTAAGGGTATGGCCGGTTTTTTCACCCGGACGGCCTGCCGGGAAGCGACTTTAGTCCTCTATCTGAAACTCTGCCCAAGGTCGGGCAAGCAAAGCCTCAGAATCCATTATTCTAAGAGGGGGAAGTTCTTCCAAGAGGATAGACAGAACAGCTTCTGTTTCGATTAATTCATCTCCTTCTGACGCCCTTTTCCAGGTACCAAAAACCTTCAGTCTGCCATTTTCGTGGACACTGGAAGTGTCCACGTCTTCTAAGCTGGCCTCAAAAAGACCGAAAGGCCCCAAATCAAGTTCCATATCCATTCTCCTTTCTCCGCCCTGTTTTACCCCGGGCGGCCAGGTTTTATGTATGGCCGGGAATAGCTAATTCCCGGCTAATAATATAATATGGCAGGATTAGACTATCTTTTTTCCTTTCCTTTTTGCCGTCTTTACTTTTCCGCCAGCTATCTTTTCATGGTTTTTACGACAACAATCCCCACAAACAGCACCAAGGAAAATTTCCGGACCCATCACCTTTCCGCATTGTAGACACCTTGTTTCCAAAATACTCATTTTGTATTCCCCCTTTTTTTGTTTTATTTAACGTTTTTGTTATGCTCTAATGTACTTTCCGTTTCTTGGATTATACCATTGACCATACCTCCATTCGTAGTATTTTCTTTGAGGCTTTAACTGCTTCTTTTCAATTACATACTGGCATTCGACATTGTAGAATTTAGTCTCAAGTCCTCTGCTATAGTATATTATTCCAGAGATAAAGATTGTCTTGTAGTCTTTATCTTTGTTTGGGTAGTAGGCCGTTAAATATATGTCCTTAATGTCACTTGGATCAAATATCCATTTGCGGTCCTCATTACTGTTTGTTGGTAGTATTGCATAGTTTGCATACCTTACTGGTTCGTCGGACAGCACATCACTCATGATTAGCAATAACTTTTTCCCTTCACGTTCGATTAACTCGTGTTTGCGATAGTAACCATTCATTTTTTTCTCCTCCTGTTTTTTTAGATTATGTATTATACTAACACTAAAAAAACGGCAGTACTGAGGATTTTTTTCCTCAATACTGCCGGCCGGCAGTTATCTCGTCGGGAAGATTTTAGCTTTTCTTTTCTTTTTCTATCTCATGAATTGCCTTCCTCAATTCTGAGATAGGGATTTTTTTAGCTAGGAATTTTTTAGTTACTATTAACAGTAAACACTTTTTACAATTAGTTTTTTCTTGCACTAATATTTTAACACCTTACCCTTCTTGGGATATGGTAATAATCCCTATAGCAATCTTTGCAACAAAACCAACCATTAGCGTCATTATACTTATATAGCGTCTTTCTTACTGCACCGCACCATTCACATTTTTTTCCAGCGCCCCTTGTCGACTCCCTAGAAAATTCTGAGTGATCATATGGGTTACCGTATTCAATCCTTGCCATACTACCATCCCTTTCTTTTTTACTATTCCCTGACAAGACGGCATTAACCGTCTTGTTTCGTTCTTTTAGAACTCCTCAGAGGGAATTTTTTAATTGTTCAATATACTCCTTAGCTTCACCCATTACGCGGAAACACCTGGAAAACTTACTTAATTTTCGTGTTTCCTCTTCGGAAACACCTAATATAGTAACGCCATATAACCCCTCACCAAATATTCCTCTTCCATCGCTTAGCTCATAGAAAACTCTTCCCCTCTTAATTGTTCCACGTTTAATAATATTTGGAGTTACAATATTCTTAGATGTCCCTAATTGTTCCCGAAAAGCTTGTTTTGCGTTCATTTTATTTCCTCCTAATTAATAATCTGTTTCCCAAAACCCACAAATAGGTAGCGGTTCTTTTCCTTCGTTATCCATATTATCCGTATTTAAATATTCAATTGAATCTTCGGGGTCGGGGTCAAGGATATCTACACCAGTACCGTGATCTTCAACAATAACGTCTCCTAATGCAATACCTTGCCTGAGAATCCCTAATTCAATTGCCGCATTAATAAAATCCTCGTCGCTAGGATAATCGGACAATTCAATTGTCCCGACTAGTCTTTGATTATTTACCTGATACCCATCACGACAATTTCCCCATACGTCATAATAGTCAATTACATTGTACCTTCTCATTTTTTTTCTCTCCTCTTTTTTAAATTATTTTTTGGACAAATAATGGGTGAACAATTAATTATTGAATCATTGTTTTTCCCTTCTTTCTCGATATTTTTTCTAACAGATTCGTGGGAACCAAATTCGACGCCGCAAAAAATTCTCCTGCTATTTCCTGCCCATCACCAAAAAAATTTTTCCCATCTTTCCCGTGAACGCTATCATTATGATATCATAGCGTTTTGCTATCTGTAAAATTTTAACTAATTTGTCATTGAATAACACCTGGTAAGATATGAGTAAAATTAGTTATAAAAATAAATCTAATAATAGCGTTATTTTCTTATATCTAATGTCAAAACAATTACCCAAGGAGATAAACTTTTGGCTTTCGCCTTATCAATCACGACCTGGTTTTCCCTTTTCCTTCGTTGTTTCTTATCACCCATCTCTTTTCCCTCTGGTTAAGCCGCTAGTTATAAATTCCCCCTAGAAGAATTTAACGCGGGCCTGCCTATTAAGGCCCGCGCTAACCGAACAGGTATACCGTCAATTATCCTAAATATCGACTATATCATTATGATATCTATCATTATGATATCTCGATATCCTGCGTTGTCCTGCGTTAAGAAGCTTTCTTGTTTCCCTTTTGGCTCTCCTTGACTTCGGACCTGGTTCCAACCTTTACTTCATCTTTGACTTCAGCTTCAACCTCAGCCTCAGCTTCAGTCTCATCTCCCTGATTAGCAGCCGGTATCACAGGATATCCCTCCAAACCACCATCAACCAAACTTACAGGGATAAACTGCCCGACAAGCCAATCAAGGCCAAACCTTTTCAACATCCCTCCGATATACGCCTTAGTCTTTTTGAGCTTTATCCCTCCCTTTTCCACGCTCTCCAACCTGATAGCGTTGGTATCCGGGTCAAAACCGACCCGAAGGTTCGGGCCAAACCTATACCCACTGTCCTCCATCAACCTTCTGGCATAGACGTTGACCACAATACTCGACATGGAAAACTTGATCGCCGGAGCCTTTCTTAGGCTCCTAAGAGACCTCTTTTCCCTGGTCCTAGGTTCGTAGAAGACAAAACCCATGCCCATCCCTCCATTTTTATTTTTCCTAAGTATACTAGATTACCACCTACACGTCAACCATATCACAGAATAGGTTTTAACAGATATTTATTACTCCCAGGCCGTCCTGTCAACGGCAGCCTGTAGATCGGCCATTGATGGGGCAGTATACCGCTTCGTTGTGTCCAGGCTGCTATGCCCGGCTAAAACGGCCACCTGGTCGATGGGTACTCCCTGGTCAATCAGGTTCTTACAAAACGTATGCCGCAAGGTATGCGGGCTTACGTCCTTGATCTTGGCATGGTAGGCATATTCGGCAAACATTTTAAATACTCCTCTTTGTCCTATCGGTTTGCCATATCTATTCGGCCATAGCGGACCTTCAGGGTTAGCCTTTAGCCAATTACTTATCATCTTTCTTACAGTTTTATTTAACGGCACTATCCTTACCTTATTCCCCTTCCCCGTAACATTAACGCTTCCAGTCCTTTCGGTAATCTTTATATTATTCCTATTCAACCCGCAAACTTCGCTTATCCTCAACCCTGCATGTAGCATTATCCCAATTATCGCTATATCCCTTAATTTTCCCTTTCCCTGCACAGTATGGATTAATGCTGCTTGTTGCCTTCTATCTAGCCATTTTGGGGCTATAATACCAGACACCGCCACAGGCTTTATTCCTTCCATAGGGTTCATTTGAATTTGTCCTGTCTTCACCATCCATCCAAAAAATACCCTCAAACTTATCAAAATCCTATTAACTGTTCCCGCTGTCTTGTTCTCCTTTCTTCCCGGCCTTCCGGGACTGTCCTGCAAATACCGTCTGTATTCAATTATATCTAAAGGGCTTACGGCAGCAGGGTCAAAAACCTCATATCTGTCAGCTATCCATTCGGCAAACCTTTTAGCGTCACCAACATATATCCTAGCCGTGCGCCCTCTATCGGTCTGGTACAGGTGGTTATTGAACCGGTCAAGCAGTCCCGACAGGTATTCGGAATCAAAGCGTTTAATCTGGATCACCTTTGCCATTATCTTCCATCTCCTTTTCGTCCGTTGTTATACGCGTTGTTATATGCGTTGTTACATAACTGTTTGGTTCCAAAAAGGCTGCCATTCAGTATTCATCTGGTATAAAAAGCCCGGCCTACCGGCTTTATGGTGCCGGTGGCCGGTATGCAGGAGGCGGACAAGCTAACTTTTGGGTTGGTTTTCTTGGTTATCTTGGCTTTTTTGGTTATCTCTGAATAACGAGTTAGCAATATCTGCTGTAGTTTGGTTATCAGATGTTGGTGTTGTTGGGGTAAACGCTGTCTTAATTGTGCTTGCAGCGCCAGTAGTAACCGTGCTTCCAAAACCTTTACCATACTCCTTAACTAACTGGTCAAATAAAGACTTAAGGTGGGGTAAGATTCTAAGAAATTGGTTTTCCGCGTTATTCCATTCCTTAGTTCTAATAAAGTGAAATTCCGCCGCGATAAGAGATACACACAAGACAAGAGTAGTGTATACCGTGTCAGGTTGAAAATGAGTGCCAAACAGTTGATTACTTCCGCCTACAAGAAAAGTTATAACGGCTAACAAATAGGCCCGCCAATGTGCAGATGTCACTGAAACAACCTCCCTTATTATTAAAGTTATGTATTTTGGCCGCAAGACCTGGAGTCTCACGGCCAGAACAAATGAGTGGGAGCCGGACTTATACCGGAACGGGGAGACGGCGCGGACCACGACCAGGATAACGACCAGCGCAATCTCTAGCAGCAGCGGCAAAGGTATTACGCCAAGTTCTCCAGTCAGTGCCACCACGACCGAGCAGGGCCTCACGGACACAGCGATGCCTGGCCTCCAGGACAGGGTTGGGACGGTTGTGGGCGACCCTATAGATGGGCTTGCTCTGCCCAGTAGCGACATCGGTATGGGTGCCGATGGTGAAATTCAGGATAGCCCCGCGTTTCTTGGCATACACGGACATTCTTTTTCCCTCCTTTTGGTAACCTTATTTGAAGAGATTATAACCCAAGTCGTCTTACTAAGTCAAGGGTTTTCTCCCGTTCTCTAGACCTTGCTTAAAAAGGGGTTGCTCCATAGGGATCACTCCTCCGCATGGCGGACGGTCACTCCGGGACACGGACGGTCAGGAAACCCCAATTCCATCACGATTTCTCCACTTATCCTGTTCTCCTTGTCTAGTTTGTCAAGAATAGAACATAGGCAAGAGTGCACCATATCTTCACTGAATGACGGTTGTGACAATATGTTCTCTATTGGCGATATATCAACTTTTGATTCTTGGGCTATTTTCATCATTAGGCCCATAGTTGTATTAAGCTCGCAGGGCCTTGGGTTTGAAGTTGTACATTCGGATAAAGACATCTGCCTGTTTGTTTTGGAGGACTTGTATATGTGATAAGGGTTAATTGGTTTTCTCATTGTTAGTTCTTCCTTCACTTTATTTATTAACACTAAGAATACCTCTCAGGAACAATATTTCAACCGGTTCATTGTTGTTATCGACTATCTGTATTCTGTAGGCGTCTTTAGCTTCGGAAAATGTTCCACGTCCAAGCCCTTTTCTCCAGTTCTGCTCCCTGTTAGTGTAATCGTATACCATATAGGGTAAAACCGCGTCCGGTACTTCATATTTGTATTTATTATCTCTAGTTACAATATAGCCCCTTTGCCTAAACCATTCGGCAAGGCGATTGGCTTCTGTTACAGCGGATTTAAGGGATGTTGAGGAGTATTGATCTTTAGGGACATGCCGGCCACGCTTAGTGTAGTCGATTAGCTGGACTTTATATAGTCGCTGTTGGAACATAACCGGCATAGCTAACATCCTTTCGGTCTAGCTTCTTAATTGAGTATAATATCATCTTTTTCGTATTACCAATGCATTACCCATTCTTACTAAATTAACACCAGGTAATGCTGACCTAATTTCTGGCTCATATGTCGCTAACTTTCTATTTGCTTGCCAAGTTACAGTGCCATCGGAAAAGCGTCTCATTGAACCTTCTCCACTACCATTTCCTTCATAGACGGTTATGACCATATACCCATTAGGTTTTAGCTGGTTGTATGCAAATTGTAAAACTTTTTTCCTGTCTGTTGCATTTGGTATAACATTAAGGACATTGTTTAATGCTACTCCATCGGCGCCACCATTTGCTCTAATTTGGTTTAAGACTTTTCTATTGTGCTCACTAGTCCTTGCGTATGGGTCATAAACTAAGCCGGTTATATTATGGTCTTTTAGGTATTGGATTCCTTTGTCAAACCTTCCTCCACCAATATCGAGTATTGTCGATCCGGCCCTAAATAAATTTCTAGTTACAGCTAATCTCAATCCAGCAGCTACCTGGTTAAGCGATGTCTTTTGCGGCGCTAGATTATCTATAATATTTTGGTAGAATATTTGGTAGTATTTATTGTTAGTGTTCACTATTTTTCACCATTTTTTCACCATTGTTGCTTTTCTATTCCTAAAGCATCCAACAGTGATTTAACTATCCCTAAATCCCTCTCTCCATTTCCCACAACCGCGCAGTTTACCATAGGTTCCTTTCTCGTCCCCTTATTAATACACAGGACAACTTCATTATCGCCATTTATCTTCAATGACTTAACCTTCTTAGCGCATTTAGCGCAAGGATCAACTCTTTTCCTTGGCTTTTTGGCTGTCTCTGCTATCTCTTGCTCATTTTGCTTGTATATTCTACTTTGCCTATACTTGTACTTTACCATAGGATTTATCATTTTTCATCACCTATTAACATTACTACAGTCAATATTACAGTCAATATATACTCCATATTTATCCAACATGTCCTTAGTCATATTATTAAGTTCCCTGACTTTTTTATTCGCATAGTCAGCAAAATCTTTTGCGCTCTTCTCGTCGTAAAATGTAGCCCTATTAGCCTGCTCTATTATCTCTTCAACGTCGAAATTTGCTCTTGCTAATTCACCATAAACCTGGTCAAGTTTATCATCGGGTATCTTCCAACATACGCCTTTACCGTCAATATTATCTTTAACCCCCACAATACATTTAATCAAATTCTCGCCATCAGGCCCGGTTGCTTCTATATCAGGTATCGATGGAAGTAATGAGTATTCAGGTGACTCTCCATCATATAATGGATGAGTATGGATAGAAGCAATTGGTTTATAACCGGGCGGGCATTTAGAGTCTATATCGACAAACGGTTCATAATCAACTATTTCCTCACCGTCATATTCTTCTGCAATTTCAATATATTTCCCTTTTGATATGGGGCTTATTTTAATATCCTTACCATTTGAGCATATGTAGCAACCGACTTCCGGGACACCGTCAGGCGGTTCAGGGTTTATAATTTCTTTGAATTTAGGGACAAGTAGGCATATGTTATCCCTAATTGCCTTATAGGTAGTATTAGTATTTTTAACTAAATGCAACTTTCTATATTTTTCAAATGGGTTAACCATAGCCATATCTCCTTTACCCATTAGAAGGGTATGGATAGTTAAGTTTCCTCCCCGATTTAAGGATATTTGTAACGTCATCTGTTGTTAAAGTAACTCCAAAAACATCTTGTATGTCTTTGGCGATATCAGTGGGCATAGCCAACTGCCTATTATATACAAATACCGTTCCATTGTGGTCACCTTTTGGGAACACGTTTACCTGAATCCAGCCATCAGAATAGCTGAATACATTGAAATTTAAGTTTTTAAGCCTCACTTACTTATCACTCCCTACCTAAACAGTGACTATCATTCCAGCAAGATTATTATTCCTATCGTATATATAAGCATAGACGAATCTGTCAAACACGTTAGTTTCCATGCTTCCATAGGTATAGTTTTTTACAACTGTATATCCTTTGCTTTCGTATTGCCCAATAACGTCATTTAGCTTATTACGTAACTGACTCTCGCCTTGCGGCGTATTCGGGAAATTGAATCGCTTGATTATGGTTCTGTTACGGTCTAGAATATTTAGTCGGATAGTTTGGCCAAGTTGACTTAGTGCCTCATTAAATGCACTCATTACTTCCGGACTATAGGTTCTAGCCCTATAATTATCCCTGTAGATTCTCCTGTCGCGATAATATGTCATTGTTAGCACTCCTTTATTAATTTGGTTATATTGCCAATTACCCTATTTACTTTGCGCTTCTATCCCCAACAGCTCCAAAATCTGCTGTGCTGTAACAAAGCTGTCAAACCCATGCCCAACATCTACACATCTTGGCGTGACATTTCCCGCTTGGTCTTTGGTATTCAAACACATCGTAACCCTGCCATTAACCAGTCTCAACTGCCCAATATTTTTCCCACCTGCGCCAACCAGCTTAGCTTCCTCATTAACATTGATTGCCGGTAGCTCATTCCCAACCTTCTCCAAAATATGCTCTTCCCATTTCATCCCGGTATCATATATGCACTGCTTTTCTTCCGGGGTCAACTCAGAATCCGGCTTCATTCTATGAGCCTTCCCTAAACATATGGCCCGGCCAAAATGTTCAGCAGCAGTTGACTCTTCAGGGATCGGCACAAAAGGAGCCTTGAGCTCTGGAGCAGGTAACTCAACAGGGCTTTCTTGCTGGTACAGAGTATTGTCAGTGTTTTCGTTCAAGATTTCCTCAATTGTCTTGTTCCCAAGATCATCCATGCTGTTCGGCATATTTATTCCTTCTCTCCTTACGATGTTTTCTAATGGGTTTTCATGTCTACGTTTTTATATCTACGCAGGAGCTTCCCTTATAGGTATTCTCCTTACGCCTTTCAATAAACCAACAATGTACAAGTCAGTTATTTTCGGGCTAACATGGGCCTGTAACTCCTTCGTAACGTCAGATACCTTAAACGTTTTCCTAGTAACCATATCATATACGGGGATTTCATATTCACCATCTATCCTGAAAGCCATTATCCTAATCCTGTTAGACGTTCCATGGTATATGGCAACAAGTTTTATATTTCCTATATATATCTCGCTAGCTTTTAGAATTATATTAGCCATTATTATCATGCCTTTGGCGATAATTTGAAATAGTTTAGGATAGTTTAGAGTCCCAATTCATCCCACGGCGAATAAAATTCAACATGTTTCCCATTATTAATAGCATTAATCATATCCGCATTACTTATTATTATTCCTGTATTATCATAGATATCTCTAACTATGTCCTGTATTTTTGCTACTCTTGTGTCATATCCAATTGCAAAAATCTTTTGGTTTTGCCGATAGACAGTTACAAACATAAATGGGCCTTTATATATCTTAACGTCAATTTTAATGTTGGCGATTGGAAGCATTATTACACTTCCTTATTGTTTTCTCCACGGGTCAAGAATGATATCTGTAATCCAATTGAAGCGTAGTTTATGGTATATCCTACGCCTTAATTTGTGTTTCCCGATACAACATAGGCGTAGAAAGACAACGTTCTTGCCTGTAGGTCGAGCTGCAAAGTTAACTGGTTTTCCACGCTGAACCGCAGGCCAAATAGATTTATACCAAATGACGTATTTTCGTCTACAACCGCCGGGGTTGTGAACTCATTGTTGCTTAGCTTGAACGTAGCTTGTGTGTTGTAAGCTGATTGAACACTACCTAAGCCGGAAATCTCAATAGGCCCCTGATTTGGTAATCCCAATCCCTGTGCTACACCAGCCGTCAAGAGCATTTCAAACGCTCCGGTATCGAATAAGAACAGGACATTCTCGAACGTGCCGCCGCTGTTCTTCACCGGCAGTCCGAAGTAGAAAGCGTCATTCACCACCTGGCCGTTGATTGCAGCTAACAGCTTATGATTGTCCTGGTTATGCGCCTTGCTGCGTTCGATTATCTTGGCGTCGATAGCAGCTTCCATCTTACCCCAGGTGATAGGCCCGACAATGCCGTCAACTGCGATGCCCTGTTTGGCTTGGAAGTCCTTAACCGCCGCTTCGGTTAACGGGCCGAATATACCGTCAACAGCTAGGTTATAGCCGAGAAGATCAAGGTCTTCTTGAAGCATTTTCACTAGCCAGCCGATGGAGCCTCTCAATAGTAACATTGTTAAATTCCTCTCTTTAGTTGTACTTTTATTTCATGTACATCTTGTGCCATTTGCTGTAACTTGCCCCGTTCATAAAGCGGCCACGCCTCCGAAAGCGTCATGGCATCCGCGCCCCCCCTGGAGAATACTGTCATCTTAATAAGCGCTGTTCCGTTAGCTCAGTAAGCATTTTCAGGCCATACCCAGTCATTCGGCAACCCGTGCGCAATCTGCACCCCCGCCGCCCCCCGCAGCCTTTCCGTCAGCCACGCCGCATCGGTGTCGTCGAACGGGTAGCTGATTGCCTGCCTACCGTCCTGGGAAGCGCAGTACTGGATGTTGTTTGTATCTGAATCTGGTGAATACCAGAGCCAGATGCCTGACGGGGTGCAGAGAATGGACTTGCAAACGGTGTCAGCAGTCTGCTTATCAGCGAATACGATGGTCATGATAGGATCACGCCCCTTGGAGCGAGCTTGGCCTTTAATGCGTTGTAGTTCTGTGCGACTTCTGAAGCGGATAAGGCCCTGTTGTAAACGCAAGCGTAGGAGATATAACCATAGAAGCTACAACCAATTGTAATTCCGGTCGTGGGTGGATAGTAAACACCAGCAGGAAGTGAATACTGCCCTATTTGTTTTTTATTAAGATAAGTAAATATATGTGCCGTATCAAATGTGGCAGTTGTCATGATAAACGTATTGTTTGGTATCACGCCCAAAGACGCCACATCAGCTACACTCCACCCGCTATAATTCGCCATAGCGCAACCATAAATAATAGATGTTGCTCCGCTTGTACTAGGCGAACTGAAAGAGAAACCGCCACTCGACCAACCCCCAACATATACTAACGTCGGGTAGTTACGTGATAGTGGCACCTTCTGATAAAATATCGCAAGCAATGTTGCTGACGGGTTGTTGGCAAGCTGCGGCGGTACCGCACTGGTGGACAAGGGGTAAGTAACAGTGCCATTGAACGACAAGCCCTGCGTTACCCATGCCGGGTCATTCACGTCCGGCAGCGGCGTGGAACCTAAATATAAATGATTGCCGTTCCCCGAATAGTCGTGCAGGATCTGGCCCGCGTCCTCATCGAAGCGGTACTCCGCCCCCAGTCCCGTCCGCACGATGTCGAGGGTCTGCCTCTGCCCCGCCAGCCTGATGATCGGTTGCCGCGCCGTCACTATTCCGCTCATGATCACACCAACTCGTAGTCGATATTTACAGACGCGCCCTGTCCGGACAGTTGCGTCACGGCAATGGCGAAGTTCGTGGCGGCGTCCACCTCAAGCACTATTTCCTGCTCCTGCGGCGGCACCAGGACGTTGATCATCGAACCCGCGAACCAATTGCCGGGGGAGGCGGCGTCCGCAAAGAACGGCGTCAATTGCAGTGCCGGTTGCGTCCGGTAGTCGGTCAGAGACAGCTCGATGTGCAGGTAGCAGTG
>Ga0080006_1165305_pt1 | contig 13466 bp, 16 predicted proteins | sample RS3BMetagenome_FD_69209 | JGI IMG/M metagenome (GOLD analysis project Ga0080006, IMG submission 69209) | Ferric oxide microbial mat and aquatic microbial communities from Rainbow Spring, Yellowstone National Park, USA - RS3B (SPADES... ...
CGCCAGGCCCGCGGGGGGAGCCGGGCCCGCCACCGCCGGGGGAGGTCTCGGCCAGCCCCGCCACATCGAACGACGAGACCTCGACCAACTCCACCAACTCGACCCGCTGCACCAGCAGCTGGGCGATGCGGTCACCGCGATGGATCATGATCGGCTCCGCCGGGTCCAGGTTGACCAGCGCGACCTTGATTTCGCCGCGGTACCCGGCGTCGATGGTGCCTGGACTGTTCACGATCGAAAGCCCAACACGCGCAGCCAATCCCGAGCGGGGGTGCACCAAGCCAACCATTCCGTACGGGATGGCGACCGCAATGCCCGTCCGCACGAGCGCGCGATGCCCCGGATCCAGCGTGACGTCCTCTGCGCTGTAGAGATCGACACCGGCATCGCCGTGGTGTGCCCGGCTGGGCAGCGGCAGTCCCGGATCGAGGCGAACGATGGCCAGACTGGTCGACACGGGGCCACAGACTACCCTTGACCGCGTGTCTGATACGCGCATCGCGCCGCGCAGCGTGCGATATCGCGAACGATTGTGGGTGCCATGGTGGTGGTGGCCGCTGGCCTTCGGGCTCGCTGCGCTGATCGCTTTTGAGGTCAACCTGGGTGTCCCCGCCTTACCTAAGTGGGTGCCGTACGCGACACTGTTCGCGGTCGCGGCCGGGGCTTTGCTATGGCTCGGCCGGGTCGAGATCAAAGTCACAGCCGACCCGGAGATTCCGGGTGGCGTCCAGCTGTGGGCCGCCGAAGCGCATCTGCCGGTCACGGTCATCACCCGGTCCGCGGCGGTAGCGCCCTCGGCGAAGTTCGCCGCCCTGGGCCGCCAACTCGACCCTGCGGCCTATGTGCTGCACCGGGCATGGGTCGGACCGATGGTTCTGGTGGTCCTGGACGACCCCGACGACCCGACACCGTACTGGCTGGTGAGTTGCCGTCACCCGGAACGGGTGCTGTCGGCATTGCGCAGCTGACCCCGAAACCGGTCAAGCCGCGCAGTCGGTACAGATCATCACGCCGTTCTTCTCGCTCGCGAGCCGACTTCGGTGTTGCACAAGGAAGCAGCTCGAGCAGGTGAACTCGTCGGCCTGCTTCGGAATCACCCGAACGGACAGCTCTTCCCCCGAAAGGTCGGCTCCCGGCAACTCGAAAGACTCCGCGGTTTCGGATTCGTCGACATCGACGACGGCCGAGGCCGCTTCGTTGCGTCGCGCTTTGAGCTCCTCCAGCGAGTCCTCCGAGACGTCGTCGGTCTCGGTGCGCCGCGGCGCGTCATAGTCGGTAGGCATACCTAATCCCCTGCCTCATCCCCTCTTGAGCCCTCGTACCCCAAGCATCGCTTTGTACCAGCGTCGAACGCATCCACCAAACGATTCGTGCCCGTATCGCCACGCGGCAACCTATGATTTGCGTCACACTCTTGGATCGGGCCTTGAGTTCGGCTGTGAACCGTGTGTTCAGCATCCCGCTAGAGTGCTGCTGTGGTCGCACAAATCACCGACGGCACCGCTTTCGACAAGCACGGTCGGCCCTTCCGGCGGCGCAATCCCCGCCCGGGCATCGTGGTGCTGATCGTCATGGTGGTGGTGACGGGGATGGTGTGGACCGTTGCGCTGACCCGACCGGCGAAGGTGCGCGAAGCCGTCGTATGCAACCCACCGCCACAGCAGGCCGGATCGGCGCCGCCCCAGCTCGGCGAACAGGTGTCCCGGACGGCTATGGCCGACGTCACACCAGCCAAACTCGCCGACACCAAGATTCGCGTCCTCAACGCCAGCGGCCGCGGCGGACAAGCTGCCGACGTCGCCGGCGCGCTGAAAGACCTGGGGTTCGCCCAGCCGACCGCCGCCAACGACCCGGTCTATGCCGGCACCCGACTGAACTGCCAGGGCCAGATCCGCTTCGGAACGGCCGGGCAGGCAACCGCGGCCTCGGTGTGGCTGGTGGCACCGTGCACCGAACTGTTCAACGACAACCGCGCCGACGACACCGTCGACCTCGCGGTCGGGACCGAGTTCACCGCGCTGGCACACAATGACGACATCGACGCGGTGCTGGCCACCCTGCGCCCAGGCGCCACGGAACCGTCAGATCCTGCTCTGCTGGCCAGGATCCACTCCAGCAGCTGCTGAGACTCAGTCGGGGATCGGCCCCAGGCCGTCGAAGCGCTGCAAGGCCGCCAGCAGCTCGTCGGCGATGCCGGGGGCGGCCGCGACCGTCAACCCGGCACCGCCCACATCCCCGGCGGGCAACACCACACGGGCCCCCGCCTCGGCCGCGATCAGCGCCCCCGCCGCGGAATCCCAGGGCTGCAAACCGTGCTCGTAGTAGGCATCCAGCCGGCCCGTCGCGACCATGCACAGGTCCAGCGCCGCCGAACCGATGCGGCGCACGTCACGGACCACCGGGAGCATCCGGGCCAGCAGCTCCGCCTGAACTTTGCGGCGGCCCGTCGAGTAACCGAATCCCGTGCCCAGCAGAGACATCGACAAGTCGGCGACGTCGGCGCACCGTAACGGGTCCGTCCCCCGCTCGTCAACCACCCGGGCGCCAAAGCCGGTCGCTGCCGAGTACACCCGTTTAGCGACGACATCCGCGACTGCGCCGGCCACCGAGACGCCATTGATCTGCGCGCCGACCGACACCGCATACGCCGGGATGCCGTAGACGAAGTTCACCGTGCCGTCGATGGGATCGAGCACCCAGGTGACCGTGCCGTCGGGCGTCGCCCGCGAGTCCCCTGCACCGGCGGGCCCGCCGCCCTCCTCGCCGAGAATCGGGTCACCGGGCCGCAGTTGAGCCAACCGATCCCGTAACAGCCGTTCCGTCTCGGTGTCGACCACGGTCACCGGGTCGGTCGGGGTGCTTTTCGACCGCACGGCGCCACCATCGGCGCCGGACTCGGCCCCGAACACTTCGGCACGGCGACGCCGCACAAATTCGGCGGCCTCGGCGGCCAGAGCTTCAGCCAGGGAGCGCAACCCCGCGGGCTCGTCATCGGATCGGGTCACCCGCCCATCGCATCACAGTCGCCGGGACTTGATGGACAAGCCCGACGCACAACGTCCGGGTAAGCCCAGACGATAGGATGGGCGGACAGCGCGCTGAAGGGGATTCGATGACCAGCACCGACCCGACCGCAGATACGCCGAGCACCGGCGCATCGATCAGCACGCGGCAACATCGCGCGTTCGGCGTCGACGTCGGTGGCAGCGGCATCAAGGGCGGCATGGTCGACCTGGCCACCGGGCTGCTGATCGGAGAGCGGTTCAAGCTGCCCACCCCGCAACCGGCCACGCCGGTTGCGGTCGCGAAGACCATCGCGGCGGTGGTGAACGAATTCGGCTGGACCGGCCCGCTAGGGGTGACCTATCCCGGCGTGGTGACCCACGGCGTCGCCCAGACGGCGGCCAACGTGGACAAGTCGTGGATCGGGACCGATGCGTGCGACGTGATCAGCGCGGAACTGCAGGGCCGGCCGGTCACAATTCTCAACGATGCCGACGCGGCGGGACTCGCCGAGGAACGCTACGGCGCGGGCAAAAACCGGCCAGGCCTGGTTGTGGTGCTGACGTTCGGCACGGGCATCGGCTCCGCGGTCATCCACGATGGAACGTTGATACCCAACACCGAGTTGGGCCATCTCGAGGTCGGCGGCAAGGAGGCCGAGCAACGAGCCGCATCCTCGGTCAAGGACAGAAACGGCTGGAGCTACGAGAAGTGGGCCAAGCAGGTGACGCGGGTGCTGGTGGCCATCGAGAACACGATGTGGCCGGACCTGTTCATTGTCGGCGGCGGCATCAGCCGCAAGGCGGAGAAGTGGGTTCCGCTGCTGCAGAACCGCACCCCGGTGGTGGCCGCCGCCTTGCAGAACACCGCTGGAATAGTGGGCGCCGCCATGGCCGCCACGATCAGTACCACCCACTGAATTGCGGCCGCTAAGCCGGTATCGGCACGCGCGGTCGTTACAATGGTCCTCGCCGGTCCTCGGCGCCTCGCCCAGACCGATAGCGTGCGATGATTCACGCTCCTACCAACGCCGACAATCGACATAGCAGACACTTTCGGTTCTTCATGCCCATACCCACCGGAAGTGAGTCCAAACGAAGGGGTGTAAGTGGCAGCGACCAAGGCAAACCCGGCAACCAGCGAGCCGGTGACACGCAGCGCCACGAAGTCTCCGTCGTCCAAGCGGCCAGCGGCCGCGTCCGCAAAGCCCGCCAACGGGTCCGTCCCCGCCAAACGGGCCACCAAGACACCGACCCCCCCGCGGGCCACCAAGACACCGCCGCGGGCCGCCAAGTCCGCGTCGGCGTCCGCGGCCGCCGGGGAAGCCGGCGGGCAAGCCGCCGACACGAAGAAGTCTCGCTCCTCGGCCAGGGCCGCCGAGGCAAAGGCCTCCTCGGCCCAGGGCGCCGAACCGAAGGCCCCTTCGGTCCGCGGCATCAAAACCCCTCCGGCCGAGCCGGAAGTCGACCTGGTCGTCCCGGAATCCGACGGCGCGGTTGAGGACCTCAATATCGAACCCGACCTGGACGTTGAGCCCGTCGAAGACCTCGACATCGATGCTGCCGGCCTCAGCCTCGACGACCTGGACGGCGACGTGGTGGCCGACGTCGACGAGGTGGAACTCGACCCGGCCGAAGCCGGGCCGGAGACGGCCGCCGCGGCCGCGCCGGCCGGGGAGGCCCCCGCCGAGGACGAAGAGGAGATCGCCGAACCCACCGAGAAGGACAAGGCCTCCGGCGATTTTGTCTGGGACGAAGACGAATCCGAGGCGTTGCGTCAGGCCCGCAAGGACGCCGAACTCACCGCCTCCGCCGACTCCGTTCGCGCATACCTCAAGCAGATCGGCAAGGTCGCGCTGCTCAACGCCGAAGAAGAGGTCGAGCTGGCGAAGCGCATCGAAGCCGGCCTATACGCCACCCAGCTGATGACCGAGCTGGCCGAGCGGGGCGAGAAACTGCCCGCAGCCCAGCGCCGCGACATGGCGTGGATCTGCCGCGACGGCGACCGCGCGAAGAACCACCTGTTGGAAGCCAACCTTCGGCTGGTCGTTTCGCTGGCCAAGCGGTACACGGGCCGCGGAATGGCGTTTCTGGACCTCATCCAGGAAGGCAACCTCGGCCTGATCCGCGCGGTCGAAAAGTTCGACTACACCAAGGGCTACAAGTTCTCCACCTATGCGACGTGGTGGATCCGCCAGGCCATCACCCGCGCCATGGCCGACCAGGCCCGCACCATCCGCATCCCCGTACACATGGTCGAGGTGATCAACAAGCTGGGCCGCATCCAGCGCGAGCTGCTGCAGGACCTAGGCCGCGAGCCCAGCCCTGAAGAGCTGGCCAAGGAAATGGACATCACCCCCGAGAAGGTCCTGGAGATTCAGCAGTACGCCCGCGAACCCATCTCGCTGGACCAGACCATCGGCGACGAGGGCGACAGCCAACTCGGCGACTTCATCGAGGACAGCGAGGCCGTGGTGGCCGTCGACGCGGTGTCGTTCACGCTGCTACAGGACCAGCTGCAGTCGGTGCTCGAGACGCTCTCCGAGCGGGAGGCCGGGGTGGTCCGGCTGCGTTTCGGGCTCACCGACGGCCAGCCGCGCACACTCGACGAGATCGGCCAGGTGTACGGCGTGACGCGCGAGCGCATCCGCCAGATCGAGTCCAAGACCATGTCCAAGCTCCGCCACCCGAGCCGCTCGCAGGTCTTGCGGGACTACCTGGACTGACGCGACACGCCTTCTGGCGGTTCCGGTGTAGGCGGTCTGCGCCGGCCGTCGTACCGTGGCCGCATGCCCGCCGGCCGCCGCCCCCGTCCCGTCCGGGTCTCCTCCGGTTCCGACTTCGAGGCGGAGGTCGGTTACTCCCGCGCCGTCCGGGTCGGACCGCACGTCGCGGTGGCCGGGACGACGGGCGCCGATCCGTCCGGTGACATCGCCGCCCAGACACGCGACGCGTTACGCCGTATCGAGATTGCGCTCGGACAGGCGGGCGCCACGCTGGCCGACGTCGTCCGTACCCGCATCTACGTGACCGACATCGCGAGCTGGCGCGAGGTGGGTGCGGTGCACGCAGAAGTTTTCGGGGACATCCGGCCGGCCGCCACCATGGTGCAGGTGTCGGCACTCATCGCACCCGGTCTCGCGGTGGAGATCGAAGCCGACGCCTACGTCGAATCCCCGGCCGGGTCCTGAACTCCCGTTGATTTCGGGAAGGTGCCGTCGGGCGCCGGCCGGTAACCGGAGACCCTGATCACGGCGCCGACCGGCAGCGGACCGTACAGGTGCGGGAACAGCATCGCCTCGGGATCCGCTGGTGTCCCCGGCTCCCAGCGAACGGGTGAGTCCAGCAACGCCGGATCGATGTGCAGGAGAACGAGGTCGGTGCGGCCCCGGTAGAGCCGATTAGCCGGCAGGTGCACCTGCTCGGGCGTCGACAGGTGGATGAACCGGGAGGCCGCCGACCTTGCGGGGTCACCCGCGGGGTCGATCGCCCCGCGGGTGCGGGCCTCAGACCAGTCGGTCGCCCCACACAGATGCACCAGCGCGCCAGGAGTGAAAGCCATGGTTGGCAACCTTAAACGGCACACTGAGCGGGTATCGAAAACCGGTGAGAAACGACACACCTGCTAACGGTGAGGGAACAAGGCGAAAGCCCCGTACGTCTGAGAGAGTGAAGGTAAGCAAGAACGGAGAAGCCATGAATGCAACTCTGACCAGTCCCGAGCTGACTAGAGCGGACCGCTGCGACCGCTGCGGTGCCGCGGCTCGGGTGCGTGCCAAGCTGCCTTCCGGAGCCGAGCTTCTCTTCTGCCAACACCACGCCAATGAGCACGAGGCCAAGCTGGTCGAGTTGGCCGCGGTGCTGGAGGTCAGCGGAAACTAGCCGCATCGAAGTCTCCCGTCGGTCAATGTGGGGTGCGAGGCCAGTCATCGGTCATGCTGGACAGGTATGAGCAATCAGGCCGCGAAGCCGTCCCGCCACCACGTCTGGCGTATCAGCCTGAGGGCTCTGTCTAAGAGCTGGGAAGATTCGATCTTCTCGGAGGCGGCGCAGGCCGGGTTCTGGTCTGCGCTGTCGTTGCCCCCGCTGCTGCTGGGGGTGCTGGGCAGCCTCGCCTACGTGGCGCCGCTGTTCGGCCCGGACATGCTGACCGCCATCGAGCGCCAGTTAATTTCGACGGCCCACAGCGTGTTCTCCCCCAGCGTGGTCAACGAGATCATCGAGCCGACCATCCGCGACATCGCCAACAACGCTCGCGGCGAGGTGGTGTCGTTAGGCTTCCTGATCTCGCTGTGGGCGGGGTCGTCGGCCATATCGGCGTTCGTCGACTCGGTGGTGGAGGCCCACGACCAGACGCCACTGCGCCACCCCGTGCGGCAACGTTTATTCGCGCTGTTCCTGTACGTGGCGATGCTGGCGGTCGTGGTCACGTCGGCGCCCCTGGTGGTGGTGGGTCCGCGCAAGGTGGGCGAGCACATCCCGGTCGGCTTGGCCAATGTGCTGCATTACGGCTACTACCCGGCGCTGATTCTGGGCCTGATGGTGGGGATCATGGTCCTGTACCGGGTGTCGCTGCCGCGACCGTTGCCGTCGCACCGGCTGATATTCGGCGCGATCCTGGCGACGGCGGTCTTCCTGATCGCCACGCTGGGGCTGCGGTTCTACCTGAGGTGGATAACCAGCACCGGCTATACCTACGGGGCGCTGTCGACGCCGATAGCCTTCCTGCTCTTCGCCTTCTTCGGCGGATTCGCGATCATGGTGGGTGCCGAACTCAACGCCGCCATCCAGGAGGAATTCCCGGCACCGAAGACGCACGCCCACCGGCTACGCGACTGGGTGGTGTCGCGCCTGCCGATCGGAAAGCCTGCCGTGGCTTCGGTGGGCCCGCCGTCCGAGGAGCCCGGTAAACAACGATTCAGCGTTACCGCGGCCGAACGATCAGGCTGATCAGCCCTTCTTCATCCGGTCGTAGATCTGTTTGCAATCCGGGCATACCGGTGAGCCGGGCTTGGCCGCCTTGGTCACCGGGAAGACTTCACCGCACAACGCGACCACATGGGTACCCATTACCGCACTCTCGGCGATCCTGTCCTTCTTGACGTAATGGAAGTACTTGGGGGTATCGCTGCCGGTCCCGTCATCGGCACGTTCATCGGCGTCGGTGCGCTCGATCGTCTGGGTCTGCATGCCTAACATTGTGCACCCGGATCTGCCGGAAAACGGGACGAGCCGAAATCCGTCGTGTGTGGGAGAGTGGAGTTTATGAAGCGCGGCACCGACGACGGGTTCGCTGACTTCGACGATTTCGACGATTTCGACGATAAGGGCAGGCCGGTGCTTATCACGGCCGCCGCCCCGTCCTATGAGCAACAGCACCGAGCCCGGGTGCGCAAATACCTGACCTTGATGTCAGTCCGCATCCCGGCGCTCGTCCTTGCCGCCCTGGCGTACGGCGCGTGGCACAACGGCCTGATTTCTCTGGCCATCGTGTCGGTGTCGGTGCCGCTGCCGTGGATGGCCGTGCTGATCGCCAACGACCGGCCACCGCGCCGATCCGACGAGCCCCGACGGTTCCAGGATGTCCCGCGGCACACCCCGCTTTTCCCGACGGCCGAGCGGCTGGCGCTCGAGCATCCGCGCTACCGTGAGCCGCAGCCAGGTCCGCCGAGCTGGGAAGACCGGGGTTAGCCGGAGTTTCCGCTGGGCGTTCCCCGCGCACACTTCTCAGGACATTCTCAGGTCGACTGCCCATTTGTGCACGTCAAGGCGTGTGGGATCGAGCATCTGTGGGAACTCTCAGGCCGCATCTCTCGTTTAACTTGATGACAGTACAAGCCGACCGATCGGGAGGTCGCTATGGCACAGCCCACTTCACGGGCCACCACAAGCAGGTTCGACAGCGATCTGGACGCTCAAAGCCCCGCAGCCGACCTTGTACGCGTATATCTGAACGGTATCGGCAAGACCGCGTTGCTGAACGCAGCAGGGGAAGTTGAACTGGCCAAGCGCATCGAAGCCGGCCTCTACGCCGAGCACCTGCTTGAAACCCGGAAACGCCTGGGCGAAACCCGCAAACGCGAGTTGGCGGCCGTCGCACGCGATGGCGAGGCAGCGCGTCGTCACCTCTTGGAAGCCAACCTGCGCCTCGTGGTGTCGCTGGCCAAGCGCTACACGGGCCGCGGAATGCCGCTGCTGGACCTGATCCAAGAGGGCAACCTCGGCCTGATCCGCGCGATGGAGAAGTTCGACTACACAAAGGGATTCAAGTTCTCGACGTACGCCACGTGGTGGATTCGTCAGGCGATCACCCGCGGCATGGCCGACCAGAGCCGCACCATCCGCCTGCCCGTCCATTTGGTCGAGCAAGTCAACAAGCTGGCGCGGATTAAGCGCGAGATGCACCAGAACCTGGGCCGCGAAGCCACCGACGAGGAGCTGGCAGCCGAGTCCGGCATCCCGATCGAAAAGATCAACGACCTGCTTGAGCACAGCCGCGACCCGGTGAGCCTCGACATGCCAGTCGGGTCCGAGGAAGAAGCCCCGCTGGGCGACTTTATCGAGGACGCCGAAGCGATGTCCGCCGAGAACGCGGTGATCGCCGAGCTACTGCACACCGATATCCGCAGCGTGCTGGCCACCCTCGACGAGCGTGAACACCAGGTGATCCGATTGCGCTTCGGTCTCGATGACGGGCAGCCACGGACGCTGGACCAGATCGGCAAACTGTTCGGTCTGTCCCGCGAGCGGGTCCGGCAGATCGAGCGGGACGTCATGTCCAAGCTGCGCAACGGCGAACGCGCCGATCGGCTGCGCTCGTACGCAAGCTAGGTCCTCCACCGAGGTCTGCCAACAAAAGCTGGCCGAGCCAGGTGTTGTGCCCGCCGCGTTTAATCCGCTGGGCATAACAACCGACGAGCACTCGTTGCACCCATTTGCGCAGCTGGCCACGTAGACTCATCGTCAACGGAGGATACGGGATGAACGAACTGGTCGACACCACCGAGATGTATTTGCGGACCATCTACGACCTCGAGGAAGAGGGCGTGACGCCGCTGCGCGCCCGCATCGCGGAACGCCTCGACCAGAGCGGGCCGACCGTCAGCCAGACCGTGTCCCGCATGGAGCGTGATGGGTTGCTCCACGTGGCCGGCGACCGCCACCTGGAGCTCACCGACAAGGGTCGGGCGCTGGCCATTGCCGTGATGCGCAAGCACCGCCTCGCGGAGCGGCTGCTCGTCGACGTCATCGGAGTGCCGTGGGAAGAGGTCCATGCCGAGGCGTGCCGGTGGGAGCACGTGATGAGCGAAGACGTCGAACGCCGCTTGGTTAAGGTGCTCAATAACCCGACCACGTCGCCGTTCGGCAACCCCATTCCGGGTCTGCCGGATCTCGGGGTGGGACCGGAGTCCGGCGCCAACGGCGCCAGCCTGGTCCGGTTGACCGAGTTGCCGTCCGGATCCCCGGTCGCCGTGGTGGTGCGCCAGCTCACCGAGCACGTGCAGGGCGACATCGATCTGATCACGCGGCTAAAGGACGCCGGCGTGGTCCCCAACGCGCGGGTGAGCGTGCAGAACAACGCCGCCGGGGTGACCATCCTCATCCCGGGCCACGAAAACGTCTCCCTACCGCACCAGATGGCGCACGCAGTCAAGGTCGAGAAGGTCTGATCTCGTTTCGGACCGTCTTGGAGCCACCTACCCCGTCCGACGGCCGAAGGCACGCGGTGGGGGTAGCCGCACGCCAAGTCGCTTCGCAAGTCGATAACCGCTGGCCGCCAGTTCCCGGATGTTCTCGGGTCTCATACCCGACTGCAGTGCCGTGTCGAGCATGCCTGCCATCCGATGGTCGGGCCGGCACCGCAGTGCGGCCTCGAGCGACACCCCGGCGAGCGGCCCGTCACCGCGGGCGTAGGCGCTGAACGCCAGCAGGACCAGCGCCTCGACCCGCCACGGCGGGGGCAGGGTGCGCGCCAGCAGCGCCCACAAAGACTCCGCTTCGCCAGCGGTTTCGCCGACGGCAAGGGCATAAAGGGTGTCGCGCACCTGCACGTCGCTCAGCGCACATCCGAGTTCCGCCAACTCGGCCTCGGACAGCGGTTGCCCGTCCGCGACACGGGAAGCGGCCGCTATCGCGTTCTGCACGTCGCGGCGGCAGCACCCGGCCGGGTCAGCGCGGTGCTCAAGCCGGCGCCTGACGACCTGCTGTTCGACGGCACCGGTCAGTTCGGCGCTGCCAACCGGGTCGTCGACTGCGATGACGGCCTGCAGGTCGGCCCGCAGCGGGTAGAGCCGCCTGCCGTCCAGTACCGCCGCCGCGGCCAGCGGTGACGCCGATGGATCATCGACGGGGCCGCTGCAACCGCAGCCGTCCGCGCAATGCCAGCGCCCGCCGACGGCGACACGATCCACTGCGTGCGCGGCCCACAACTCAATGTCGCGTTGCGTCAACGCTTCTGCGAGCGCCGCGCTCAGCTGCCGGTACTCCTCGTTGCAGCCGGGGCAGTGCGCGCCCTCCGCGTCGACGATCACGGCGATCGCGGACTCAGGTCCAGCCGCTCCGGCGACCTCGGCCAGGTGCCCGAGCCGGTCGGCAAGGTCATCGGAAAGGTCAGCCCGCAGCACCGCCCCGAGCTGACCTTCACTCAAAGACACGAGTATTAGCGATTTTTCCGGAACGAAGCCGAGAACGGCGGGCAGCGCGGCGATCAGCGCCCCTGGGCGGCTTAACGTGAAATCGGGCCGATGTGTCATGGGGATCACGCTGACCGGCGCCACCGTCAGCGGGTGCGCACCCAGGCCGGTGGCCTGGGCCTACTGTGCATTAACTCGGCACTTTGAGTCGAGCTGATTTATGGTTGTTGCCAATGGAATCGATGCGCGAGTACGACATGGTGGTTATCGGTTCGGGGCCCGGCGGCCAGAAGGCCGCCATCGCCTCGGCCAAACTAGGCAAGAAGGTCGCCATCATCGAACGCGGCCGGATGCTCGGCGGCGTGTGCGTCAACACGGGCACCATCCCGTCAAAGACGCTGCGGGAAGCGGTGCTTTACCTCACGGGGATGAACCAGCGCGAGCTCTACGGAGCGAGCTACCGGGTCAAAGAGCGCATCACGCCGGCAGACCTGATGGCCCGGACCCAACACGTGATCGGCAAGGAAACCGACGTCGTGCGCGACCAGCTGATGCGCAACCGGATCGATCTGCTGATCGGACACGGGCGGTTCGTTGACCCGAATACCGTCCTCGTCGAAGACCCTGCCCACCGCGAAAGGACCATCGTCACCGGCGATCACTTCGTGATCGCCACCGGTACCCGGCCGGCGCGACCCTCCGGAGTCGAGTTCGACGAAGACAAAGTGCTCGACTCCGACGGGATCCTCGACCTCAAGTCGCTGCCCGCCTCGATGGTTGTTGTCGGCGCCGGGGTGATCGGCATCGAATACGCGTCGATGTTCGCCGCGCTGGGCACCAAGGTGACCGTCGTGGAGAAGCGGAATGACATGCTGGACTTCTGCGACCCCGAGGTGGTCGAGGCGCTGAAATTCCACCTGCGCGACCTGGCGGTGACCTTCCGGTTCGGCGAGGAGGTAACCGCAGTCGATGTCGGTTCGGCGGGCACGATGACCACGCTCGCGAGCGGGAAGCAGATTCCGGCCGAAACGGTGATGTACTCCGCGGGACGCCAGGGCCAGACCGACCACCTGGACCTGGAGAATGCCGGGCTGGAGGCCGATAGCCGCGGCCGGATTTTCGTCGACGACAAGTTCCAGACGAAGGTGCCCCACATCTACGCGGTCGGCGACGTCATCGGCTTCCCCGCGCTGGCGTCAACCTCGATGGAACAAGGACGACTGGCCGCCTACCACGCCTTCGGGGAGCCGGCGCAAGGTATTACCGGAGGGCAGCCGATCGGCATCTATTCGATCCCCGAGATCTCCTACGTCGGGGCCACCGAGGTGGAGCTGACCAAGAACGCGATCCCCTACGAGGTTGGGGTGGCACGCTACCGGGAACTGGCCCGCGGCCAGATCGCCGGCGACTCCTACGGCATGCTCAAGCTGCTCGTGTCCACCGAGGATCTCACGTTGCTCGGTGTGCACATCTTCGGCACCAGCGCCACCGAGATGGTGCACATCGGACAGGCCGTGATGGGCTGCGCAGGAACCGTACAGTATCTGGTCGACGCGGTATTCAACTATCCGACATTCTCCGAGGCGTACAAGGTGGCCGCGCTCGACGTGACGAACAAGGTGCGAGCGCTCAACCAGTTCCGCCACTAAAGATGTTTCGGTAATTGGGTGAGTCATTTCGCCGGATTCGCCCTGCGGTAGGGGACAATTAGCGTGTGGCAGGATCTGCTGGCAAGCGGCGATCGGGTACCGGCTCGAGAGTGCCTGCGCGGCGGGACTTTCAGGCACTCAAGGAGCGGCGGATGGCCGCGGCGGACATGTTCGCCCACGGC
>Ga0080006_1151090_pt1 | contig 13465 bp, 12 predicted proteins | sample RS3BMetagenome_FD_69209 | JGI IMG/M metagenome (GOLD analysis project Ga0080006, IMG submission 69209) | Ferric oxide microbial mat and aquatic microbial communities from Rainbow Spring, Yellowstone National Park, USA - RS3B (SPADES... ...
CGCTCGCGTACGCGGCCATAGCGGGGATGGTGAAGGCGAGGGTCCTCACGATAGTTCTGATCCTCCTGACGATCACGTTCTTCCTCCTCGGGATAGGCGGATGGGTAGCCGCGTCCACCATGGCCGGGGGATACATGGGACTGATAACCGGGTTGGCCGCCATGTACCTGGGGATAGCGATAGTGGCCAACACGACGCTCGGGAGGACCGCGCTGCCGGAGTAGGCGCGCCCCCTTAACAACATATTTATTTTTAATATAATATGTCGCACGCTCCGCCGCCGCAGCGGTGCGCAACGATTAATACTCGATCATGCCCCGGGAAGCCATGGTAAGGTATACGCCGCTGGGCAACGGGAGGTTGATAGCGGCGTTCGACTCAAATCACTGGATAGTCGACTTCTACTACTCGAAGGCCGCGCGCGACAACCACGCGATCGGCCATCCCTTCATGTTCGGGATCTCGGTGGACGGCCAATTCCGCTGGTTGGACGCGTCGGTCCTCAGGGAGATGGACTACGTCGGCGACACCATGGTGTCGAGGGCGCTCTACGCGCCGGACGGCCTCGGCGTGGAGATAATGACGAAGGACTTCGTGGACCTGCTGGAGGACGTCTACGCCAGGCTGATAACCGTGAGGGACCTCTCGGGCTCCAGGAGGAAGTTCTCCGTCTTCATGCATCAGAATTTCTATATATACGGCAACGACATCGGGGATACCGGGATATACGATCCCGCGCTCAACGCGATCATACACTACAAGGGCGCCAGGTACTTCCTCGCCTCGGCGATAGGCGAGGATAACGTGGGGATCGATCAGTATGCGGTGGGGATAAAGGAGCGCGTGGGGCTGGCCGGCACCTGGAAGGACGCGGAGGACGGGAGGCTCTCGATGAACCCGGTGGCCAACGGATCCGTCGACTCCGTCGTGGGCTACTCCTCCGACCTAGCGCCGCACGGCTCAAAGTCGCTCTTCTATTACATAGCGTGTGGCCCGGACATGCGGTCCGTCACGTCCCTCGGCGGAAGCCTGAGCTGGGGCAGGCTGTCCTCGATGCTCAGGAGGACGTCTAACTACTGGGACTACTGGTCCTCGAGGCGCTCCCCCAGGCTCGGCGGGGATTATCCGTACCTGTTCAAACGCTCCCTCTTCATACTGGCGACGCACGTGAACGCGGCCGGCGGAATAGCTGCATCGCTGGACAGCGACCAGCTCAAGATTAACAGGGATGGGTACTACTACGTGTGGCCCAGGGACGCCGCGATATCGGCCTATGCGCTGAGCATGGCGGGCCACAGCTCCACCGCCACCAGGTTCTTCGATCTGATGGAGTCCTCGATATCAGATGAGGGCTACCTCCACCACAAGTACTACGTGGACGGAAAGCTCGCCAGCACGTGGCTCCCGATGGTCATGGACGGACACACGATCGCCAACATACAGGAGGACGAGACGGCGCTCGTCGTCTGGTCGCTCGGCGAATACGTGAGGAGGCGCAACGACGTCGCGCTCCTGGCTCCCTACTACGAGCGCCTGGTGATAAGGGCGGCGGACTTCATGGCCGGATTCGTGGGCGACGACGGCCTCCCGAAGGAGAGCTACGATCTGTGGGAGGAGCGCTACGGGATCCACGCGCACACGGTGGCCGCTGTGCACGCCGCGCTCGAGGCCGCGGCCTGGATGGCGGGGCTCTTCGGCGAGGACGACAGGGCCGCGAGGTACAGGGCTACCGCGTCCAGGATGAGGGACTCGTTCTCCGCGAAGTTCTACTCGAAGGACGTGGGCCGGTTCGCCCGCGCCATCATAAGGGGGAAGCCCGACTTCACGCTCGACAGCGCCCTGCTGGCGGTGCCGCTCCTCGGGCTCATCGACCCGATTGATCCGCGCGTGGAGTCCACCGTGGGCCAGCTCAGGTCCAGGCTTTGGATAAGGGGCGTGGGCGGCCTCGCCAGATATGAGGGGGATCGGTACATGAGGGTGAAGGACGATCAATCGATACCCGGAAACCCGTGGACGATCACCACGCTCTGGCTGGCGAGATATTATCTGAGGGCCGGGGACATGCCCCGCGCCATGGAGGCGCTGGACTGGGTGGCCTCGCACTCGCAGGGGTCCGGCGTGCTGTCGGAGCAGGTCAACCCGTACGATGGATCCCCGCTCTCGGCGTCCCCGCTCGCGTGGGCGCACGCGGAGCTGATAATTGCGCTCGTGGAGATGGACGAGAGGCTCTCCGGAGCGCCGCAAGGCGTATCTACGGTGGCATCGGGGGCAGGACCATGAGGGCCATATCGATAACCGTGGGAAAGCCCGGCGTCGCGCTGAGGGATGTCCCGGAACCCCAGAGGAGGAAGGGCGAGGTCCTTCTCAGGACGCTCTACACCGGGATATGCGGCACCGACAGGGGACTCGTGAACAACCAGCTGCCGTTCGCGAGGCCTCCGCCCGGGTCGGGCGACCTCATAATCGGGCACGAGGCCCTGGCCCGGGTCGAGGACGTGGATCCCGGCATGAAGATCAGGAAGGGTTCCCTCGTGATCCCGATGGTCAGGAGGCCCGGGAAATGCCTCAACTGCCTCGTAGGGCGCCAGGACAACTGCAGCGACGGGGATTTCGTGGAGGCCGGGATAAGGGGCCTCGACGGTTTCATGAGGGATCGTTTCACCGATGACCCGACCTATCTTGTGCGCGTGGACGACGAGTCCCTCGGAATGCTAGCCGTCCTCACGGAGCCGCTGAAGAACATCGTGAAATCGTACGACGTCTACGACATGGTCTCGAGGAGGTCGATAACCAGCTGCAGGGATGGATCCCGCTCATGCCTCACGGTCACGATCGCGGGCGCCGGACCCATAGGAATGCTGTTCGCCATGATGTTCTCGTCCGTCGGGATGGACGTCAGGATGTTCAGCAGGCACGACCCGGAGGGAAAGCTCGCGGAGATGGCCTCCCGCATAGGCGCCGAGTACTTCATACGCGAGGACAGGTCGAAGCCGGTGCCGCAGTCCGACGTGTTCGTCGAGACCACCGGGAGCCCGGACGTCGTGATAGACGGCCTCAGGGCGCTGAGGCCGAACGGGACCATGATACTGTTCGGCACGGCTCCGATGGGGTCTGAGGGCCTGACCGGACAGGACGTGATAGACGTCGTCGAGAGGAACATCACGATAGTTGGGACCGTGGACGGGGCGAAGGAGCACTACATAAGGGCCCTCAGCTACCTGTCCAGCTGGAAGGATTCGTTCCCGGGGGTCCTGAAATCGATGATAACGAGCGTCGTCAAGCCGGAGGATTCCATCGATGCCCTGACGGCGAGGCCAGGCGGGGAGATAAAGACCGTGATAGGGTGGGAATGATGGACCTGAGGAACGCGAGGATAGTCGACCTGACGCACGAAATGTACCACGGAATGCCCTCGTGGCCCACGAACAGCCGCTTCTCGGTCGAGGACGCCAAACTGATGGAGGTGGACGGCTACAGGCTCCGGGAGATATATATGAACACGCATCACGGGACGCACATGGACGCGCCATCCCACATGCTGGAGGACGGCGACCCGGTGAGCGCGATATCCCCGAGGAGGCTCATGGGCGAGGGCGTGGCGATAGACCTCACCCATAAGGGGGATGGGGAGCCGATAACCGCGGACGACCTGCGCGCGTTCGACGCCGAGATAAGGAGGGGCGACATGGTCTTCATGCACACGGGGTGGGATTCGCTCAGGGGAATCAACAGGAGGTACCTGTTCATGTGGCCGTACCTCTCGGTGGACGGCGCCAAGTACTTGGTGGAGAAGGGGGCCTCGCTCGTGGCCACCGAGGCGTTCAGCATAGGGGGATGGGGGGAGAGGACGGCCGCGATGGAGCCGATAACCGACACGGGGACGGAGGTCCACAGGATCCTCCTGTCCAACGGGATCCTGATAATAGAGGAGGTGGCAAACCTGGGGGAGGTCCTGGGCGGGAGGGGATCGGCCCGCGCTTTCTTTATAGCCCTCCCAATGAAGCTGCGGGGCCTCGATGGAGCCCCTACGAGGGTCGTCGCTATCCTGTGATCGCCCGGGATCCCGTGTGGGACCCACACGGGAAATACATCCTGACCTTCCTGCCTCCCCGGATCCGGTAGCGCGCGCAGAGCCTTCCGTCCACCTCTAGGGCCGCGATCGCCTTGTAGACCCCCCTGAGGCTGTATCCCCTGAGCCGTCCCCACACGTCGTACGCGGAGGCCTCCCCGAGCTGAGTCACGGCGGCCTCCACGTCATCCATGAGCCCCGATTCCCTGGTCCGCCTCGCGGCCTGCCTTCTCTGGGCCACGGTCACGATCGCCAGCCCTCCCCCCAGCTCATCCGCGAGCGCGAACGCCGCGGCCGAAAGCACCTTCGCCCTTATCCCCGAGCCGGCGAGCCTCACAAGGCCCTCAATGGATTCCTCGAGGCCCACGGTGTGCACCCTGACGTCGCCCGCGCGGTTGAACAGCTCCGGGGCCTGCGATCCCTCCAGGACCGCGGCGTCGACCTCCGGAGCCACGTCGATCCCCGCATCCGCGGCGTCCCTCAGGCCCTTCCAGATGGAGAGCGCCAGGAGGCCGGTCTCCGCCGGCACGACGATCCTCTCAATCCTCGGATGCCTCTCCACAATCTCGAGCGCGATCGTCTTCAACCCCTCAACGGCCAGGGAGCTGGCGTACATCAGGCCGTCCCCGACGCGGCCGAAGCGCATGCGCGCGCCGAGGCCGACCAGCGCGACGATCTCCGATGGATCGATCCTGGATGGATCGGGGATCGCCACATCCACATCGGCGATGCCCCTCATGTACATCGCCATGGAGTACGTGAAGTCCTCCGAGTACTCCACGGCCACCCTCCCGACCCCGGGGTTGCCGGACGCCACGTAGCTCGCGATGACCGAAGATGCCCTGTCCGCGTAGCTTCCGGTCGGATTCCTCCCCTCCAACTTCACGAAAGCCCCTCCGACCCTCCTGACCGGCGTCAGTCCCTCCCCCAGGGACACGGTCCTCGCGAATCCCGGGAGCATCCCCGCGTACCTCCACATGCTGGGCACGTCGCGCATCAAGTCCCACTTTGGATCTGGCACGTCCAGTATTGCCGGCCCTCCGCAGGTCGGACAGCGGGGGTGGATGCCGGGATTCCTCGCGCCGCACACGAGGCAGACCGTGGAGATACCATCGAGGCCCTCAGCCATGCCGATCCGTCATCGAATCCAGCTCCTCAATTGCCTTTCCCCTGGTCTCGTAGCCGGCGATCGCCCACGTCGCGGCCCCGCTGACGCCGACCGCCCAGAGCGCCAGATCGTAGATCATGAACGAGAGCGCCGTGAAGCCGGCCGTGAAGAAGAGCGACGCGATGTAGACGATCCACCCGGAGGCCCTCACGGCAGCTATCGAGGTCGCCCTGGAGATCGTGGGGAAGAGCTCGGTCTCCATCACCAGCCTGAGGCCCCACGTGAGCTGCGTGAATATCCCGTTGATGACCAGCAGCGACGAGAACATCAGGAACGCGGAGGGACGCAGCGCCAGCTGGACCACTATGGCAAGCCCCGTGAGGAACCCGCCCGCGTAATACGAGATCGACGTGGCCCTCCTCCCCAGGCGATCTATGATGGCGGACCCCAGGAGGCCGCCCGCTATCGCCCCGAAGTTGAAGAGCAGCACTATCAGGGAGACCATTTCCGGGTAGAAATAGGGGCCCATGGCCCACGAAACGAGGCCGTACGTCAGAATGGTCGTGAGCGATATGGTGATCAGGAAGTACAGCCTCGACGCGCCGCCAAGCCCGCGCAGGACGCCGCGCCCGATCGCCGCGCCGGACTCCCTGGCGCGCTTCCACACGATCGACTCCGGGAGCCTGGTTCTCACGAGTATTGCGAGCGGCAGCGCGAGCGCGAGCGTCACGATGAGCGCCAGCCTCTGCTCGTGAAAGCCGCCGCCCACCAGCAGGAATATGGATGCGGCCGCCGCCGCCCCGACGTTGGCTCCGTTCGAGGCCATCATTACCAGGGTACCGCGTGAGCGCGCCGGGGACGACTCAGCAAGGTAGGAGAGAAGCGCCGGCTCGTCTCCCCCCGCCACCGAGAACTCGAGTAGCGCCACGCCGACGGCCAGCAGTTCCCAGGATCCCGCGAGCGCCGTGAGCGCCACGCCGACGAAGTATATCGCGAGGGCCATCACCATGACGGGCTTCCTCCCCAGCCTGTCCGCCAGGTGTCCCATCACAAAGTTGCCCGACAGCAGCCCGATCGGCATTGTGAGCAGCATGTAGATGTAGGCGTGCTCCGGGACTATCGGCCACTGGGTGGCGAGCGACGCTATGGCGTCGGAGACCCCCCAGAGGAACATCGAGAGGAAGACGCTGAGGGCCGCCAGCCTGTGGACGTCCTCCCGCGCGGCGCGCATGCATCGTCCGGACAACGCATATATTAATATCCTTAGTTGAACGTTCAACATCATAAGCGATCCGGCGGACCTCCGTATCGCATGTGGACTATGGCGCCCTCGCGGATGCTGCGTTCCGCCTTCGCGTCGCGTATCCTCCGCGTTAAAGTTAAACGATATGCGCGCATCCGCACAGCGTGCTCTACCCCGACAGGTTCGAGTACGCCCGCCCCGGGACCCTGGAAGAGGCGCTCGAGCTGATGGCGGACGTGCGCGATCACCTGGTGATATCCGGCGGCACCGTCGGAGTGCTCATGCTTAAGAGGAGGCTCGTCAGGCCCGAGCTCGTCGTCGACATCGGGCGTCTACCGGAGCTGGGCGGCGTCGACGCCGCCCGGGGGACGATATCCCTGGGGTCCGCCCTGCGGCTCTCGGAGCTGGAGGGCCTCGGCGGGTCCCCCGCGCTGTCCCTGATATCGTCCGCCGCCTCATCCGTCGGCGATCCGGCCATCCGCACAATGGGGACGCTCGGCGGAAACGTCGCCCTCGGCGATCCGAGCAACGATATTCCTCCGGCGCTCATTGCGCTCGGCGCCATCGCCACGGTTGTCGGGCCGGACGGCGAAAGGCGCGTGGGGCTCGATCGGAGTCCCCTCGGCGGGGATTCACTCGGGCGCATCCGCGGGGACGAGCTGCTGGTCCGCGTGGAGTTCGGGGACCTCCCGGCCGGCTACAGGTGGTACTACGGAAAACGCGGCATCAGGCATCTGGACCGCTCCATCGCGAACGTCGCGGCGCTGGGCCTCACGGTGGACGGGGTCGTCGAGGACCTCAGGATGGCCGTGGGCGGCAGCGCCTGCGGGACCTCGGCGGGGCTCCGCCTAGAGGACTTGAGGGGCGCCAGGATGACGGCGGGGATCGCCGACGAGGTGACTCGGAGGGCCATGTCCTCGTGCCCATGCGGCGGCTACGGCGCGGCTGCACTGGAGTCCCTGGTCGGGGACGCTCTGGCGGCGCTGGGGGGATCGATTTGAGGGTCGGCATGAGGATCAACGGCCAGCCATACGAGGCCGACGTTGAGCCCAGGACCCTCCTTATAGATTTCATCAGGGACGTCGCGAATATGAAGGGGACGCACATGGGATGCGGCACCGGCGACTGCGGCGCCTGCACGGTCCTGATGGACGGCAGGCCCGTCAAGTCATGTCTCGTGCTGGCGGCCCAGGCGGATGGCTCCGACATAGTGACTGTGGAGGGCCTCGGGGGCGATGGGATAGCGGGAAGTGTCAAGAACGCGCTCGCCAGGTCCCTCCAGTGCGGATTCTGCGCGCCCGGGATGGCGATCACCGCCACCTGGTACCTGGAGAACGGAGGGGAGCCCACTGAGGAGGGGCTGAGGAACGCCCTCTCCGGCGTGCTCTGCAGATGCACGGGATATCAACCGATAATCGAGGCCATAGCGGAGGAGATGGATCATGGCGACAGGTGAGCTGAGGGAGGACGTCCTCGCGAACGCGGAGTGCGGGGACCGGCCGAGGAGGGCCGCGGCGGGGGCCGCGAGGTACCTTATGGACATGGATCCGCCAGGGATCCTGTACATGGAGGTCGTCAGGAGCCGCGTGGCCCGGGGCAGGCTGATCCGCGTATCCGGCGGGATCACGTCCTCCGAGCTCAGGGCCTATCTCGACCCTCCGGGGGCCGCCGTGAGGCAGCCGGTCCTCGCGGAGGGCTACGTCAGTTATTATGGCCAGCCCGTGGCTGTCGTGTACGCGCCCGACGCCTATACGGCGAGGGACCTGGCGGACTCCGTGGACGTCGAGGTGGAACCGGAGGATCCGGTCGTGGACGTCGACGCGGCGATCGATTCCCCGCCGATACATCCCGGACTGGCGAACAATGTCGCCGGCGAGGTCGAGCTGGGGAACGGCGTGCAGGGTGGAGACGTGATCGTGGAGGACGTGCTGGAGATGGAGAGGGTGGTCCCCAATCCCCTGGAGCCCCGCGGCGTCCTCGCGTGGTACACCGGGGGGATCCTGAACGTCTGGGCATCCACGCAGTCCGTCTATACGTGGAGGTCCGGCATCTCCAGGGCGCTGGGCATCCCGGAGGACTCGGTGAGGGTTATGCAGGTGGACACGGGAGGTGCATTCGGCTCCAAGAGCGCGGTCTATCCGGAGTACGTGGCGGCGGCCTACATCTCGATGAGGACCGGCATGCCAGTCAAATGGGTGGAGTCCAGGGACGAACACCTGGCCGCGGCGCGGCCGGGGAGGGGCGCAAGGGCCAGGATAGCGCTGCACGCGTCCAGGGATGGGAGGGTGCGCGGCATCGACGCCGAGCTGACGGTCGACGTCGGCGCCTACGCTGATGCGCTGGCCTCCAGATCTCCGGGATGGATAGCGATGCAGCTCACCGGGCCCTATGCGATAGGGTCGGCGAGGGTCAGGGGCATGGCGGTGTACACGAACAAGGCGCCCCTCGGCCCCTACAGGGGCGCCGGCAGGCCGGAGGCGGCGTTCTTCATCGAGAGGATGATGGACCTCCTGGCTGATCGCATCGGGATGGATCCGGTGGACCTCAGGCTCGCGAACCTCCCCTCCGGCAGGTTCACCTCTCCCCTCGGCCTCACGGTCGATCCATCGCGCGGATTCTTCGAGGAGGGCCTCAGGAGGATTGGATACCGGGACGCCGCGGCGCGCGGATCGCGCGTGGGGGTCTCGTTCGCGATCCTGATTCCGGCCGTCTACGGTGGGGAAGGCGCCAGGATATCCGTAGATCGCGGAGAGGTCCGCGTCTGGCTCGGCGGAACCGATCAGGGCCAGTGGCACTCGGAGATGGCCAGGGGAATTCTGGGGAGAGTCCTGGGGGTCCCCCGGGATCGCATCCGGCTCATGTGCGGCGACACGGCGGAGCTGGGGAATGGCGTGGGGACTTGGGGGAGCAGGTCCGCCATAACGGCGGGGCAGGCGCTCACGAGGGCCGCCGAGGAGATACGCGAGATGGCGGCGCGCGACGGCAGGAGGACGCCCGAGGAGATCCTGGAGGGGACGTACAGCGCGGAGGTGATGGAGGACGTCGACCTGGATCCATCGATGATCTCGTTCCTCCTGACGGCGGCGGAGGCCGAGCTCAGGGGCGGCGTGGAGCCCAGGATCAGGAGGGTCATCGCGTACTACGACGTCGGGGAGGCGCTCTCGCCGCGGTCAATCCGCGGCCAGATAATCGGGGGGCTGGCGCAGGCATCATCCGAGGTCCTCTTCGAGGCACAGACGTACGATGAGCTCGGCGTCCCCGTGGCCGACAGGATAACCACGGCCGGCGTTCCGCACTCAGTGGACGTGCCCGCGTTCGACGTCCACGTGGCATCGTCCGGGAGATCCGCGGCTCCACACGGCGCGAAGGGCGTCGGGGAGGCCGGGACAGTGGGCGGGCCGCCCGCAATGGCCCGGGCGGTGGAGCTTGTTATCGGCAGGAGGGTGAACGCGCTCCCGGTGTTCGGGAGGATACTCGTGTGAGGGCCGCGCCCGCGGCGTCCCTCGGGGCGGAAATCCAGAAATATTCTGATGCCCGACGCGCCGCCATGCCACGCGCCGCCCATGCGCTCCCAGGCGTCCTGATACCCTTCATGATGTCCGCGTACGCCGTCTTCTCGATCTCGATGATCGTCGGACAGCTCGCGGCGGCTTTCTCCACCGGCATATCTGAGGTACTGATCGCGATACCCGTCGACTTCGTGGGCGGCGCCGTCGGGGGGCTCGCGCTCGGATACCTCGCGGACAGATACGGCAGGAGGCCCCTCCTTTTCGCGTCCAGCGCCATATTCGGCGCCGCAGCGCTCATGGCCTCGACCGCCACCAGCCTTTGGGAGATCTACGCGTTGTGGTTCCTCGTGGGGCTCGGGGTCAACTCCCAGAACGGCATCTCGTATCCGGTGGTCGTCGAGACCATCGGGAGGTCGACGGGGACCGTGGGCGGCGCCATGCAGAGCCTGTACTTCATCGGGTTCCTGTTGGACTCCCTGACCTACATGATGGTTCCGCATTGGAGGACCTACCTGGCGGCCGTCGGCGCGATAAGCCTGATTACATCGATCCCGGCCACCGCGCTCGTGGGTGAGACGCTCAGGAGGGGAAATATCAGGAGGGTCGGGGTGCGCGCCATCAGGGGGCGCCTGGCACTGTATACCGTGGCGCTCTCGGCTGTTGTCGCGGGGGCATTCATGCTGAGCGTCCCGCTGCTGGGGCTCGCGCCCACACTCGTCTCCGGCATGGGGCTGGAAACATACTATGTGAGCGCGCTCTCGATGATCGGATTCGCATCCTTTGTGGCGGCCGGCTACCTTTCGGATCGCCTGGGAAGGGCGCGTACGACGGCCATACTCGCCGGGCTCGGGGCGGCGGCCGGCGCGGCCCTCGCCGCCCTGGGATCGTCGTGGGCGGCCCTCATAGCCCTCGCGCTCGTGTTCGTGTCCGCCGGATTCTTCTCGTTCACCGGCATATGGGTCAGCGAGAGCTATCCCGTGGAGCTCAGGGCCACCGCCACGAATATAGTCTTCCTGCTGGGAAGGCTGCTCGGCGGGTTCTCCCCGATGCTCGTCGTCCTCCTCTATCCGCCTTCGCTGAGGGTCGGCATGGGAATGTCCGGGCTCATCTCGGCGGCGCTCACGCTGGCGGGGGTGGCCGTCTATCGGCTGGCCTCCTCCGCGAAGGACGTGCCATCTATTCGACTTCCCCATGCCCTGAAGGACGCGTTTCGAGCCTTCAGCGGCTGATCTGACGGCATCGATATCGATGGGGCCGTAGTACGCGGGTCCAGCGATTCCGCGGTCGTCTACTGGCCGGTCGGCCCGCCGCCGCGGTTCCCGAAGACCCTGGCGAACACCAGGACCATCCCGGAACTAATCGATTTCTCGTTTCTTTTCAGCTCGTGTTGCTCGAGCAGGAAGAGCCCGTAGTCGCCCGCGTTCACCGGATATTCCACCACGCTCTCGCCGCCCACCGCATGATCCATGACGCCGTATACGAACTGATACGATAGATGAAGCGCCGTGTCGCCCGCCTGCACGTCGAAGTCGACGGGATTCCCGAACTCCTGATAACCGTCGAGCTCGATGAATCCCCTCTCCTCGCCCTCGTCGGACGTCAACCAAAGGTCTATTTTCCGGGTTCCCTCGCCCTGATCCTGAGCCACGGCCCCCGTGGAATCCGGGCCCTAAAAAGGGAAGCGGTGGCCCGTCCGGAGGACGCCGGCACTATTCTCTCCGCCCTCTTGATCAACACGTAGATCAGGAGCATCGCGAATATCACCGCGGCGACCGCGATCGATGTCGCGCGAAATCTGCCTATGATCAACGCCGCGACGGCCGCCGCCGCTATCAGGATGGCCGTGGCTATCGCGCCGGGTCCCCATCTGATGCGCGACATGAATCCGGCCTCAGCCGGCCTCTCATCGTCCATGCGCATGGCCGCGACCTTAAAGGTGAACCTGCATGGCTTTCCCGGTTGGGGGTCCATTATTTCCGATCTGGGGGAGCGACATTTAACATTATCTCACTGGAGTTTTTTGGGCGGAAGACTCCCTCCCGCGAGGGGGGATGAGGCTCTCCGACCGCGTCTTCGTCCGTCCCGGGTGCGGCCGGGCCGCGGATCGCGACCACAACGCATCCCTCAATATCCTGAGGGGATCGGGGTGGGAACCACCCCTTACCCCTGGAGCCCGTGGAGCTCCGCCCTCCACCCGCTTTCAGCGGGCAAGTGGGGCCTTTAAGCGGGAAGCCCTGCCGTGAGGGCGGGGTAGTTCACCCCCGCAAGATTAACATGTATAAATTGCGCTGGGTTTCCCGGTTTCCCAACGCCCCCTTATTAATAATCCCTCGCTAAATATATTTCCACCAGGACCTGGCGTTATCTGGTAGAGGGATAACAATACAATGACAGCTATCGCGCGGCGTCCTCCTCTCCTCTGCAGCCATGAGCTCGCGGGTGCGAGTGTGATCCGCCGATCGCCTTATCCGGCCAGCATCGGACTTCCGTGGATGACTGTTCATTGCGGGGAGGAGGTCGTAAAGGCGGACCTCAGCCCCGTACAGCATTTCAGAAATAGTTATAAAGAGTAGTGACGATGTCGATTCATGCAAGTCAACGACCTGATATCAAAGGGCGCAAGGATGCTCATGTGGTCCCTCATAATCTCGCTCGTCGGCGGCGCGGTATCCATGGCGGCCATGGCCGCCATCATGTTCAGCTCGGTCGCGGCCATACCAGCCACCGGGGTCACTCCTCCTGTTACCTCCCAGTTCATATCATCGCTCTCCAGCGCGATGGCCGCGTCGGCGGTCGCGGCTGCGGTGTTCGGCGCCGTCATGCTCGTCCTCCAGTGGATCGGATGGTCCAGGCTCAGGGATGCGGATCGCTACAGATACGGAATAGGCAGGACCGGGCTAGCGCTGTTGATAGTTGGGTTCGCGCTCGTCATGGTGGCTGAGGCGGTGATGCTGACGGCCATGATGCCGGTACTCGCGAGCTACCTCAGCTCGGGGATGCCCCCGTACTTGACATCGCCCTACGGCTTGGCGGGGATGATGGGATACGCTGTTGCGGTGGGGGGGATCACGATCATAGGATCCGTGCTGGCAGTGGCTGGCACGGTGATGACGTGGATAGGGCTCTGGAGGCTTGACGTGGACCACGGCACCGGACTCCTGAGGGCGTCCATCATCATCGAGATAGTGGCCATAGCCGTCACATCCCTGGTGGTGGTCGCGCAGATGATATTGCTGGCTACCGTGGTGCTCGCGTTCATATCGTATATATTGATGATAGTGGGGTTGCACCGGGTATCGGACAGGGCGCACGCGATTCCTCCTCAGACCCCGCCATCGCTCGTACATGGTTCCTGACCGCCGGAGGCCCCTCGGCCGAGCTCCAGCAGATCGCGGCTGAGCTCATGGAACGGCCCGTATCCTGCGTCCAGGTATCACCGAGGCTGGATCCGGCAGGGAGCGCTCCACGTCCCCCGGGACGCGCCCGACGCGATACGCCCTGGGCTCCGGGAGGCGCGTGGGGAGGGGCTCCGCTCC
>Ga0080006_1182110_pt1 | contig 13461 bp, 11 predicted proteins | sample RS3BMetagenome_FD_69209 | JGI IMG/M metagenome (GOLD analysis project Ga0080006, IMG submission 69209) | Ferric oxide microbial mat and aquatic microbial communities from Rainbow Spring, Yellowstone National Park, USA - RS3B (SPADES... ...
CACCAGGGGGGCGCGCCGCCCCCCCCGCGCCCCCGGGCCCCCCCCCCCCCCCCCCCGCCCGCCCCGGGGGCGGCGCCCCCAGCCCCCCCCGCGGCGAAAGCCACGGCTACGGCGAAGCCAGCCGGCGCCGCGGCGAAGCCCGCCAAGCCGCCCGCGCCACCCGATCCGCGCGTCGTGGCCGCCACTGCAACCGCGGAGGCTCTCCGTGCCAGCATCGCTGCCCAGCTCGGTGCGGAGGCGGTCGAGGAGGCGAGCGCCACGAAAGAGATCCCGGTGCTGCGTATCGCTCGCGAGAAGTGGCGCCAGACGGTGGAATTTCTGAAGGATACGCCGGAGCACGCGTACAATTATGTCGAACTATTTGCTGGGACAGATTATAAGGACTACATCGAAGTCGTGATCTACCTGTACTCAACGGAGCATGGGTCGTATATCCATGTGAAGACCCGCACGCCGCGGGAGAATGCCTCGTTGCCATCACTCACGCCTGTGTTCGCGGGAGTCAACTGGGAGGAACGTGAAGTGTATGACCTGCTCGGGATCCACTTTGATGGGCATCCCGATTTGCGGCGGATCATGATGTGGGAAGAGTGGAACGGACATCCTTTGCGCAAGGATTACTCTGATTTCGAGAATGTGCCGTCGCGAGAGGGGGGCCAGTACTAGATGGGAGCGCTTCGTCAAGAAGAAATGATTCTCAACGTCGGACCGCAACACCCGAGTACGCACGGCGTCTTCCGCTTGGTCGTCACGATCGATGGAGAGCAGATTGTCGATGCCGATTCGGTCGTCGGTTACCTGCACCGTGGCACTGAGAAGCTGGCCGAGGACCTGCAATACACGCAGATCATTCCGTACACGGATCGACTGGACTACCTGGCTTCCATGATCAACAACTACGCGCTCGTTCATACGGTCGAGTACGCTATGGATCTGGAGATTCCGGCGCGCGCCGAGTACCTGCGGCTGATTGTCATGGAGCTCAACCGCATCGGCTCGCACCTGATGTTTATCGGGGCCTACCTGCTTGACTTGGGCGCGATGAGTCCATTTCTCTATGCGTTTCAGGAGCGCGAGATGATCGTGCAGATGTTCAACGAGATCTGTGGCGCAAGGTTGACCTACAACTACATGCGGGTCGGCGGTGTCAAATGGGACGCACCTCCAGGCTGGCTCGACAAGGTTCGGGACTTTGTCCCTCACATGCGGGAACGCTTCAAGATGCTCAGTGACCTGGTGAGTGGCAACGAGATTTTCCTGAACCGCGTCAAAGGCATCGGCGTCATCACGCAGGAGGAAGCCCTCAATTATTCGCTCTCCGGCATTAATCTGCGTTCCACCGGTTTCAACTTCGACTTGCGCAAAAATCGGCCGTACAACTTGTATGAGCAGTTCGATTTCGACATTCCTGTGGGGACCAAGGGCGATTGCTTCGATCGCTACTACCTTCACCTGCGGGAGATGGAACAGTCCGTTCGGATCGTCGAGCAGGCGGTCGCCAAGATTCCGGACGGTCCTGTGATTGGCAAAGTGCCTAAACTCATCCGTGTTCCGGCCGGCGAGTACTACACAAGCATCGAAGGGGCACGCGGTGAACTGGGCGTCTACATCGTCTCGGATGGCAAAGACAAACCGTACCGCATGAAGCTGCGCCGACCTTCATTTGTCAACTTGCAGATTTTGCGCAAACTGCTCATCGGACAGAGCATGTCCAACTTGATCGCGATTCTCGGCGCTGTCGACATCGTGCTTGGGGAGGTGGATGCCTGATGGCGAGCCTTTGGGGTTGGCACACGTCCGCACTCACCGGGATCTCGTTTCTCGGCATGATCATCGGCGCAGTAATCGTCCTGCTGTTGATTCTGGGTATCGTCAGCTATCTCATCTATTTTGAGCGCAAGGTGATTGGCTGGATGCAAGGCAGGATCGGGCCCAACCGGGTGGGCCCATTTGGCTTGCTGCAATCGGTCGCGGACATCTTCAAGCTGCTTATCAAAGAGGACGTCATTCCGACGAACGCCGATCGAGCGCTCTTTCTACTTGCGCCTGTCGTCGCATTTGTTCCTTCTTTCATGGTGCTTGCGGTGATTCCGTTCACGGCCACCCACTACTTCACGGCCGGACTCAACGTCGGGGTTCTTTACTACATCGCCCTCTCCTCGATCACGATTCTAGGCATCGTCATGGCGGGTTGGGCGTCGAACAACAAGTACTCTCTGCTTGGCGGCATGCGTTCGGCGGCGCAGATGATCAGTTATGAGATTCCGCTCGGGTTGTCCCTTCTCGGCGTCATCATGCTGTCAGGTTCGCTGAATCTGAATCAGATCGTCGCTGCCCAAAATTACGGACATGTCTGGTTCATCATTCCTCAGATCATAGGCTTTGTGGTTTTTGTGATCTCGGGGATCGCGGAGTTGAACAGGACGCCGTTTGACCTGCCAGAAGCCGAGTCGGAACTCGTCGCCGGGTACTTTACGGAATACTCCGGGTTTCGCTTTGCCTTTTTCATGCTTGCCGAGTATGTCTACGTGTTCGCGATTTCGGCACTGGCAACCACGATGTTTCTCGGGGGCTGGAGCGGTCCTTTTCTTCCGTCTTGGCTGTGGTTTGCCATCAAGGTCAGCGCCTGCATCTTCTTTCTGTTCTGGGTCCGTGCGACGATGCCAAGGATCCGCGGTGATCAACTCATGGGCTTTGCCTGGAAGGTGCTGATCCCAGTGGCTCTGTTTAACATCCTGTTGACTGGGGCCATCTATGAAATCCACCTGTAAGGGCCGATGCAGGACTCAGATCGAATGGAGGTGTTGTGATGTTTGGCGTGATCAAGGGACTGGCCGTGACACTCGCGCAGTTGCCGAAGAAAAAGGTGACACTTCAGTATCCTGAAGTACGACCCGTCTGGCCTGAACGGTTTCGCGGGATTCACGAATTTATTCCGGACTTGTGTATCGCGTGCAATCAGTGTGCGCGCATTTGCCCGACGGGGTGCATCTCGTTGTCCGGATCTCGCGACGAGAACAAGAAGATGCGGATTGATACGTACGACATTAACTTCGAGATTTGCATCCTCTGTGACTTGTGCACGGAGGTGTGTCCGACGGAAGCCGTGCTGATGACAGATCAGTTCGAGTTGGCGGCCTATTCGCGGGACGTCTTGTACAAAGACATGGAGTGGCTGTATGAAAATCACGTGAAGCACGGCACCTACGAGAAATTGCAGGCGGCCAAGCGACAGGAAGCGATCGAGGCCGAACACAAGATGGCCGAAGCGGCCAAGGCAGAGAAGGATGCTGCGCCGATCGCGGAGCGTTCTGCCTCTGCACAGGCGACCGCAAGCCAGGTGGCCTCAGCGGCGGAGCCCCAGTCGGAGTCAGGTGTTTCCACGCCTGCGCCGACCAGCACAGCTACTGCTCAGACCACCACGCCTGCGCTGACCAGCCCGGTAGCTGAACCGCCCGAGTCCGCAGCCGCGACTCCGGCCGACAAGGGTGGTGATGCGTCATGATCTTCGGGATTCCGATCACGGGGCAGACGATCACCTACTTTCTACTGGCCTTGATCATCATGATCTCTGGGGTCATGCTGATGAGCCTGCAAAAGGTCATGCATATGGCCGTCGCACTCGGTGGGGTGTTTCTTGGGGTGGCTGGCATCTTCATCCTGCTTGGCGCCGACTTTCTCGGCATGGCGCAGATTCTCATCTATGCAGGCGCCATTACGATCTTGATGGTGTTTGCCTTGATGCTCACGCAGCGCGGCGATGACACAGAGAGCCCGCCCACCAACAGTTGGCGCGTGGGCGGCGTGCTGGTCTTTGTCGTCGTGCTGTGCGCCGCCTTTCTGTATGTGCTGCGCGGAACGGCCTGGCCCGTCACGCAAAGCGCGGTCGATCCTTATACACAACCGTCGGTCGTGCTCTTGGCACAATCGATCTTTCACACCTATACGGTCCCGTTTGAACTCGTGTCGGTGCTCTTGACCGTCGCGCTCGTCGGCGCCGTGGTGATCGCTCGCAAGGAGGAGGAGTAGAAGTGGCCTTGCAACCGTTTCTCGCACTCGGCGTCGTGCTCTTCGGGCTCGGATTGTTCGGGGCGCTGACCAAGCGCAACATCATTATCGTGTTAATCTCGATCGAACTGATGCTCAACGCCGCCAACATCAACTTGGTTGCCTTCGCTCATTTTTCGCAACCGGCACAGATTCAAGGTCAAGTGTATGCCCTGTTCTCGATGGCGATCGCCGCGGCTGAAGTGGCTGTGGGTCTGGCGATCTTGCTCGCCTTCTTCCGCCATCGCAACAGCGCCGATATGAAAGATGTCGATCTCATGAAGTGGTAGGTGACGGTATGCAGACTCATGCCTGGATCATTCCTGCGCTGCCGCTCCTCGCGTACGTCATTCTGCTGATCTTTGGCAAACGCCTGCGCGAGACAGTGGCGGCCACCATCTCGGTCCTGGCGATCCTCGTGGGTTTTGTGCTCGCGGTGATCGTCATGCAAGAAGTGGCTACAAACGGCCCCATCGTAGCGATGACGTTCAATTGGCTCACGTTTGGCCCGACCACGATCACGGTCGGATTTTCCGTGACGAGCCTGAACGCCCTGATGCTCGTCGTGGTCACCCTGGTCAGTACGCTCGTGCTGCTGTTCTCGCGTTCGTACATGCACAAAGACGACCGCTTTGTCAGGTTCTATCAATATCTGAACCTGTTCGTCTTCGCGATGCTCGGGCTCGTCGTGTCACCCAATACGTTGCAGTTCTACATATTCTGGGAGTTGGTGGGTGTCTGTTCGTACCTGCTCGTCGGATTCTGGTACTACAAGCCAGAAGCGGCGGCAGCAGCGAAGAAGGCGTTCATCGTCACCAGAATTGGCGATGTGGGACTCTTCATCGGAATCATTCTGCTTTACCTCGGAACGGGAACGTTCAACTTCAATCAGATGTTTCAGGGATCGCCGGTCTCGGCCGGTCTTGGCCACGTGGCCGCCACGCTAAACGGTGGCGTGAACGTTCCGTGGTTCGCCATGCACGGTCTGATGTTCGCCGGTTGGCACCCGCTGTTCGGGATGTCGCCCTATGGCTTTGTGACCCTGTGCGCGATCCTGGTCTTCGTCGGCGCGGTCGGCAAGTCAGCGCAGTTTCCGCTGCACGTCTGGCTGCCGGACGCGATGGAGGGCCCGACCCCTGTGTCCGCCTTGATTCACGCGGCGACGATGGTCGCCGCTGGGGTCTATCTGGTGGGTCGCATGTACCCGCTGTTTCTCGCGTCGAGCGGGGCCAGCGAAACGGTCGCGATCATCGGTGGTTTCACCGCCATCCTCGCGGCCTCCATCGGTCTGACACAGCGTGACATCAAGCGCGTCATCGCGTACTCGACGGTCTCGCAACTCGGCTACATGATGATGGCGCTCGGCGTCGGGGCGTACGTCTCCGGCTTCTTCCACCTCATGACGCATGCCTTTTTCAAGGCCCTACTCTTCTTGGCAGCGGGGAGTATCATCCACGCGATCGACACCCAGGACCTCTTTCAAATGGGGGGGTTGCGCAAGAAGATGCCACTCACGCATATCACTTTTTTGGCCGGTGCCCTCGCACTGTCGGGGATTCCGCCTTTCGCAGGATTTTGGTCGAAGGACGATATCTTGTCAGCGACATTTGACAGCGGGCACTACGTACTCTATGCGATGGGCTTGATCGCAGCGTTCTTTACCGCGTTTTACATCTTCCGTGTGTACTTCCTGGCCTTCGGCGGTGTGGCCAAGACGGAGAAACACGCGCATGAGGGTGGTCTGGCGATGACGGTGCCGCTGATCGTGCTCGCGATCCTGGCGACGTTCGCCGGGTTCATCAACGCGCCGTTCTGGCCCGAACTCGGAAAGTTTCTACAGGATCGCGGGCCGATCGGGTATGATCCGGGCGCCAATTATCCGCTGATGGCCGTCTCTGCCGTCGTAGGGTTGCTTGGCATCTGGTTGGCCTATGCGGTCTACTCCAAAGAGGGTCGGGCTGAGCGGATGGCCACGCGGATGGGTGTTCTGTACAAGCTGAGTTTTCATAAATGGTATGTGGACGAGGCCTATCAGTTCAGCATTGTGTGGCTGGTGATGAAGCTCGCCGACGTGTTGAACTTCATCGATTGTTGGATCGTCGATGGCATCGTCAAATTGATCGGAGAGGTTGCCTATCTGGGCGGCGTCAGCCTCAAATACAGCAACACCGGCCAAGTCCAAACCTACGGCCTGGTGACACTTGTCGGCCTGCTGCTCCTTGTGGCTGCAGCAATCGGCATCGGGGGGGTGCTCTAACGTGGCGGACGTGCTCTTCCTTACCGTGCTCGTACCGATCATCGCGGCGCTCCTGGTGCTGTTCATCTCACCATCAGCCAAGAGTGTAATCCGCGGTGTCGGCCTGCTTGGCGCGCTGATTCCACTGATCTTTGCGTTGTTGGCGTACATTGACTATCAGACTGTGCAATCCGGTCTTCAGTACCCGTTCGCACTGACTTGGTTGCAGGTGCCAAACGCATGGCTGAACATGCCGCTCACCGTGCAGTTCGGGTTCGCAGCGGACGGCATCTCGATGCCGCTGATCTTGTTGGTCGGCGTCGTCAGTCTGATGGCCGCAATCCGCAGTTTTCGGGTGGAGAATCGGGTCAAGTCGCACTACTTCTGGCAAATGCTCTTGGTCTCCGGACTATACGGGGTGTTCGGGGCCAACGATTTGTTCACCTTGTTCTTCTTCCTCGAGGTGACGCTGGTCGCTTGCTACTTCCTGATCGGCATCTTCGGCAACGAACGTCGCCACTATGCGGCGACCAAGTTCCTGATCTACCGGGGCGTGGCCAGCGTCGTGCTGCTGGCCGGGTTTATCGGTCTGGCGTACCAATACGCGGCGACGGCGCTGCCTGCGAGCGCCACCGTGTATTTCTCGTACGCACCGCATCTGTTTACGCTCTCGATCAGCCGATTGTTGTCCGAGGCGACGCAGATCGTCGTGCCGCAGTCGATCCAGGGCCCCCTGTTTCTCGTCTTCCTGCTGGCGGTCTTGATCGAGGAAGCCTTTGTCCCCTTTCATACCTGGTTGCCGGACACGCATGAGCAAAGCGATACCTCCACGAACATGCTCATCGGCGGGGCACTGATGAAGATTGGATTGTACATCCTGATCCGGTTTGCTGTAGAGATGTTGCCGCAAGGCTTGGCGCAGTATCAGACCCTCGTCGGCGTGCTGGGTGTCATCAGCATCTTGTACGGCGCCTTTGCGGCCATCGCCCAGAAGGACTGGCGCCGCCTGATCGCCTTCTCCAGCATCAGCCACATGGGCCTCGTGTTGTTGGCCATTGCCGCGATGAACGAAATCGGATTGCAAGGCGCCGTCTTCATGCTCGTGTCATCCGGTCTGCTCACGGCGCTCATGTTCTTCACCGTTGGAGCACAGGCGGAACGCACCAAGACGTACTCGTTGCCGATGCTGGGCGGTCTGTCCAAGTCCTTGCCGGTGCTTTCGGGCGTGATGCTCGTTGCGGCCCTTGGCCTGGTGGGGTTGCCCGGCATGTCGGGATTCATCAGCGAGTTCACGCTGTTTGTCGGCAGTTTCTCGGCCTTCCCGTGGTTGTCGGCCATCGCGACGCTCGGTATGATCTTCGCCGCCTTGTACTTACTCTACGCGATGCAGCGCACGACCTTCGGGCCGCAGCGCACAGAATATGATACGCTGGTGGACGCGCGGGCCACGGAGTGGGTGCCCCTTGTGGTGCTCGTGGCACTCGTCGTCTGGATCGGCGTGTATCCCTCCGTGCTCGGTGACGTGGTGCACGGTACCGTGCAAGCCATCGCGTCCAGGATAGGGGGCTAAGCGATGAGTGCGAGCGGATTTCTTACTTGGACAGGGGCATGGAATGGACTGGGGCCGGAGATGGTCCTCGCCGGAGCGGCCTTCGTGATCATGATCGTGGAATTTCTGACGCCAGCGGGCAAAAAGGCATTTGTGCCGTGGCTCAGCCTGATTGCGGTACTGGGATCTCTGGCGGTCGTCCTGACGCGATTTGGCGTCAGCTTGACGGCCTACTCCTTGCAAGTCAACGCGGTGGACGACTTTGGCTCGATCATCAAAGTCGTGCTCCTGATTGCGACATTTCTCGTCATTCTCCTGGCGATCGGGACGCGCAAGCAAAAGCAGTTGCCGTATGAATATTCATTTCTCGTGCTGTTCGCGACGGTCGGTGCGATGATTCTCAGCTCCGCCATGGACCTGATTCTTCTGTATGTGGGACTGGAACTCTTGTCGATCGCGAGCTATGTACTCGTGGCGCTCAATCGACGCAGCGCGCGCTCGGCGGAAGGCGGGCTGAAATACCTGATCATCGGGTCGATCGCCTCTGCCTGCATCCTCTACGGACTGTCGTTCCTTTATGGTATCTCAGGGTCGACGTCCATCGGCGCCATTGCCGGGACGTTGCAGACGCAGTGGGATACCTACTCAGGTCTCGTGTACCTCTCGCTCGCGTTGGTGCTCGGCGGGATCGCTGTCAAGATCTCGGCAGCGCCCTTTCACCTGTGGACCGCAGACGTCTACGAAGGTGCGCCCACACCGGTCACCGCCTATCTCGCCGTCGTTTCGAAGGCGGCGGTGCTGGCATTTTTCCTGCGCGTGTTCATCGAGATCTTCGGACCGAAGATGGGAAGTTGGGACGTCCTGATTGCTTGGTTGGCGGTGATCACGATGGTCGTCGGCAACGTCGGCGCCTTGACCCAGCGCAACATCAAGCGGATGCTCGCCTACTCGAGCATTGGTCAAGCGGGCTATCTCCTGATCCCGCTGGCGTCGCTCGGTGCCAACGCCGCCACTCCGGCCGTGGAGCAGATGCTCTCGTCGACCGTGTTCTATCTCTTCGCCTATGCATTCATGACGATCGGTGCGTTTGCCGTGTATCATATCGTGTCGACGGCCCGGTCATCAGAGGATGTCGACGCGTTCCTGGGACTCTACCGAAGGTCGCCGTGGCTTGCGGGCGCGATGACCGTGTTCCTGTTGTCACTCGCAGGCATGCCGGTGATGGCCGGCTTCTTCGGCAAATTCATGATCTTCTTGACCGCATTTAACAACGGTCAATACTGGCTCGGCGTCATCTTGTTCGCCACCAGTGCCATTGCCTTTTACTACTACTTCGGCATCATCAAGGCGATGTTCACGCGTGAACCGATGGGCGATCAGGACCGCGTCCCAAGCGAAGGCGTGACGAACGCAGTGATCGTGCTGTGCATCGCGGGCACGTTGTTCCTCGGCGTGTTGCCGAACACGCTGATGAGTTGGCTCGGCACGCTCAACTGGTTCGGCTAGGCGAGAACGGAAGGCTTGGCCACACGGGAGCACCAGACGCAAAGGAGGGCCGGCGCGAGTTCGCCCGGCTCTCTGTGTCATATCGCAGGGTAGGCGGGCGCCTCCGCAGACGTGCGATCGGAGAGGAGTGGATCGGGATGGCAAACACACAGGAAACGAAACCGGCCGGCACACCAGGCACACCAGGCACACCAGGCACACGCGAAGTCGACGCGCGAGTGCGATCCGCTGAAGAGCGGGCGATCGTCGCGTTCGCGGCCGATCTCGCCGCCGAGTTGGCACCGCACTCAGCCGGACTGGATGCGGCCGGCGTGATGGTCACAGAACAGATAGCACGACTGCAGCGGGCGGGTTATGCCGGTCTCACGGTCCCGATCGCGTACGGTGGCCGCGGTGCAAACCTCTACTCGTTTCTCTTGGCTCAGGAGCGACTGGCAGAGGGCGATGCCTCGGCGGCACTCGTTCTCGGTTGGCACCTGGGCATCACGCAGAGCCTGCAATCCACACACGCCTGGCCCGAGCCCCTCTACGAACTGTTTTGCCGGGAGGCCGTCGCGGGCCGTGCACTGGTGAATGCTTGCGCCACGGAGCCGGAGACCGGAAGTCCGAGTCGTGGCGGGCGACCCACCACGATCGCGGTGGCCGTCGCAGGCGGCTATCGAATCACAGGGCGCAAGACGTGGGCAACGGGAAGTCACAAACTCTCTCATATTATCGTGACGGCAACGATTCCCGAGTTGGACCGAGTCGGAGAATTTCTTGTCCTCGCCGGGGCAGAAGGACTGTCGATCGAGGACACGTGGAACACCATGGCGATGCGCGGGACGGGGAGTCATACGCTACATCTTCAAGACGTCTTTGTGCCGACTGTGCAAGCGCTGGATATCGTTCAACCGGGCGAAAAAATGCGGCGCTCCTCCGACGGCAGCGGCTGGCTTCTTCACATCCCGGCCACCTACATGGGGGTGGCCAACGCGGCCAGGCGGTATGCACTCCAGTTCGCCAACCGCCACGCTCCGAACAGTCTCGGCAAGCCGATCGCCACAGTGCCCCACATTCGCGACAAGATCGGTCGCATCGAGGTGTTGCGTGAGGGCGCACGGGCGCTCCTGTACGACGTCGCGGCCCGCTACGATGCGACGCCCCTCGCCGAGCGTCCCGCTTTGCGCGCTGACCTTGGGGTCGCCAAATACGTCGCCACAAATCACGCGGTCGAGATCGTCGATCTGTGCATGCGCATCGTCGGTGGACAAAGTCTCTTTGCGACCGAGCCGCTCGAGCGGTATTACCGGGATGTGCGCGCTGGACTTCACAACCCGCCGATGGACGATGCCACCCTGGCGATGCTGGCTACCCGTGCTTTGGACGCGCATTTGCCTCAGTAATCATCTACCACACCCGTTATGGACAAAAAATGCGCCTGTCGCGCGTATGCTGACGACAGGCGCGAAGGGGCATCCCGTTGACGACGCAGATCGGATTGTCCGCCCAATTGCAAGGAAGTCTCACGATTCTCGCCATGCTCGTTGGCGTCGCTTTGGCGTGGCAAGGACTGGGGGCCATTCGATGGGAGATCTTCGTCCGCGAACCCCGTAGTGGACCGGCGCGATTATTGAGATTGCTCCTCGCCATCTTGATCGGTGGCGGTCTGGCAGGATTCATCGTTCAATACGCCACCGCCGCAGCCCTTCTGCACGGCTGATCTGCACGGCTGATCGGCAACCAGGCTGTCAACCTCAGGCAGATGCTAGTTTCGTATAAACCGAATCACCCGTGACCATACTGACTGATGTACCTCAGTCGTGGTGAATGGGAGATGCGGCAAATGAAGAAACTAGCGGCAGTGGCAGCAATGCTTGGCATGGTCGGGGCATACACTTCAGGACAGACCGTGGCGCATGCATGGGATGCGCAGTCGTCCAGCCCGCCCTCGGCGAGTCCAGTGCATTACGTGGAGACGGCATTTGCAGCGACCCGAGCGCATTTTACTGGGTACGAAGTGCACGATTGGACCACCCTAAATGACGCATTCTTGTCGCAACAGGCTGTACATAGGCTGTCGCACGAGCTCGCCATGAAACTTCATCTGAGTCAGCCTCGTCTGTATCAGCATCAAGACAGTCGAGACCACGTCGCCCTGTGGTCGGGGACCGTCGTCGTACAGGGGCTCTCACTGCAAAGTACGGTCGAGGTGGCCAGTCTGGACATCCCCAACGCCCCTGCGCAAACTGTCGTTATCCTCCGGGTGTTGGGCGGCGGTAACGCGCAAGCCACATTGGACCGGGTGTACGCGGCGGTAGACGGTCTGGCCGATGCGATCGGTGGCCATGCCCAGGTCAACGCGACGCTCTTCGGGGCCTTGCCCGGTCTACGTACTGGCGAGGAGCGAAGCGCGGCGATCAGGCGGGCATTTGCGGCTGTAGGCGCGCAGGAGTTGCAACCCATGCAAAGTCCGTACACGACCAGCGTGGCAGGATATGCACCGCAAGCCACCGTTGCGACCGCGCAGGCCGGGCAACAAACGCTCAACCTGCAGGTGGCGCTTCATGCTGATGGTTACAAATCTGTCACAAGGGTACTTGTGGGCAGCCCTATTATCACTGTAGAATACTAGCATTGATTGAAGAACGGGCAAGACCGGCACCAGAGGGGCGGATGGTGTGCTCAAGGTCCGTGTAAGAATTCTGGAGGTGCGGTGAATTGGCAACAATCAAAATCCGCGGCGGGCAGCGACTCGTCGGCACGGTACGTGTAGATAGCGCAAAAAACGGGGTACTCCCCGTGATGGCGGCGGCGCTGTTGGCTAGCAGTGGCGAGACGATCATCGAAGAGGTTCCTAACCTGTCCGACGTGGAGGTATTCAGTGACATACTGCGTAGCCTCGGTGGACACGCCGACCGATTGCCGGATGGACGGCTCCGCATCTGTGCACAAAACATACACTCGACCATGGCGCCCGAAGATCTCGCTCGCAAGATGCGCGCGTCGATCTATGTGGCAGGAGCGTTGTTGGGACGCATGGGGCATTTTCGCGTTCCGCTGCCCGGAGGATGCAACATCGGTGAGCGACCGGTTGATCAACATATAAAAGGCTTCGAGGCGCTGGGCGCCACGATAAAGATCGAACACGGATATGTCGAAGGCTATGTCCACGGTCGCTTGAAAGGGGCTCGCGTCTACTTCGATCTCGTCAGTTTCGGCGCGACCGTCAACACTATGCTCGCTGCAGTGTTAGCCGAGGGCCAGACGATCATAGAGAACGCTGCGAAGGAGCCGGAGATCGTCGATCTCGCCAACTATTTGCATAGGATGGGCGCTGAGGTGCATGGAGCCGGCACCGATGTCATCCGCATCGTCGGCGTCGATCGCCTTGTGGGAGGGCAGCACGCCGTCATCCCGGATCGCATCGAAGCGGGCACTTACATGATCGCAGCCGCGATCACACGCGGCGATGTCTTTGTGCAGGGCGCCATCTACAACCACCTGAGCTCATTGTGCGCCAAACTGCGCGAAGCGGGCGTGACGATCGAGGACGACATCACCGGAATCCGCGTGTCCGTGGATGGCCCGCTGAAGGCAGTCGACCTCAAGACCCTCCCGCACCCCGGCTTTCCGACCGATTTGCAAGCGCAGATGCTCGCTTTCCTGACCACCGTCGAGGGTGTGAGCATCGTCACTGAGACCGTCTTCGAGAATCGCTTTCTCTATGTTGGCGAACTCCGCAGGATGGGCGTGGACGTCAAAACCGAAGGTCGCGCGGCGATCGTCGAAGGTGTCTCCGAGCTCACAGGCGCGGCCGTCAAGGCCACAGACCTGCGCGCCGGTGCGGCCCTCATTCTGGCAGGCCTCGTCGCCGAGGGCGAAACCTTCGTCTCCGGCGTCGAACACCTCGACCGCGGCTACAGCGACCTCGTCGGCAAACTCCGTGGCCTCGGCGCGGACCTCTGGCGCACGGATGAGCTGCGGCTCGTGAAGGCCGCTCAGTAGCGGCGAAGGGCGAAGGGCGAAGGGCGAAGGGCGATCCCCTTCGCCCTTCGCCCTGTTTTTGTGTTCGGGGTGGGGGATTCTGGGGGGATCTCGGGCGGGGGGGGGGGGGGGGGGGCGGCGAGGGGCCGGGGGGGGG
>Ga0080006_1177012_pt1 | contig 13446 bp, 15 predicted proteins | sample RS3BMetagenome_FD_69209 | JGI IMG/M metagenome (GOLD analysis project Ga0080006, IMG submission 69209) | Ferric oxide microbial mat and aquatic microbial communities from Rainbow Spring, Yellowstone National Park, USA - RS3B (SPADES... ...
CGGAAATGAGATGCGCGGGGGACGGATATAACGTCGTCAAGTAAATCTCCAAAAGAATGGGCAAATGCTACGGAATGCCTCGCGCAGGGTTCCTCCAGCCGCGCCTGTTCTTGCTCGATGAGCCGTTCGACGGGTTGGATCAGCGCCAGTCAGGGCGCCTGGCGCGTTGGATTCACGAGTGGGGAGAGGCCGGATGCGGTGTCGTCTTGATCAGTCATGACGAGCGTATGGTCGAGTCTCTGGCCACTCGTATCGTACGCCTGGAGCGGGGCCTGTTGCGTGAAGTGAGGAAGGAGAACATGGCACCGTGACTATCTGGAGAGCCGTGTGGATCATGGCCAAGAAGGACGTGGCCATCGAGGCGCGGGGAAAGGCGCTGTATCTCGCCGCTGTTTCCTACGGTGCATTGACCGTCATCTTACTCGGCTTCTCTGTCGGTCAACAAAGGGCATTGCCAGCCAGTTGGGCCAGTGGTACGCTTTGGCTGGTCGAGGTGCTCGCGGCACTGACCAGTTTTACGCGACTGGAGGACAAGGAGCGCTGGGATGGCGGTGCGATCGGTGCGTTGGCTGCGCCGGCGGACCGGAGTGCGGTGTTTTTCTCCCGCGTTCTCGGTAATCTTCTGTTCGTGTTCGCAGTCGAATGCGTCACGATCCCCCTGTTCCTATGGGTCCTTGGCGTGGGATGGCCAGTGGACAGTGTCTCTTTTGTTTTGGCGGTGTTACTCGGGACGTTAGCCTTTGTGTCTCTCGGCACGTTTTTGACGGCGGTCGTCGCTGCGAGCAGTTTGCGCGAAATCCTTGCGCCTGTTCTTCTGATGCCGCTGGCCGTTCCGCTGTTTCTCGCCTTGGTGTCGCTGACTGCCGCGGATTTTTCGCCGCCGGACCCATTTTTCCACGCCAGTGTCTGGTGGGTTGTCCTGGCTGGGTATGGCGCCGTATTTTTGGTCTTGCCAGGTTTGCTATTTGAGCTCATCGTGGAGGTGTAAGGCTGTGAAGTGGCGAATTGCGGCCGTTGTGACGCTCTGTATTGCTGGACTGTTCAGCTTCTATCTGGACTTCATCTGGTCCCCTCCGGAAGCCCAGATGGGTAACGTCGTGCGGATCATGTATTTTCATATCGCCAGTGCTGTGGATGCCTTCCTTGCGTTCGGCGTCGTTGCGGTGGCAGGGTTTCTCATGCTGGTGCTGCGTTTTCGTCGACTGAACAGTTTTGTGGCGCGCCCGCGCACGGGGGTGTTCGCGCTCGTGTTTGATCCCTGGGCATGGGACCGACTGGCACTCTCGTCCGCGCAAATTGCACTGGTTTTCACTTCGTTTGTCTTGATCTCAGGGTCGATCTGGGGTGCGGCCGTGTGGAACACGTGGTGGACGTGGGACCCGACGCTGACCACTACGCTAATTCTTTGGTTTCTCAATGTCGGCTACTTGCTTTTGCGCTCCTCGATCGCGGATCGGGGTCGGGCGGCTACGGTTTCAGCTGTATTTGGCATCGTTGCGGCGTTGGACGTGCCGCTGATCCACGAATCGGTCACCTGGTGGAAGGGATTGCACCCTGAGGTCATCACGGACGCTGGATTTAACATGCCGCCGAGTATGGTGATCACGCTGCTCATCAGCTTTGGGGTCTTTCTGTGCGTGTATGCGCTCTTTGTGTATCTGGCCTACATGGTGAATTGGCAACGGTCAGAATTGCGGTCGATTCGCTTGGCCGTCAGGGACCGTCTGGCTCAGATGGATCAAGCCTCACACTGAGGCCGTGTCGGGTTTTCAGCAGCTGGGATGATCGAGTGACACTGGGAGGGTCCTGTGATGATGTTGAGTTATCTGTTTGGAGCGGCTGCGGTGGTCTGGATGGGGATGCTACTGTGTGTCATCGTTTTGTTGCAACGGCAACGCCGGCTGGCGCTGGAGATGCAAGAGGTAAGACGCATGCTCGCCGATATGCCTCCAGCGAATAGTTCGGATCACTGATAGTGAGACAGAATAACACGAACGTTATGATGGGTAAATTGCTATTATGTTCGTATTTTCGCTTGACGGACGACGATTCTTTCGTACAATAGAGACGAGACACGTGTTTTGACCGACCATCGGCATTGTCGCTGGGGAGTCGCCATGAGAGAACTTGAAGAGGGGGGCCTTTTGTGCAAGCGGGTCATGCTGAGTTTTACGGGGACGAGGTCCTGCACGTCGAGCCGCACGGAGTGGATCCGATCGCAGCGACCGAGCGTCATGGACGTCCACGCAACGTGTTTACGTTATGGTTCAGCGCGAACTTGGAGTTTGCCACGCTCACGGTGGGCGTGTTGCCCATCGCCTTGTTCGGTATGAACATGTGGCAAGCAGCGATCGCTATCCTCATCGGAAACCTGGTTGGGGCGCTCGCGATTGGGTTTCTGTCCACGTTTGGGTACCGCTGGGGGGTACCCCAGCTGATTCAGTCGCGCGGGGCATTCGGATTCGGTGGGAACTTTTTGCCCGCGGCCTTGAATTTCATCGCCGGAGTCGGGTGGTTTGCCGTAAATACCGTTCTTGGGGTCTATGCCTTGCAGTGGCTGTTGCCCATCGGATTCTTTCCGGATCTCGTGATTATGGTGCTTTTGCAAGCTGTTGTCAGTATTTATGGGCATAATCTGATTCATTGGGTGGAAAAAGTGTCGGCGTTAATTCTCGCAGTCGTCTTCGTTCTCGTGACCGCCTTTGCATGGGGGCACATCAACTTCGGCGTGGCTGAAAACGTCAAGGCTGGACTGTTCTCCGGAACGGCTGGGTCGTTCATTCTATCGATTGGTGTGGCGTTGTCCTATCTGATGGGTTGGATGACCTATAGCTCAGACTATACGCGGTATTTGCCAAAAGACTCGTCCTTTGGCAAGGTGTTCGGTGCTGCTTTCTGGGGCAACGTGATCCCCTGCATCTGGTTGGAGTTGCTCGGTGCGGGCCTTGGCACCATCAAGTTTGTCGCCCTCCCCACGGATCTGATTGCGGGGATCTTGCCGCATGGACTCGCCGTGATTACGATGCTCGCGATCATGCTTGGGACGGTCACGGCCAACGTCCTGAACATCTACTCTGGGTCCCTTTCGCTGTTGGCGATGGACGTTTCCTGGATCCGCAGCATTGCTCCGAAACGATGGGTGGCGGCACTGATCATCGGCGTCCTTGGTGGTGTTTTGTCCTACATCGGAGGTCAGTCGGGTTACTACAATAACTACAGTAACTTCCTGTATGTACTGTCGTACTGGATCAGTCCTTGGTTGGCCATCGTCTTGGTCGACTATCTGATGTTCCGTCGCAAGGGGTCAGACGTGGCCGACTTTTATGAGAACAGCGGCAAGTTGCGTGCGGGCTTCTTCGCACTGCTGATCGGCTTTGCAGCTTCCGTCCCGTTTTTCAACCAGAGTTTGTACGAGGGGCCCGTCGCCAAAGCCTTCCCGCAGATTGGTGACTTGTCGTACTATGTCAGTTTCATCGTCGCGGCCATCCTCTATGCGATCTTCGCCAGAGGCCGCCGCGCGCAAGTGGGTGCGCCCGTCAGCGCCGTCTGACAGGCTGCTTGATTCCCGTTAAAAGCGCCGGAGAGTATGCCATGCGGCATCCTCTCTGGCGCTTTTTGTCGCTCTCTCAATAGGCGATGTCTGCCATGGCAAACATTTCGCGTGGGCAGATCGATCGATCCCTGCTATACTTTGTCACTGTGTTCACCAATACAGCCGAATCGTCGACTTCGCGGTCGATGTACGGGGGATCTTTCGTCCTTGCGACTTGGGGTGAAGCGCGACTGCGCCGGGTGCACTCGTCATCCGAACCCGACAACTAACCTCGGAGGCAATACGAGAGGATGGATCACTGTGAATAAACTTTCTTTGGCTTTGTCAGTATGTGCGGTTGCCATGGTTGGCGGCAGCGCACTGACCCCGGCATTTGCGGCCGAGTCAAGTGTTACGGTACAGGCGGGCGACACGATGTGGAGTCTCTCTAAGGCCTACGGGATCTCCGAACAGTCGTTGGAGCAGGCGAATTCCAGTGTTGCCCCAAACGATATGCTGATCGGGAGCCAGTTGACCCTACCGGGTACGGCGAACCGCTCATCCAGTTCGAGCAGTCTGGCTCAGCAGAACATGTACTGGATGGAACACGTGATTCACGCCGAAGCGGGTGCGGAATCGCTCGCGGCGCAGATCGCTGTCGGTGACGTCATCATGCACCGATTAGGTGCGGGCGGATACGGAAGCACAGTCCATGATGTGGTGTTTCAGGTGTTGGACGGGCACTATCAGTTCACCAGCGTAGCCAACGGCTACATCTGGTCAGCGCCGAATGCCTCGAGCATTCGGGCGGCGCAAGACGTGCTGGGGTACGGCCAGGATGTTGCGCCCGGGGCGATGGTCTTTTACAATCCTGCCATGACGCCTGCATCAAGCTGGGTTCGGTCACAACCGTATCTTGCGTCGTACGACAACTTGGTATTCGCCAGATAAATCGTGTAGCGTAAGTAAAGTGGGTCACGCGTCCGATTCGGCGACGGTGGATGGGAAGCCCGGTGCCACTGATCTCTAGACACCCGCACCCCTTCATGCTAGACTCTAGGCACAAGAGATCTTGTGCCGCCAAGGGCAAGACGTGACGAGAGGGAGCGAGGCGCATGCTCCGTGCGTTGGGCATTATCGGTGCCGTGGTGGGTCTGGGGATCGGGTTTGTGGCTATGATCTCGTATGGTTCCGGGTTGATGATGTAGCCGTAGCCGTGATGCAGATGCAGATGCAGATGCAGATGCACATGGATCAGTGATTGTGCGAAAAAGCAGAGGCCCGGGCCTCTGCTTTTGCCTGTAGTCGATGGGTTTGGCGTCTGCGCCGGTCTGTCGTCAGGCGAGCACTTTGCTGCGCTGATCCTCGATCGTCTTCATCAGAGAATCGAATGAGTCGGCAAATGATTTGAGCCCTTTTTGCTTCAGTTCCATCCCGATCTTCTGCACGTCAATGCCGTAGCGCGCACAATTGGCCAAGACGGCTGCATCGTCGGCCGCATGCTGGTCGACTGTGCGGCGAGCGGTGCCGTGATCAAGAAATGCCGAAAGGGTCTGAGGCGGCATGGTGTTGACGGAGTCCGGCCCGATCAACGTGTCGACGTACAAGACGTCGCTCAACTCGGGGTTCTTCGTCCCCGTCGAGGCAAATAGCGGGCGTTGTACACGGGCGCCTTTGGCTTTCAGTGCAGTGAAGCGGGAGTCTGCGTACAGGTGTTGAAAGACGCGATAGATCTCGCGCACATTGGCAATCGCGACTTTGCCCTGCAGTTCTTTCAGGGCCGCTTCACTGGCAACGCCCTCGACGGCTGCGTCTACGCGACTGACGAAGAGGCTGGCCACTGAGGCGACATCACCGACCGGTTTGCCGGCGGCTGCACGATCTTCAAGGCCGGAGAGATAGGCGTCGGCCACATCTTTAAGATCTTGGGCGGTAAACATCAACGTGACGTTGACGTGGATGCCATCGGCGATCAACTGTCGGATCGCCTTGAGTCCTTCTGGTGTCGAGGGGACCTTGATCATCAGGTTGGGGCGACTGACCAGCTGCGATAGACGGCGTCCTTCTGCGATGGTTTGCTCGTGGTCGTCGCACAGGGCGGGTGGAACCTCGAGGCTGACAAATCCGTCGGCGCCGTGTGCGCTATCGTATACGGGCCTTAACACGTCGGCGGCGCGCTGAATGTCGCCGATCGCCAAGACGTCGTAGATTTCGGTCGCGGTCTTGCCTTGCTTGGCGAGTTCCGCGATGTGGTCGTTATACAGGTCACTCTTTGCAATCGCTTGTTCAAACAGGGTCGGGTTGGAGGTGACGCCGCGCACCCCGTCGTCCACCCAGCGTTTGAGACCCCCGTCTTCAATCAGGTCTTTGCGAATGTAGTCGAGCCAAGGGCTCTGCCCTTGCTCATGAAGTTCGTGAAGTTTAGTCATCGTTACTTCCCTCCAAACAATTTTTTCGCGCGTTCGATGCTTTTCTGAGCTGCAGCCACGACGGCTTCCGCGGTAAAACCAAATTCTTTAAACAGCGTCTCGGCCGGTGCCGAAGCGCCAAAGTGGTTGATCGCCACGATCTGACCGGCGTCGCCTGTGTAGCGGTCCCACCCGAAGGGATGGGCCATCTCAATGCCGACGCGGGCGTGTACATGAGACGGCAGAACGGACTCTTTGTACGCGTCTGTCTGTGCTTCAAAGAGGGCGAAAGAGGGCATGCTCACCACGCGGACAGCCAGTCCCTTGGCGGTCAGTTGGTCTTTGGCAGCCATGGCCAAGCTCACTTCGGAGCCGCTGGCGATGAGCATCACATCGATCTGATCACCGGCTTCCGGGGAAAGCACGTATCCACCTTTTTTGACACCCTCCATAGCCAAGTCTTTACTTCCAGGCAAGATCGGCAACTTTTGCCGGGTCAAGGCCAGCGCGACTGGATTCTCCGATTGCCCCACCGCATAGATCCAGGCGGCGCTCGTCTCGTTGGCGTCCGCTGGTCGAAGGGTGACGAGACCCGGAATCACGCGCAGGGCAGCCAACTGTTCAACGGGTTGATGCGTTGGACCATCCTCCCCAACGCCAATGCTGTCGTGCGTGAACACATAAATCACAGGAAGCTTCATCAGTGCGGCGAGGCGGATAGAGGGTCGCAGATAATCCGAGAAGACCATGAAGGTTCCGCCAAACACGCGCAGTCCGCCATGCAGCGTGATCCCGTTCAACATCGCGCCCATGGCGTGCTCACGCACACCAAACCAGATGTTGCGGCCGCTGTATTCAGGGTAGGTCAAGATGGGCTCGCCGGTGATCGTCGTCTCGTTGGACCCGGACAGGTCGGCGGAGCCGCCGATCAACAGGGGCATGTGAGCGGCAATCGCGTTCATCGCCGCGCCAGACGATTGGCGCGTGGCTTGAGCTGCAGAGCCTGTCTCGTAAAATGGGACGGTGCTGGCGAATGCTTCTGGCACAACGCCCGCCAGGGCGGAGTGCAGTGTTTTGGCGAGCTCGGGATACTCTTTTGTGTACCCGGCCAAGAGCGTATCCCACTCCTTTTGAAGAGCTTGGCCTGCCTTGACGTACTCCGCGAACAGAGGGGGTACCTCATCCGGAACGTAGAACAGAGGGGCATCCTCGGGCCAGCCATACGCCTTCTTGGCCAGCTTGGCCTCCGCTTCGCCAAGTGGATTTCCGTGAGCCTTGGATGTCCCTTGGCGATTCGGGCTGCCAAAGCCGATGACCGTGCGAACCTCGATCAGCGTCGGTTGACCTTTGCCTTCTCGGGCGGTCTTCAGCGCCGCCTCGATCGCTGCCAGGTCGTTGCCGTCCTCGACGCGCAAGACCCGCCAGTTGAGCGCTTCGAATCGCGCCGCGACGTTCTCTGTGAAGGCGTTCGACGTGGGGCCATCGAGTGAAATGCTGTTCGAGTCATATAGCACGATCAATCGATCCAGTTGCTGATGCCCGGCGAACGACGTCGCCTCATACGAGATTCCTTCCATCAGATCTCCGTCGCCAACGAGGGCGTACGTATGGTGGTCGATCACAGGGTAGCCCGGCTTGTTAAACTGACTGGCGAGGTGGCGCTCCGCGAGGGCCATACCGACGGCGCCTGCGATCCCCTGGCCGAGAGGGCCGGTGGTCATCTCCACGCCCTTGGTGTGCCGATACTCAGGATGCCCAGGTGTCTTACTGTTCCATTGTCGAAATTGGGCCAAATCGTCTGTGGTCAGGCCATAGTCAAAGAGGTGGAGCAAGCTGTACAAGAGGGCCGAGCCATGACCGGCAGACAGTACGAACCGGTCGCGATTCGCCCAAGTGGGGTCTTTGGGGTTGTGACGCATAATGTGGGACCATAGAACGTATGCCATCGGGGCTGCGCCCATCGGCAGTCCGGGATGACCCGAGTTCGCCTTGTCAACGCTGTCGATCGCCAGCGTGCGAATGGTCGTAACGGCCAATTGCTCAAGTTCTTGCCGTGACTTCGTGGGGGTGGATGTGGACATAGGTTCGGATTCCGCCTCTCTCTGTAGCAGATGTGCTATGTACTCTCTCCATTATGCCTTAAATCCGCTCGATTCGCTAAGGCTTTTGGCGGTCCAATGGCAATTTTCTGTGGACGTGAGCGGGAGTGGCCTCGGGTGCACGGCTCGTGTGGGATGTGTGGTGGTACTCTGTCTACTCTATTGACGTAGTACCACTTGGAACTTACTACATTTTGCTAGACACTTACGTCCATTATATGTTATATTCTAACCGATAAACAAAAGGCCCTAAATTAAACAGGTGATTAAGGAATTTTGATGAAGAAATTTGTATCAGTAATGGCATTATTGCTGATTTCGTCTTCCGTTTCCACGGCAGCATTTGCAGCGGCTCCGGAGAATGCCCAACAGCTAACCTGCCATTTTTACGCTGGACAAGCTTACGTGACCGGAACCTTGCAGATGTACACTTGGCAACCCACACCCGGGGCCACACTCAACAACTCATCTACGATCACCGTGGATAGAATCATGTCCCAAGTCAGTTACAGAAACACTGACGGGACAACTGGGTCTCAATCCTGCCAAAACTACAACTCAACCGATTCGGGAACGGCTGGTGTCACAGACACGGAGAAGGTTCCGGGCGACACTACCTTCAATGGATACTCGTACGTCTACACCAACGGAGTGTCCTACGGGGGAAGCACGTTCTACAACTACTGATTTTCAAGGACGTAATCGCCTTATCATCAACGCGCATAGAGCAGGAAGTGGGGCCGCCGCTCTATGCGCGTTGACTTACACGACGACCTTCACTTACATAGCGAGGACGGTGGAACAAGTGGCCGCTCACAAGCGTTCGGTGCTACTCATTACGGGAGGAATCTTAGCTACCGCTACGATCATCGCCCTGATCAACAGCCCCTTCTTTGGTATACGGTCTACGGCTGCGGCTCCAGACTTCATTTTCCCTGAATACGGACTATCACTCGTCGATTCGCACGGACACACTATTAGATCCGACGTGCTAGCGATTCCTCCTAGGGAAAGGATCATGAACGTGAACGTCCATTTCCTCAATGACGGCCAGCACAGCGATACATTCGGACTGATGGCATTTGTCGGGGACAAACAAACAGCATTCCATGCGCCAGGTTCACGCTCGCCCCAAACCTTGTTGCCCTTCTTTCTCGCCCTTCATAAAACCACAACGATTCCCATCACAATTGCGTTGCCTCGCAACACTAGTCATGCTCACGAACTGCTTATTACCGTAGTCGCCGGTCCAGATAAACACGCCGCGAACATGCAAACCTCCAGCCAGTCTTATTCTGTTTCCCTGCAGGATCGCCTCGTTTATCCTGGCGAGTCTGTGCACTCGGTAGACGTACACGACCTGAGAATTCAGTCAAGGATGATCCAAGACTTCACGGGATTGATCATTAATCAGAACGGTGGCAGTAAAGGCGACAATGCCACCATGCCGCCTCCCCTATACATGGATGTGCGTCCGGGCCAGCGGATTCGCCTGTTCGCTCACGCCGGCGGTTTGCCGTTTTCGTCCCGATTTGCTCTAATTGTGCTGGTTGGCTGGCGCCAGCAGAAGGCATGGGGTGAGCACGACGACCTGGTCTTTCGCCTCCCCGCGGGTCAGTCAACGGTACTGCCCATGCAGATTCAAGCACCCTCGAAACCCGGCGATTACGAGGTCACTGGATTCTTTATCCCTCAGTCCCTAACAGGCAGGCAAGAGATCTACGCAGGTCCCGTGATCACCTCATTTCGCTTCAGCTTGAAAGTGAGGTAGCGACTAGGATGAGGCTCTGGACAAAGTTGCGCCGCGACCCACTGCCAACGGTTGTGTTACTTGTCGGTTTCGTCATAGGGATCACATTGTCGTCATTGGGCTTGTCCGGATTGGTATCCGAGGGAAGCGAAAACACGAACGCGATGCCGTTGAACATGGCGAGGCTGGCCCAATTTTCTTCCGACAAGGCCCTGTCCTACGCAGACTGGCTGAGGATCTTGCGACTTGGGGGAAGCGGTGAGTACATTCTTCAGTTTCCTCTGCGAAGCCGCGCGGGACGAGCTAAAATTCCTGCTCCCGTGGTAGTCGATGCACTGCTCCTGGAGGGACCGCTCATTTGGAAGCCCGACGTTTTTCCGCGGGGTGCCAAGAGGCTGGATTGGTTGTCCCCTCACCACGATGTCTTGCTTCCGACTTCTCATGCTTCCGATGCATCTGTTGCGATCTTGTGGAATGAAAGATACAGCGTCGCCGGTTATATGAATCCCTCGGAGTTCAATTTTCCTTTAGTATCTGCGGCCGCAATTCCCAGGTCCGCGTTGATGAGGAAGAGTCCGATACTACAAGTACAACTGTTCTCCACGGCCCCAGATGCCTTACTTCGAAGATTTTCCGAAATGGTACCGCTACAACACGAGGATATCTCGGTCTCATTTGATACTCCCTCGGTAGATGCCAACACGTCTGCCAGTACGGCCTCGGGCGTAATGACCGGACTTGGCATCCTGACATTGGTAGTTTCCGTTGTAAATCTGACGAACGCCGGACTGTTCTGGGTTTATTCGCGGAAGCGGGAGATTTCCGTGCGCCGGCTGGTCGGAGCGAAACGATGGTCGATTATTCGGCTTGTAACGATCGAATTACTGACAATTTGTCTCGTGTCTTCGTTCATCTCCATCGGGCTCGACCTCTTGCTTGCTAAGACGTGGCAGTCCCTGACGGGGCTTGGGGAAACAAACATCCTGGTGACATGGCGTCTTGCGTTTGTCATCGCAGTCGTGACAGGCCTTATCTCAGCTGTCATTCCCGTTCGCTTGGCACTTCGCGTCAGCCCAGCGCAAGCCCTCACACGCTGACCGAAAAAATTGTTGGAGAAGGATGGCGCAACCGTGAAGCACTTTGGTCCCACCCGCAGTCGACGCAGTAAGAAGTTCGTTCTCTTCGCCCTCTTGCGGCAATCTTTTCGACACTTGGGGATATCGTCGATCTTAACTGTTATCCAACTGTTTTTTGGGCTGATCGCGTTGTTGGTTGCGGTTGGACTGCTTTTTGGACTGGGAAGGTTGTCTGATCTAGTGCAAACGCTCGAGCCAGTCAGTACTATCTCGGTGAATGTGGATCTTGGATCTGGCGCTCGTTCCGATGCAGGCATCGCCACATACCGCAAACTGCTGAAAGTGAACGGTTCCATCCGGCACTCAGCTTCAGTACAGGGTGTGGGCTTGTACTTCGTTTCTTCTTTATTCGGATTCGTCCCGACTGGCCAAGGCAGCGCAGTAAACGATGATTTTAAGGATGTCACAACGATTCCTGTCGCGCTGGTGAATGACTCATTTGCGGAGAACATGAGACTGCCTTCCACAGGGGAGCCCCTGCTATCATCCAATCTTTTTCCTTCGCGTAGAAGTGACCGCATCCCCCTTTGGGTGGGTTCTGCTCTCGCCTCCCGATATCCTATCGGAACTTTGTTGACCTCGGTCTACGTAAACATGCCCTATGTTGGACAATCGGGAAAATTGACGGTACAACGCACGCCATGTCAGGTAGTCGGTATCATCGCTTCAGGATCGGTCTTCTGGGCAAGCAACGGGGGAAATGTCGGGCCGGATTCGCTGCAGTCGGTCTCGGATATGATTCTGGCCCCGATGACTCTGTCGGACATGAGTCGCGATATCGGGTCCGCTACTTCGATTCTCTCACTAAACATGGAGATATACCCCAAGCCAGGCATGGAATCTTCGGCCCGAGCCGAGGCCCTGGCAGTCATTCGAAGGGCGGGACTACATGGTGAAGCATCCTCAGTCAGCGGCCAACTCATGTCCGTGGCGCGTGAGCAGCGACCGATTATACTGTCTACATGGCTCGTGGCGGGCACGCTCATCGTCCTCTCTGTCTTGGGCCACATCTCCGTACTCTTGGCATCGCTCGTCAAGCGGCGGCAGGAGTTTGGCATTCGCCTCATGGTCGGCTCGAAGAAATGGCAACTTGTACGTCTGGTGCTGATCGAAACAGTGAGTTTATACCTTCTGGCTCTGGTTGTTCCGTTCATTCTGTCCCTCGGATTGTCCAGCCTACTCGCGAACTGGTTGATCCTCATCGACGCTCGTACAGTTCTTATCGCTGTCGCCGTCACAGGGGGAATCTCTCTACTCGCTTGCGCGCTCCCGATGTGGAGGATTTCCAGACTACATGTCATCCAACTGGTCCAAGGAGAGTGATTTTCGGTGTATCTCATAGAATTGAACGATATAAAGCACAGCTATGGTCGTGGAGAAGCGGTTTATGAGGCACTTCGCGGCGTGTCTTTGCGCATTGAACCAACTGAGAAGGTTGCCATCGTCGGTCGTTCTGGTTCCGGAAAAACAACCTTACTGCACATATTATCCGGTCTGGATAGCCCGACATCTGGAACCTATCAGTTTGAAGGGCGCGATATGTCGCGAATGTCTTCAGATGACGCGGCAGAGCTTCGGAATCGCAAATTCGGCATCGTGGTTCAGCAGTTTGCCCTCATTAAAGAGTATACCGCCGTTGAGAATGTCGAGCTTCCGCTTTTGTATCGAGGGGTGCCAAGGCGCAAAGCACATATGCGCGCTCTCGACATGCTAGAGCGTGTAGGGCTGGAGAAGATGGCGACCAGAAGACCGTGGCAACTGTCGGGCGGACAACAACAGCGCGTTGCGATCGCCCGAGCTCTGGTCAACGACCCAGCGGTTTTGTTGGCCGATGAGCCGACGGGCGCTTTGGATCAGACCACAGCGTCTGAAATTCTCAACCTGCTCAGTGAGATCCACGCCTCAGGCGTCTGCCTCATCATCGTGACGCACGACTTGGAGGTTGCGCGTTTCTGTGATCGTTCGATACACATGGTCGACGGCAGGTTGCTGAGCGGCTGATAGTGGACAGGGGCGCGCGCGCCCAACGCATGTCTTGACGTCGGTGGACGAGGAGTCGGATGAGGTGAGGGACATCAGCGAAACGGCAGTGTGCGGGGAGAGTCCTGCGCGTCATCCCCCTCATGAATCAGCGGCTTCAAGAGGATCTGCAAACGACGAGACAGAGGGGTCCGCTGGTCGGACACAAGTCTCGCCTGATCTCCGGTGTGAGCGCCGGTTCACCGTGGTTGGCGGATTGTACTGCCGTGTCTATGAGCATAGGGTGAAGGCCTTCTAAATAAGGAAGAGTTCAGAGTTTCCCACGCTATCTGAAAGACCGGCTTTGCGTCAAGATCTTCAACAGGACGGGCACGCTTGACGAATAAATGGCTATCAGATAGTCGCGCTCCCTGTGCATGGACTAAGGTGGACCCCTTTGTCAAGACACGGTTTTTGACTTCATCGTTAACCTAGCCATCTTTCAGTCAAGGAACCGTGGAATACCGCAGCGAAGCGAGGATATGCCGCGAAAGTCCTTGAC
>Ga0080006_1156736_pt1 | contig 13441 bp, 11 predicted proteins | sample RS3BMetagenome_FD_69209 | JGI IMG/M metagenome (GOLD analysis project Ga0080006, IMG submission 69209) | Ferric oxide microbial mat and aquatic microbial communities from Rainbow Spring, Yellowstone National Park, USA - RS3B (SPADES... ...
ACGGACTGACGTACAGCGAAGTGTCGCAGCGGTTGTCAGCTAATCTGTCGACGATCAAGTCCCGCATCCGCGACGCGCTGCGCACCCTGCGTAACTGCCTGGACGTGCCATGACTGAACCCAACGACTTCGAATTGATCGAGCTCGCCGGACCGTACGCCTTGCACGCGGTGTCCGACGCGGAGCGCGCCGAGATCGAGCGGCGGGTGGCCGCGGCGGCCACCCCGGTCGCGGCGGCCTTCGACGACGAGGTCCGTGCCGTCCGCGAGACGATGGCCGTCCTGTCGGCGGCAACCGCGGCGGCGCCGCCGGCGCATCTGCGGGCTTCGACGCTCGCCGCCGCCAAGTCCGCCAAACGTCGCCAGATCACCTGGCGCACAGTAGCTCTCGCGTCCGCGGCGGCAGCCGTCGTGGTGGGTGCGGTGGCCTTCGGCATCGGGGTGCTGATACGGCCGCCGGCCACCTCCACGGTCGCCGCGCAGGTCTTGGCGGCCCCTGACGTCCGGACGGTCTCCCGCCCGCTCGGCGACGGCACGGCGACGGTGATGTTCTCCCGGGACCGCAACGCGGGCGTGCTCGTGATGAACAACGTGCCGCCGCCCTCACCGGGCACCGTCTACCAAATGTGGCTGATCGGAACAAAAGGGCCGACGTCTGCGGGAACGATGGGCACCGCGGCGGTGGCGCCGTCCACCACCGCGACGCTGCCCAACCTCGGTTCCTCGAGGGCACTGGCCTTCACGGTCGAGCCGGGCACGGGTTCGGCGCATCCCACCGGGGCGATCCTGGCGGAATTGCCGCTGCGCTAGCACCAACCTCACCGCGAATCGCACGAGAAAACCTCACGAGAGAACCTGCCGAATCCCCCGCACATACGCGGCCTGCCCGAGGTGTTGGGCGCAGTCGTCGATGATGCTGACCAACCGCACGCTGGCCGTCACCGGGGGATCCCAAGTGGTGTCGACGACGCGGGCCAGCTCCTCGTCGGTCACGCTGGCGATGTATTCGAGAGTGAGCTTGTGCACCGCATGGTAGTAGCCGGCTAACAGGTTGGCGGGTGCGTGCACCTTCGCGACCTCGTCGGGATTGTGCCCGTAGCCGGTGTCGTTGCGCGGCAGGTCCAAGCCGAACCGATCGACCCATCCTTCGCGGGTCCACACCTGTTCGACGCCGGCCACGTGCGCCAGCTGGATGTCCTGCACGCGCGCGCTGTGCCAGAGCAACCATGCGATGCTGTTGGCATTCGGGGTTGGCCGGTAGCCGGACACTTCCTCGGTCAATCCGTCCGTGAGATCGTCGACGTGTTCGATCAGCCGGGTGAACAAATCGCGGAGGAGTTCCTGAACGACGGCGTCGGGATCGGCCATACCAGCGACATTACGGGAGGCCGCGGCCCTGGCACGACCCCCGGCGCGGTCGTAGATTATTTAGATGACCTACGACCTCATCATCCGCAATGGCACCATCGTCGACGGGCTCGGAGGTGAACCGTACGTCGGCGACGTGGCGGTCGAAGACGGCGTCATCGCGGCCGTTGGGCCGCAAAATGGCGCCGTGCACGGCGCGACCGCCGCGCGCGAGATCGACGCCACCGGATTGCTCGTCACCCCCGGCTTCGTCGACCTGCACACCCACTACGACGGCCAGTCCATCTGGTCGGAGCGCCTGACCCCGTCGTCGGCGCACGGGGTGACCACGGTGGTGATGGGCAATTGCGGAGTCGGCTTTGCGCCGTGCCGCCAGGAAGACCACGAAATCCTCGTCGACGTGATGGCCGGGGTCGAGGACATCCCCGGCGTCGTCATGACCGACGGGCTGCCCTGGAACTGGGAAACCTTCCCCGAATACCTGGACGCTTTAGAGGCGCGCCGGCGTGACATCGACGTCGCCGCCTACCTGCCGCATTCCCCGCTGCGGGTCTATGTGATGGGTCGGCGCGGCGCGGACCGCGAGCCGGCCACCGCGGACGATCTGGCGAAGATGCGGGCACTGGCCACCGAAGCGATCGAGGCCGGTGCGCTGGGCTTCGCGACATCGCGGTTCACGATCCACAAGACCGAAAGCGGTTCGCCGATCCCGAGCTACGATGCCGCCCGCGAAGAGATCGAGGCGATCGCCAAGGGGGTGGTCGACGGCGGCGGCGGCCTACTGCAGTTCGTGCCCGACATCCCAGCCAGCGGCTACCAGCCCGTGCTGCAGACGGTGTTCGACGTTGCCGAGGACGTCGGCCTGCCGGTCACGTTCACCCTGGTAGTCGCCAATTCGGGCGATCCGACCTGGGAGGATGCCATCACGATGATCGAGAAGGCCAATGCTAATGGGGGCGGCGGGGTCAGATTTACCGCACAGTTGCTGCCCCGGCCGATAGGGCTGATCATCGGGCTGGAGCTGTCAGCCAACCCGTTCGTGCTGTACCCCAGCTACCGCGAGATCGCGAACCTGCCGCTGGCCGAGCGGGTCGCCGAGATGCGCAAGCCGCAGGTCCGCGCCCGCATCCTGGCCGACAAACCCGGCCGAGGGCATCCGATCCTGTACGTGGCCCAGGCCTGGGACTGGATCTTCCCGATGGAAGACGTCCCGAACTACGAGCCCGACCCGTCGACGTCCATCGCGGCGCGGGCGCGGGCTCGTGGGGTGACCCCGATGGAGGAGGCCTACGACCGACTGCTCGACGACGACGGCCACGCCATGCTGTTGGTCGCGACCAGCAACCTGGCCAACAACTCGCTGGACACCGTCGGCAAACTGCTGCACCGCGACGACGTGGTGCTTGGTCTCGGCGACGGCGGCGCCCACTACGGCATGATCTGCGACGCCAGCTATTCGACGTATTTCCTGGCCCACTGGGCCCGCGACCGGGAATCCGGACGGTTCACGGTGCCCGAGGCGGTCCGAGAACTGACCTCCGTGCCCGCTCGCGTCGCCGGGTTGGGCGACCGGGGCCGCATCGCCGTGGGGTACAAGGCCGACCTCAACGTCATCGATCACACCGCTTTGCGGGTACACAAACCGGTCATCCGGTACGACCTCCCGGCCGGCGGGCGTCGCTTGGACCAGACCGCCGACGGCTACGTCGCGACCATCGTTTCCGGCGAAATAATCGCCCGAAATGGTGCTCCCACCGGGGCCCGTCCAGGCAAGTTGGTCCGCGGACGCCAGCCTGGTCCTCTACCTGCCCGATAACGCCACGAAGAGGCGCCCGTCCCGGTTAAGTTGGGCCGGTGACGAGCCCGCATTTCGCGTGGTTGCCGCCAGAAATCAACTCGGCTCGAATTTTCGCCGGTCCTGGTGCGGCACCGCTGCTTGCTGCGGCGCAGGCGTGGGGCGGCTTGGCCGAGGACCTGACGTCGTCGGCATCGTCGTTCTTTTCGGTGACCTCGGATCTGCTCAACGGCTCGTGGCAGGGCGCGTCGGCCACTGCGATGATGGCCGTCGCAACGCAATATGTCAGCTGGCTCACCACGGCCGCGGCGCACGCCGAGGCGGCATCCACCCAGGCGACGGCTATCGCGGCCGCGTTCGAGACGGCGGTGGTGGCCACGGTGCAGCCCGCGGTGGTTGCGGCCAACCGTGCGCTGATGCAGACGTTGTCGGCCACAAACTGGTTCGGGCTCAACGCCCCGGCGATTATGGACACCGAGGCCGCCTACGAGCAGATGTGGGCAACCGACGTCTCGGCGATGTTCGGTTATCACACCGACGCCTCGTCGGCAGTCTCACAGTTGGCGCCCTGGCAGCAGGTTCTGCAGAAGCTCGGCTTCTCGTCCAACAGCGGGCACCTCGCCTCTGGCACCTCCGGTCCCCTGGGAAGCGCGCCAGGCAATTCCAACCTCGGTCTCGCAAATTTCGGGAGCCAAAACCTCGGTTCCGGAAACTCCGGTAACAGCAACATCGGCTTCCTAAACTCCGGCAACGGAAACGTTGGCTTCGCAAACACGGGTAACAACGACTTCGGCTTCGGACTGACCGGCAACAACCAATTTGGTTTCGGCGGATTCAACTCCGGCAGCGGCAACATAGGCTTGTTCAACTCGGGCAACAACAACATCGGCTTTTTCAACTCCGGCAACGGAAACTTCGGCATCGGCAATGCGGGCAACCTCAATACCGGCCTCGCGAACGCCGGGTCCGTCAATTCCGGATTTTTCAATACCGGCACCGCCAACACCGGCTTCTTCCAAGACAACCTCATGGTGGGCCAAGGCGCCCCCGACACAAGCGCACTCACCTCGGGACGCTACGTCACGGGCAGCTTGGGCACGGCCAGCCTCAGCACCGGCCTGTTGAATTCGGCCGCCGACGCCACCGGCGGCCTCAACCCGGGAATTGCCAGCACCACCTTGCTCAACCCGGCATCGGCCAACACCGCCGCCTTCACCCCCGCGGCCAGCGCGGGCGTCGCCGCCGGCAGCCTTGAAGCAAGCGGCGCGAGTATTGGGACGGCCGCCGGGGGCACGCCCGTTCTATCGGCCCTGCGAACCACCACAACCGTTCCCACGGGATTCTTCCCCGCGGCCGGCAGCACCGCCGCCGGTGGCAGCGATGCCGGCGTGCGGAACCTGGTCCCGGCCCGTGAACCGGGCATTCCCGACTCGGGCTTCTTCCCCAAGTCCCAGCGCACCATTGACTCCGCCCCGGCAACCCGGGAGCCGGGGCTGCCGCCCCTAGCGGACTGACGTTCGCACGGACGGCACCCGCCGGCGCCGATCTTCGATGCCATGCCCACCAAGTAGAAGGTGGACCTCAAACGACTCGCCGCCGCTCTCTCACCGTCGACGATGAGTACCGCGTCCACACCGTGACCGTGGAACCGACGCTGGGCCGCCGCGCGAACCGGGCCGCTATTCTCTGATCGTCGACGGACGCGCCGAGGCGACCGACACCGATTGCGACACCGCCCGATTCGGTGTTGCCCCCAGAGCTGGTCCAGCCGCCGTCGAGTCGTGCGCGCGCCGCGTCGCGTCACTCGCCCCGCCGTGCAGCGAGGAAGATGCCGCCAGCATCAACAGCCTGGTTCACCCAGACCGCACCTATGAGCCGCTGCTCCTGATGCGCTGCCTGCAGCGCCATCCGGCGCTGGCGGCCAGCCTGCGCAAGCTCGGCGAATTCCTGTATACCGCAGCCCTTCCGCCAGGCGGCGTTCTGGGGGCCGCGGTCGGCCGTCGGCGGAAAACCGCGCCCGAACCCACCAATGCGTTCACTTTAGGGCGCCGAGTGTGGGCCCTGGGGACGGGAATGGTCCCAATCGGCGCAATAGGCCCCACGCTCGCGAAGCTTGGCTTTGACGCGCTCGACGATCACATCCGGCCGCGACAGCATCTCGGCACTGACTCTGACCACAACCCAGCCGGCGGCTTCCAGCAGGGCGATGCGCTCGATATCCCACGACCGCTGATATCGGTTCTCCCAGTGCTGAATCCCGTCGTACTCGACGGCAACCTTCCACTTGCGCCACCCCATGTCGACCCGGATGCGCAGCTCCGGAAATTCGACCTGTGTTTCCGGCTTGGGCAGTCCGGCGCCCACCAATAGCAGCCGCAGCCTCGTCTCCTGCGGCGACTCGGCGCCGCCGTCGGCCAACTCCAGCGCGGCCCGCAGCCGCCGTATGCCCCGAGCGCCCGGGTGCCGGTCGGCCACAGCGATGACGTCCGCAGGTTTGACGCCCGTCGCATTGAGCAACGCGTCGAGGATCGGTATTGCCGTGGCGACGGGCAGGCCACGACCGAGGTCGAACGCCGTCCGGGCCGCGGTCGTCATGCGCATTCCCCTGGACATGCGCACCTCGTCATCGGTCAACCGGTAGCTGTGGACGACGAGGCCGCGCCGCCCGTGTCGATCGGCGCGCACGATCTCGGCGGGCGCAGCCCCGTCGAGCCATTTCGTGCCGAGCACCGCGGCGGCTGATAGGCCGGCCAAGGTCGCACCCGTCGCCAACCACGCGGCGCGTGCTTTGTCAGCCGCCGTCAGTTCCGCGTTCCTGCCGACATACACGTCACGGAACACCGCTCGATAATTCGTGCGCAACTGACCACGCGTGACGACGCCACGCGCGAGCGCCTCGCTGCCTCGAAAGGGGTCCATCCCGGCATATTCGCCGGGATGGACCGCTCGAGTATTCGCCCAGCGTGGGGCCTGTGGACGAACTTCGCTGTGTGGAGCTACCTATCCCCCACACTCGGCGACACGAGAAAGCCCGGCCCCCAAAGGGAACCGGGCTTTCTCGTAACGGGACTTAGAAGTCCATGCCGCCCATGCCACCGGTCGGGTCGCCCGCGGGAGCGGTCGCCTTCTCCGGCTTGTCGGCGACGACGGCCTCGGTCGTCAGGAACAGCGCCGCGATGGACGCCGCGTTCTGCAGCGCCGAACGGGTCACCTTGACCGGGTCGGCAACGCCGGCCTTCAGCAGGTCCTCGTACTCATTGGTCTGCGCGTTCAGACCGTGACCCGATGGCAGGTTGCGCACCTTTTCGGCCACAACGCCGGGCTCCAGCCCGGAGTTGAAGGCGATCTGCTTCAGCGGAGCCTCCAACGCCACCTTGACGATGTTGGCGCCGGTGGCCTCGTCACCGGTGAGCTTCAGCTCGTCCAGCGCCGGAGCCGCCTGCAGCAGGGCCACGCCGCCACCGGCGACGATGCCTTCCTCGACGGCCGCCTTGGCGTTACGCACGGCGTCCTCGATGCGGTGCTTGCGCTCCTTGAGCTCCACCTCGGTGGCAGCACCGGCCTTGATCACCGCAACACCGCCCGCCAGCTTTGCCAGCCGCTCCTGCAGCTTCTCGCGGTCGTAGTCGGAGTCGCTGTTCTCGATCTCGCTGCGGATCTGGGCCACCCGACCGGCGATGGCGTCGGTGTCACCGGCACCCTCGACGATGGTGGTCTCGTCCTTGGTGACGACGACCTTGCGGGCCTTACCGAGCAGGGCCACGTCGGCGCTCTCCAGCGACAGGCCGACCTCCTCGCTGATCACCTGACCACCGGTGAGGATCGCCATGTCCTGCAGCATCGCCTTGCGGCGGTCACCGAAGCCGGGTGCCTTGACGGCCACCGACTTGAAGGTGCCACGGATCTTGTTGACGACCAGGGTGGACAGCGCCTCGCCCTCGACGTCCTCGGCGATGATCAGCAGCGGCTTGCCGGCCTGGATGACCTTCTCCAGCAGCGGCAGCAGGTCCTTGACGGTCGACACCTTGGAGCTGACCAGCAGTATGAAGGGGTCTTCCAGGACCGCTTCCTGACGCTCGGCGTCGGTGACGAAGTAGCCCGAGATGTAGCCCTTGTCGAACCGCATACCCTCGGTGAGCTCGAGTTGCAGGCCGAAGGTGTTGGACTCCTCGACGGTGATGACGCCCTCGTTGCCGACCTTGTCCATCGCCTCGGCGATGAGGTCACCGATCGACTGGTCACCGGCGGAGATCGCGGCGGTGGCGGCGATCTGCTCCTTGGTTTCGACGTCCTTGGCGGACTTCAGCAGGGTCTCGGTGACCTTCTCGACGGCCTTCTCGATGCCGCGCTTGAGCGCCAGTGGGTTGGCGCCGGCAGCCACGTTGCGCAGGCCCTCTTTCACCAGCGCCTGGGCCAGCAAGGTCGCCGTCGTCGTGCCGTCGCCGGCCACGTCGTCGGTCTTCTTGGCAACTTCTTTGACCAGCTCGGCGCCGATCTTCTCGTACGGGTCCTCCAGCTCGATCTCCTTGGCGATGGACACACCATCGTTGGTGATCGTGGGAGCACCCCACTTCTTCTCGAGGACGACGTTGCGGCCCTTAGGACCCAACGTCACCTTTACCGCGTCGGCGAGGGCGTTGAGCCCCCGCTCGAGGCCGCGACGGGCCTCTTCGTCGTACGCAATTGTCTTGGCCATTGCGAAGTGATTCCTCCGGATCGGGGATGACACTGGGTGACACGTGTGGGCCACCCAATTACTTACGCTGGCCGGGCGCAGTGCCCGCGACGGACGACCAGTGGTCTCACCGTCCCGACCTGGCACTCACCGGTCGTGAGTGCCAAACTCATTCTTAGCACTCGCCCATGCCGAGTGCAAGGTCGTGGCCACTTCAGGGCAGGTCGAGCAGCTGCTCGTAGAAACCGCCGAAGCCGCGCGCGCGATCGACCAGATGAATCTCGAGTATCCAGTGGCAGAGGCGCCCGGCGGGGTCCGTACGCCGCATCGGCTTGTTCGAGCCGGGCGTGATGTACCACTCGACGCCGGGACCGGCAATTTTGCGGTGCGGGAACTCCCCGACCAAATGCCCAGCGATCGGACTGCCGAACCCGCAACCCTCGGCGTGCGCCACGCCGGTGACGAAGTGAAACAATTCGGCCCCGGTGACGTCAGGGTGGCTGTCGAAATACTCGCGACCCGCCTCCCACACCCGTGGCAGCGCGTCGCGGAGGGCCGTCTTGTGCGGATCGCCGCCCAACACGAAGGTGCGGCCGAAATCCGCCTCCCACTCCTCGAAGATCGGCCCCAGGTCGAGGAAAACGAGATCGCCGTCGGCGATCACCCGGTCCGGCGGGCGCTCGGAGAAGGGTTGCAGCGTGTTCTCGCCCGCTCGCACGATCCGCCGGTGCCAGTGCCGGGTCACGCCAAACAGCTGCGCGGCGAGGTGCTGAATCTCGTCGGAGAGCTCACCTTCTTTGACACCGGGCCGGATCATGGCGCGGCGGTCGATCTCGTCGAACAGACACGCCGCCTTGTCCTGGGCCTCGAGAAGCCGCTGCACCCGAACTTGTTCCCTCGGCCCGTCCACACCGCGATGCTAACCGGCAGGCTGGACACCTGTCCCTCGTCGTGCCCGCCCTACCTGCCACCGCGCTACACCACGGGTAGCCGGAGGTCAGCGCGCAGCGCCCGGCAGGTGAGTATTTTTAAGCCATGGCTGTCAAGGGTTCTCAGGACAAACAGACCCGCAAATGGTCGGAGGCCGACGTGCCGGACCAAAGCGGCCGCGTCGTCGTCGTCACCGGCTCGAACACCGGCATCGGGTATCACACCGCAGCCCTTCTGGCCTTCCGGGGCGCGCATGTCGTGCTGGCGGTGCGCAACCTCGAGAAGGGCAACGCCGCGCTGTCGCGCATCGTCGCCGCCAGCCCGCGCGCGGACGTCACGCTGCAGCAGCTCGACCTGGGCTCCCTGGACTCGGTGCGTTCGGCCGCCGACGCGCTGCGCACGGCCTACCCGCGCATCGACCTGCTGATCAACAACGCCGGGGTGATGTGGACGCCCAAGCAGGTCACCCGGGACGGTTTCGAGATGCAGTTCGGCACCAACCACCTCGGCCACTTCGCGCTGACGGGTTTGATAATCGACCGCCTGCTGGGAGTACGCGGTTCCCGGGTAGTGACCGTCAGCAGCCTGGGCCACCGGCTGCGGGCCTCGATTCACTTCGACGACCTGCAGTGGGAACACCGGTATGACCGGATCGCCGCCTACGGGCAGTCCAAACTGGCCAACCTGCTGTTCACCTACGAGTTGCAGCGACGGCTCGCCGCCCGCCCGGACGCGAAGACCGTCGCCCTCGCCGCGCATCCCGGCGGATCCAACACCGAGCTGGCACGCAACCTGCCCGGCATCTTCCAGCCGCTGAAGGCGGTGCTGGGGCCGGTGCTGTTCCAGAGCGCGGCGATGGGCGCGTTGCCGACGCTGCGGGCCGCCACCGACCCGGCCGCGCACGGCGGGCAGTACTACGGCCCCGACGGTTTCCTCGAGCAGCGCGGCCACCCCAAGGTCGTCGAGTCCAGCGCGCAGTCCCATGACGAGGACCTGCAGCGTCGGCTCTGGGCGGTCTCCGAACAACTCACCGGCGTCCGGTTCGGAGTCTGACGCGCGTGCGCTCGGTCGCCGAACACAAGCGCGTCGCAGCGGAACTGATCCGCGCCCGCCCGCCGCGCGTTGATCGACCATGCGGCCGGCACGGTGGTCTGTTACGGCCCACCGGCGTCACATCATCTGCGGTGGCTGGCGTCGGCCAACGGGCTACTCGAGATCCCGGAGGACGTCGTGGAAGTGGCCGCCGGAACCGAGCTGCAAGTCTGGGGGCTGGGCTAGCCGCATCCCCGATTGCATGTCGGCAAAAACGTTCCCGCCGGGGATCCCAGCCGATCGCCACGGCTCCGTAAGATGGCCGCGTGGCACGACGCCCCCGCACCCCGTCTTCCCGGGAAGGCCCCTGCTCCGAGGACCCGATGTTGCGCCCACAGCACATGCTCGAGCTGGTGCGCTCCGCCATTCCACCGGTCCATCCCGCCGGGCGGCCGTTCATCGCGGCCGGTCTAGGGGTCGCCCTGGCCGGATACCGCCACCGGTGGCTGCGCCGGGCCGGCCTGCTTACCGCGGGCGCATGCGCGGGGTTCTTCCGTCATCCCTCGCGGGTGCCACCCACCCGGCCCGGTGTCGTAGTGGCACCGGCCGACGGGGAGGTCTGCGTGATCGATGCGGCGTGCCCGCCCGCCGAACTCGGCATGGGCGAAGCACCGCTGCCGCGGGTCAGTATTTTCCTGTCGCTGCTGGACGCTCACGTGCAGCGCGCCCCGGTGAGCGGTGAGGTGGTCGCCGTGCAGCACCGGCCCGGCCGGTTCGGGTCGGCCGATCTCGCCGTGGCGAGTACCGACAACGAACGCACCAGCCTGTTGATCCGAACCGACACAGGCGCCGAGGTCGTGGTCGTGCAGATCGCGGGGCTGCTGGCGCGCCGCATCGTCTGCGACGCCCACCTCGGGGACAGGCTGTCGATCGGTGACACCTACGGCCTGATCCGGTTCGGCTCCCGGCTGGATACCTATCTGCCGGCCGGTACAGAACCGGTGGTGTTGGTCGGCCAGCACACGATCGCGGGCGAAACCGTGCTGGCCTACCTGTCATGACCGGCAAGCCTCGCGGCAGGCGGACGGTCAACCTGCAGATCCTGCCCAGCGCCATGACGGTGCTGGCCATCTGCGCGGGCCTGACCGCGGTCAGATTCGCGCTCGAGCACCAGCCCAAGGCCGCGATGGCACTGATCGCCGCGGCCGCAATCCTGGACGGCCTCGACGGCCGGGTGGCCCGCATCCTGGACGCACAGTCGCGCATGGGCGAGGAAATCGACTCGCTGGCCGACGCGGTGAACTTCGGCGTGACGCCGGCGATCGTGCTCTACGTGACCCTACTGGGAAAGTCGCCGGCCGGTTGGATCGTGGTGTTGCTGTACGCAGTGTGTGTGGTGTTGCGTCTGGCGCGATACAACGCGCTGGCGAACGACGGGACGCAGCCCGCTTACGCGCGCGAGTTCTTCGTCGGCATGCCCGCGCCCGCCGGCGCGGTGTCGATGATCGGTCTGATCGGGCTCAAACTGCAGTTCGGCGAAGGTTGGTGGACGTCAACCGTCTTCCTGTGCATCTGGATCACGGGAACGTCGATGCTGATGATCAGCAAGATTCCGATGCGCAAGATGCACGCCGCCGCGGTGCCTCCCAACTGGGCCGCCCCGCTGCTGGCTCTGCTGGCGATCTGCGCTGCGGCCGCCGTCCTGGCCCCCTACGTGCTGATCTGGGTGATCATCATCGCCTACCTGTGCCACGTCCCCTTCGCGGTGCGAAACCAGCGCTGGCTTGCCGCGCATCCCGAGGCATGGAGCGACGAGCCCAGGCAGCGCCGCGCCGCGCGGCGCGCGATCCGCCGATCGCATCCGAACCGCCGGTCGATGGCGCGGCTGGGGTTGCGCAAACCGGGCGGGCGCCTGCCATGACCGCCTCGGGCGAGGCTCGTCGACTCACCCTCATCGCCCGGCTGAACACCTCCGCCGTCGACTCCCGCCGCGGCGTCGTCCGCTTGCACCCCAGCGCCGTTGCCGCCCTGGGCATTCGCGAGTGGGATGCGGTTTCGCTGACCGGGTCGCGCTGCACGGCTGCCGTCGCAGCCCTGGCCGATCCGGGCATGCCCGTGGGCACCGCGCTGCTCGATGACGTGACACTGTCCAACGCCGGGCTACGCGAGGACACCGCGGTCATCGTCGGCACCGTCACCGTGCACGGCGCGCGGTCGGTGACGCTGAGCGGCTCCGCGCTGGCCACTCGGTCGATTTCGCCGGTCACCCTGCGTCAGGCCTTGCTCGGCAAAGTGATCGCCGTCGGCGATGCGGTGTCGCTGCTGCCCCGCGACCTCGGCCCCGGCACCTCCACCACCTCCTCCGATCGGTCGGCCACCCGCGCGCTGGCCGCCTCGGTCGGCATCAGCTGGACCTCGGAGTTGTTGACCGTCACCGACGTCGACCCGGAAGGGCCGGTGAGCGTGCAGCCCAACTCCCTGGTCACCTGGGGCACCGGGGGGCCGGCCGGGGTGGGAATCCCGGGGACCTCAACACGGGAACAGCTGAGCACCGGGACACCTGAGGTCCTGGTCGAGGAGCTGAAAGGCTCACAGCCGCAAGCCGCCAAGCTCGCCGAATGGCTCAAGCTCGCACTCGACGAACCGCACCTGCTGAAGGCGCTGGGCGCGACCGCCAACCTCGGAGTGCTGGTATCGGGACCGGCCGGGGTGGGCAAGGTGACGCTGGTGCGCGCGGTGTGCGACGGCCGCAGGCTGGTGGAGCTGGACGGCCCGCAGGTTGGCGCCCTGAGCGCCGACGACCGGCTGAAGGCCGTCACATCTGCCGTTGAGGCGGTGCAGCAGGTCCGCGGCGGCGGTGGCGTGCTGCTGATCGCCGACGTCGATGCCCTGCTTCCGGCGGACGCGGAGCCGGTGGCCGCCCTCGTCCTGGGCGAACTGCGCGCCGCCGTCGCCGCCCCCGGTGTCGCTCTGATCGCCACCTCCGCGCGACCCGATCAGCTCGATGCCCGGCTGCGCGCCCCGGACCTGTGCGACCGGGAGCTGAGCCTGCCGCTGCCCGACGCCGCCACCCGCAAGGCGCTGCTGGAAGCGCTGCTCAAACCCGTGCCCGCCGGCGACCTCGACCTCGACGAAATCGCGGCTCGGACTCCGGGTTTCGTGGTCGCCGACCTCGCAGCGCTGCTCCGCGAGGCGGCGCTGCGGGCGGCGTCCCGGGCCAGCACCGACGGCCGGCCGCCGCAACTCAGCCAGGACGACCTCGTCGGCGCGCTGTCCGTCATCCGGCCGCTGTCGCGCTCGGCCAGTCAGGAGCTGACGGTAGGTAACCTCACCTTCGACGACGTCGGCGACATGGCCGGCGCCAAGCAGGCACTGACCGAAGCGGTGTTGTGGCCCCTGCAGCATCCCGACACCTTCGCCCGGCTGGGTGTCGACCCCCCGCGCGGGGTGCTGCTGTATGGCCCGCCCGGCTGCGGCAAGACGTTCGTCGTCCGTGCGCTGGCCAGCACCGGGCAGCTGAGCGTGCTCGCCGTCAAGGGCTCAGACCCTGATTTTTCAGCCTGATGTGGGTGATGGCTGTGTCGTGACACGGAAGTGCCCTTCGTGCAAGGGAAAATCGTGATGGTAGAAGTCATGATGTCCC
>Ga0080006_1216851_pt1 | contig 13440 bp, 16 predicted proteins | sample RS3BMetagenome_FD_69209 | JGI IMG/M metagenome (GOLD analysis project Ga0080006, IMG submission 69209) | Ferric oxide microbial mat and aquatic microbial communities from Rainbow Spring, Yellowstone National Park, USA - RS3B (SPADES... ...
TCGAAGGCTCCGGCGGCTTCGTTACCTCCACCACCGCTCCGATAGCTACCGGCTGGAGCGACTGAGTTAGCCGGGTGGGACTTGCACCCACTGAAGAACCAGACCTTTTCACGGCGCACTAAATACTAGATTATTAAACATGCGCAACCATGGATAAATAATCGCTTGTCCGCCTCGACCCGACCCGGACCCCGACGTCGCACCTGATCGTCTTCGAGGACGTCGACCTCCTGGACGCATTCCTTGCCGTGCAGCCCCCGAGCAGAACACGCGAGCGTTGCGAGGAGCCTTTGGCGGAGTTGGAGAGGGCCTGATGGCCATGAGTTCGACGGCCGCTAGATAACGGCGCTGGACACGCTGCCGAGCAGGAATTCCCCCACTGAGGTCTCGGCGTAATAATTGGTGCCGGCGGCCTTGGCGAAGCGGTCGGAGTCGCCTCCCCCGAGCGCGCAGGGAGCGAGACCCATCGCCGTCGCGGCCAGGTACATTGTCTGATAGGCCGCTCCGACGTGCTTCAAGAGCAGGGCATATGCGATCGAGCTGTATTTCCAGGCCAGTCGGGGGAATCTCGCCGACAGGATGACGAGCACCTGGACGCGATCGGGGGCGATCCCTGCGGAGGCCGCGCCGTCCCCGAGAAGGAGCTCGAACTCGGGCGTCCGCCCAAGGACTCGGCCGAGGCAGTGGGACCGCCCATCGTAATGATACAGGCCGGGCTCGAGCCCTTCGCAGGCGTTGATCGCAAGGTAGAATTCCAGCTCGTAGAGGGCCCCCCCCGATGGATACGGCCTGTAGGCGTATTCCATCGTCAGCGGGCCGGCCGACGTCTCGACCTCTACCTCCCGACGGCCCATCACGCGTGCCACACGGTAGAGGAATTCCCCGAGTTGCCACGAGTCGATCGGGCGGCTGCCGTAGTCGCGAACCGATCGTCGCGCCTCCATGACCCTCGACAAAGGAGGGTCGTCGAGCCCCAGTCGATCCAGGTCGGGCCGATCCAGCGCGATGGACTCGCTCGCCGTGTTCGGCTTGAGGGAGGGCGGCGGGGGGCCCTGGGCCGCGAAACGATAGGTAGCTCCGGATGGGGCGTCGGACCGTCCCTTGCGGCTTCGGGCGTGGAAGAGCAGGTCGTGGAACTCCCAGGTCCGCAGGGCGGGCTCATCGGCTTCGAGGCCCTCGGGACCGACCTCGTTCACCATCCCGGCGCCGGCCATCAGTCCCAGGAGGGCGGCGACGGCGTCGATGGTCAGCCCGCCCACCCGCTCAGCCAGATCTTCGGGGAGGGCCGGCGTTGCCAGGGCCCCGACCATCGAGGCCGCCCGCACGTCGTCGAAGACGATCCGCGCGTGGGCCAGGGGCGACTCCAACACGGCCGACCCGCCGGATCGCCTCAAATAGGCGAAGCGGGACAGGACGACCGGACGATCGAGAGCCGGTGTCAACGGCTCGGGGAGCGAGATCGGCGAGGTTGGCACCAGGGCGGCCATCCGCTGACCTTCGTCCCAGACCGCGCGGACGACCCATCCGCGGAGGAACAGCCGCCGGATGCAAAAATACCAGCCAGGCAGCGCCCCCGCGCCATCGGCGGCCAGGATGGAATCGGCCAGTCGTTCTTCCGCCTCCCCTGGGCTCGCGAGCCGTTGCAACGCCGACGAGAAGGCCGGGGTAGGCCTTCGGAAGATCAGCCGGGATCCGTGCCCCTCGACACGCAGCGGGCCGCCCTCGTCCGGTTCGACGGCGACCCCCTCTCGCCACGACAGCAGCACCGACGCAGCCATCCGACGCCCTCCCTCGCGAGATGGACCCCCGATCTCTCGAACGGGTCCGGCGGGGGGATCACCGATCGCCCCGGGACCCCCGACGTGGGATCGAATCAGAGGAACATGGGTATCGGGTTCAACTCGTCCTCGGTCAACGGCCGGTTCACCCAATCCAGCCGGGCCGGTACGTCGTAGAGGCGGCCGGGGGCGAACCTGGCCCAGAAATGGCGGAGGCCCGGCACGATCACCTTGACCACCGGCAGCCCGATCTCCTCGCGGGTCTGGTCCAGGACGAGCATCTCCATCCCCCGTCCCTCGACAATCGTCCGGCAGGTCCTGACGTCGTCGGCCACGTCGTCGGCCCAGGAACGGGGATAGGAGGAGGCGGCTCGGGACGGGGATTCGTCGGGGAGGAGATAGGGCTGGTTGGCCAGGTTCGCCGTCCGTAGCCATTCGAGCGTCTCCGGATCGGTGACGCGGTCGGGCTTGCCGACCTCGATCGTTCCCGGCGCGGGCATGTGGGCGAGCATCTGGTTCATCTCGGTGACGGCCCGCAACAGCGCCACGGAGGCGTCGAGGTGGGCACCGAAGCCGAGAACGATCCGCTCCTCCGGGCCGATGACGTCGCGGGTGAGGGCGGCGAAGACCGGCACGCCGAGGTCGGAAGTCAGGTCGAGCGCCCAGAGTGCCCGCCCCCGCGCCCGGAGTTCGCCGCGGAGTCGGTCGTAATAGGGCTCGGCGAAGCCGTCGAGGTCGACCCCCGGCCGACGCACCCGGCTGTACCACCAAAGCGCGACGCTATCGCGCTCGACCAGTTCCAGGAACCCCTGGAGGATCGCCTCTTCGAGCGTGTTTCCGGCCGCGTTTCCGTTGGAATCGGCCAGACAGAACGCCTTGCCTGTCGGGTGGTGATAGTTGAAATAACAGAAGCCCGTCGGCAGGTATCGGGTCTCCTGACGGGTCAGCGACCAAACCGGGGTCCACTCGATCTCCGCCCTGGGGTCGTATGGGATCGGGACGTGATTGAAGTGCGACTTCCGGGCGTTCCAGGCATCCCGCTCGCGATACTGCCGATCGCTGAAGAGCAGGCAGTCGCGGAGGTCGATGGCCGAGTCGCCCAGATCGACGGCGCGGGCTGTTCGACGGGGCTCGTCGCCCCGGAAGACCCCGGAGAACCGTTCGAGCCCCTCGCAGAGGCCGCTCGCTTTGGCCTGAGTATCGCTAGCCCCCTTGCCCGAGGCCATGTTGCGGAGGTCGCCTCGGAGATGCTCCAGGCTGCCGTGTTGGCGGGCCAGGTTATGGCCGGCGATGTACACGTGCATGGCACCACCGACAGTCGTCCCGACCCGCTCCAGCGTCGTTACCGCGCCAGTCAAAGGGCTGACGTGGTGGCCGTATTTCTCCAGGGTCGTCTCGGGGTCGACGACCCGATGACCTCCATCCCTGGTGGACGTCTTGATGCGACTCTGAAGCTCAATCGGCCGGGCCTGGCAGCTCTTGCCCGCCTGGGGGGATCCGCATGCGGGGCAGTACGGCAGGCGAATCGTCGCGTGGGACCGGGCCTGCCAGGACGCGACATCGAACGTCCGGATCGTGCCTTCCAGGGCCGGAAGGTCGCCTCGGCCGATCCAGGTGGCGACGGCATTGGCGGCCATGCCACGGGCCAGTTGGAGCGTGGCCGGAGAGGAGGCGAGCTCGGCGGCGGCCGGTCCGGTCCGAACGTTCCTCGATTCAAGATAGCTCGCGACCGGCCTGTTCGCGCGAAGCCTCAGCGATAAGCATTCCCAGCAAGCGGTGATGTCAGGGCGGAACAGGGGGCCGGTCCAGATCTCCTGACCGACCGGGCGAGATAACAGCCAGGTCCGCCCGGAGCGGAGGGCCTCGGCGTTATAGTCGGCCAGTTCGGAGCGGAAGTAGTCATCGACCAGGACCACCCCGACCACACCGTCGTCCTCGACCCGGACACCGAGAGCGTCCAGCAGTTCGAGGAAAGGCCCGATCTCCACGCCGAAGGCCCGGACCGAAACGGACGTTTCCGAGAGCTTCCGGACCGCGTCCGAGGGATCGACCTGCTGCGCCGACCAGAGCGCGGCCTCGCCCGTCGGGATGGTCTCGTGCCCATCGCCAAGGTAGCCTTTGCGTTCGAGCTGATCGAGGACGTAATAGACCTCGGCCGGGGTGGCCTGGTCCCGGAGCCGCTCGCAGATATCATCGGGCGAGCGTCCGTCCCCGATCCAGGGAATAACCAGTTCGTAAAGCCTTCCTCGGAGCAGAGTCTGGACCGCTCCGGCGAGCACGAAGACGCCTTCGCCCGGCAACACGTCGACGCGGAGGTGGGGTTTGAATCGCGGCGACTTCAGCATTTCGAAGGAGCTCTCGACCGGGAGGAAGATCGGGGATTGATTTCGGGTCGAGCGGGCCCCGGCCCGTCGACCGGGGCCGCCTTACCGAGGTCGGTCAGGTGGACCAATCGGGCCCCACTCAGGACTCCACACAGCCCCCGCACCCGCACCCGCACCGCCCGCATCGCCCGCAGCCTCCGGAGAATGAATCGGCACCGGCGGTCGGGCTGAGTTCCTCCTCGCAGAGGTCGCCGGCGGGGTTCGCCGGGAGGATGAAGTGGCGGACCTGGCCCGAATCCTCGACCACGTTCACCTGGACGTCTGGCGCGATTTCCAGCCCGTTCTCCCGCAGCACGACCTTGGGATTCGCCATCAGGCGATCCCGGAAATCATCGTCGGCCCAGGCTCGGGCCACGATCAGACTCCATTGCTTGTCATGATAGCGTTGTTCGTCGGTCACGTCGTTCCTCCCTTTCGAAGCGGGTCACGACGAGGGCCGAGCCTTCGGGGCCCCTCCGGTGCGAGACCCGCCCCCCGCGCCGGCCAGACCATCGAGCTAGCACAAATCGCACCAACAGCGGTCGGCGTCCCTCATTTTTCGTCCCGGGACGCCGGGATCCGGCCTGCGACCCGCAGCAGGCCCTCGCTCATCAACCGACGCGCCAGAACCAACTTGCCCGAGTCGCCTAGCCCCCCTGGCAGGTCGTCGACGACGAATCGTTCGGCCTTCGCCACGAACTCCAGGGCGGGGGCGATCTTGATCGGACCGCCGACCTGGCCACCGGGGAATTCGAGCGTCGCCCATTTCCCGTCCGACACCACGCGGCAGATCGCCCCAGGTCTTTTTTCGAGGACCGTGGCCGGATCGATCGCCTCGGACTCCGAGGGCATCGAGAAATGGGCGTCGGGGAACGCCGCGAGTTGCCCAAAGAACCTGTCGCCGAGGCCGAGGACCGCCCCCCCGACGCGGCCGTCGCGGGCCAAGATGGCGAGCAACTCCCGGAATCGCCCCTCGACACCCTCGGGGTCACTCCCGCCGCCCAAGGCCCCCGGCGGGAGCGAGCCGCGAAACCGCACGTCCCGGCGGCTCAGGTCGTCAAGGGCCTCGTGGATCAGGTCGACCCATCGGTATACATTAATTCCAATCGTCAGGTGGAGTGAGCGGACCCCAGAGGTGAACGCCTCGTGAGCGAAACCGCGAGGGATATAGAGCAGGTCACCCATCTTCAGATGGACCTCTCGGGGTGGCCCGAGCTGGTCCCTGGAGACATTGAGCTTGTCCTCTACCAAGGGGAGGCTCCGGGGTGCCCCGTAGAGCCGCCAAGTCTTCTCCCCCTCCAGTTGAAGGACGAGCACCTCATGAGTGTCGAAATGGACGTCGAATCCCTGCGCACCGGGGGGAGTGAGGTACATGTTCGCGTGAACATTACAATGGAAGGTCGCTTCGAGGGTGCGGCAGAGTCCGGCGATCGGCATCCATCGCTGCTGCATCGCCATGATAATCACTGTCTTGCCCCGGCCGTAGGCTCGCCCGAGTTCCGCAACGCCAGGATAGTGGCCCCCCACCGACATCGGCCGGTCGGCCGGCCAACCCTGGACAAAGGACGCCTCGCGAGGCTTCTCGCCCGATAACGCCCCCCAGTCGGCGAACTTTGGCCGGCTGAACGCGATTACATGCTCGACATCAGCCGTCGAGAGTAAGCCGTCATAAAAGCCAGGCTCATTCCTGTGGACGAAGAGGGGTTGTTTCTCCCAGTAGTCGCGGAAGAAGGCATCTTCGCCGATCGTGGAGAGAAGCCTTTGTAAGTCGAAATCACCGCCGGGCATCGTGAAGTTCTCCCGTCCAGGTCGTCCACCCAAGGCCCTTCGATGCGCAATTAGCGTCACACTTCCGCGCAATAATCATCGAGACGCCAAGACAATACTGATCGGAACGGTGGGCCAAATGGATCACACCTGGGGATCTCGCCAACTTCGCTAACACCCGGCCGGCTCCGAATCGGACCAAGGGATTCAAGCAAATCAGGAGCCAGACGAGGAGAAGGATCGGGAGCGTTGAATCGATGGGGGTCCTTGGTGGTTGGGGAGACCAATCAAGGGGCTCCGGACATTTCTTCGTCGCGGCGATTGGCGGGAGCATCTCCCCGTGACTTCCCGTCGAGCGCCGCATCCAAGTGGCGGATTTTTAACCCGAGTGACCTCTACCTCCAGATTGGTACAGCTGTTGCGGCCAATCGGATCGCGGACCGACGCGACGTCCTTCTTCGTTGGAGATGGCACGGCCCGCGGGAACTTCGCTAGGGAGGTGGAGATGAGCCATTTCGGGAGATGGGCCATGGCCCTGGTTATCGCGGCCGCCTGGGTTACTCCGGCCCGCCCTGCCGATGAGAAGATGGTCCCAGGAGAGGGAGCGATCGAGGTCATGCTGCTCCGGCAGAAATCCGTCCAGGCGGACTTGAAACTCACCTCCGACGAGGCCAAGAAAATCCACGCCTTCACGACCCACCAGCACAAGAAGGCCGAGGCGATCCACGAAGGGAGCGAGGGCGCGCGTGAGGCGAAATACCAGGAGTTGGCCCGCGAGAACGAGAATTTTATCGCCGAAGTCCTCGAACCGGCCCAGATCAAACGTCTCCACCAGATCATGCTGCAGAAAGCCGGCCTCCTGATGGTGACCCAGCCGAAGGTCGCCGCCGCTCTGGGCCTCACCCAGGAACAGAAGGCGAAGGCCCTCGAGCTCCAGCAGGAAACGCACAAGGAGTGGGTGGAGCTTCACCATGCCACGTCCAAGGAGGACCGGCCCGCCAAGATGCATGAGCATCAAACAAACAGCCGCAAGCGGCTGATGGCGATCCTGACCGACGAGCAGGAGGCCAGGTACAAGGAGATGAGCGGCGCCCCCTTTGAAGGGAAGATCGAATATCACGGAGATCCCGAGTCGAAGTGAACCCCGGGGTTCTCCCAAGAGCGGCGCGATCATGCCCGGCTCAATGTTCACGGACCCTCGACCATGCGTCGCCCCGGGCCGATTGAGTCCAGAGGATTCGAAAGCCTCCTGGTTTAGCCGAACAATCGAGGTGCTTCATGACCCTCGTCGGTCCGCCGCCAGGAGGTATCTAAGCTCGACTTTGTACGGGTCAGTGGGAATAACACACCGCTTTGAGCAGGCGATCGAGCTGAAGCCTGGGGATTTCCGCACAGGAGGGGTCGCCGGTAGCACCCCATTGAACCGTGGTCATACCGCGACCGGCTGAGTGACCTGGATTTGCTTCGGCGGTCGCACTCCCCTATCTGGGTGGTGGACGAACGCCAGCTGGCGATAGCTGGCCTTTACCTGCTCAAGGTCGGCCTCGCGGCCCAGGCCGAGCGTGACCAGGCAGGGCGGGACGCATCCCGAACCGCCCATCTGGGCCACGTGATCCTCAAGCAGTCGGTCCATCTCTTCTCGGCCGCGGCGGGCCTCCTCGGCGGCCTGGCGGAGTTTCTCGGCTCGGAGGGCCGCCTCGGCCACCCGCTCGGACTCGGACCAATCGAAGAACGATTGGGTCTTGGGCTGGGTGGCTTTCCAGTAATCGGTGCCTTCCCGCTCCTCCCGCTCGCGCTGCTCCCTAGTCCACCGGCGATGCCGCTCGTCCCACTCCTGCTGGCGTCTCCGCTGCCAATCGCTCGGGGTGGACATCAGCGGTTACCTACCCTCGGACGAGGCTGCTCCGGCTTCTCACCGCTCCCAGTCCCCTCCCCTGCCCCGGGCCCGCCCCGGTCACGGGGTGGGTTCCGGCCGAGGATCTTGGCGTCAATCACGCACCTGATTGTCCCCCAACTCGACCCGGATCGTCGCCGGGACTCGATCCAGGGCGGGCATCCGATCAGGGCCTTGATGACGGTGAGCGCGATCCTCGATCGAGGCAGTAGACAGGCGAAGAAATCGCTTGGTTCCAGGGCGGCGTCGGGATGAGGTTTGTGCTCATGCTGCGTCGACCTCGCCTTGGCGCTCCCGCTCCTGAAGGATCTTGACCACCCTGCGGGCGGCCTGGAGGGCCGAGGTGGCGTTGGCCTTCTTCCACTTCACCACCACGACGGTGCCGTCGCCCAGGTCGACTTCGACGGGCTGGGGGCGGGTGGCGGCGACCGGTCGGCGGGCCCGGACGGCCTTGACGGCCTCGGCGACCTCGCTGGTGGTCAGGCCCTCGGCGGTGGCCAGTTGGGCCAGCTCGCGCTGGGCCTGGGCGTCCTCGACCTGGGCGATCTGGTAGCCGCTGGCCGCGGGCAGCCGACCCTCGTCGACCGACTCCTGGATCTCCTCGGGTAGGTCGAGCAGTCGGACGGCCCTGGCGACCGACGCCGGCGAGACGTTGAGTCGCTCGGCCAGGTTGCGCTGGGACAGCCCGCGGGCCTTCATCAAGCGGTCGAAGGCTCGGGCCTGCTCGATCGGTTTGAGATCGACTCGGATGCAGTTCTCGATGAGTTGGTCCTCCAGCAGCTCCTCGGGACTGGGGTGCCCCTCGATGACCATGCAGGACAGTGTCGCCAGCCCGGCCATCCTTGCCGCCCTCCAGCGCCGCTCGCCGACGACGACGATGTAGGCCCCCTGCCCTTCGCTCCATCGAACCCGGATCGGCTGGAGCTGGCCCCGCGCCTTGATCGACTCAGCCAGCTCTTGCAGGGCGTCCTCATCGAACTGGGTCCGGGGCTGGTCGGGATCGGCGACGATCCGGTCGAGGTCGATGTCGGCAGCATTATTGACCCGCTTCAGGCCCTGGAGTCGGGGGGGCAGCATCCGGGGCGCAACGGGGGAGGCGGACCCTCGCGTGCTGCCCATCGACTCGTCGATGTTGGCACCCAGGGTGCGATGGAGTTCATCGGATTTCGACATGTCAGGCAGCCTCCCCGGCAGCGTGGTGACCGGCCGCCGCGAGCCGCGCCAGCAACTCGTCGGCGAGCAGGCGGATGGCCTTGGCCGCGGTCGACCGGGGTTTGTACTGGGCGATGGGTAGCCGCCGGGCGATCGCCTCGACGAAGTCGATCGCCTCGGGGACCCTGGCGTCGAACACGGCCGGGCCGTAGAGCGACCGGAGCCTTGCCTCGTAGACTTGGTGGATCGACTTTCGGGGCGCCACCATCGTCAACACGTAACCCAGCAGTGTCAGTTCGGGGTTGGTCGACCCGGTGACCAACTCTAGCGAGTCGTGGACATCCGACAGGCCCTGGGCTCCGTAGTCTTCCGGTTGGAGCGGGACCAGCAGATGATCACTGGCCGTGAGAGCGGCGTAGCTGGCCATGTGCAGGTTCGGCGGGCAGTCGATCAACACCAGGTCGTAGGGACCCCTGGCCTCCTCCAAGAACTCCCGGAGCACGTCCTGGAGTTCGGCTCCCAGCTCCTGGGGCTCGGGCAGGTTGTACCGGGTCGAGGCTCGCGAGCCGGGGATCAGGTCGATGCCCTCGATCCCGGTGGGCCGGATCACCTGCTCGGGATAGGGGCGGTCGCCCCGGTAGATCGCCGCGGTGGTCTCGGCTGGATCCAGTTGCTTGGCGGCCGCCGGGCCCCAGATTCCCTGGGTCAGGGACGCTTGGGGATCGTTGTCCACCAGTAGGACTCGCCGGCCCATCTGAGCCAGGGCGCCGGCGAGGTGGTGCGTGGTCGAGGTCTTCCCGACCCCGCCCTTCTGGTTCAGCATCGTGATGGTCACACTCACCGGCCGGCCCTCCGTCCGAGGCTGCTTCACCATGAAGCAAGTCCCCGTGGGAGTATCGGCCGGAGTTCCCGTCGGTCTAGAGGCGTTCTGCTTCACGATGAAGCGCCACGCCTGCGAGGCGACCCCGACGTGACCAATGTAGGAGTATCAGCCGGAGTTCCCGTCGGTCCAGAGGCGCTCTGCTTCACGATGAAGCACCGCGTCGCGAGGAGGCTCGAACGCGACCCAGGCGATTGAACACGGCCACGAGGAACCGCTCGACCCACTCGCCGATGCCCGGCTCGGTGCTCTCCCGGTTACCCGCCACGTTGAGCACGCGGACCTTCTCGGCCTCGATCCAGGCCATCACGTCCGCAGGCTGGGTCAGGCCCTCGACCACCAGGTAGACCGGCTTCCCGAAGCCGGTACAGGCCCGGAGCGTCGTCCGCTCCCCTGGACTGTCGGGGGGACCGAATCAAATCGTCGCGTCCGAGTCGCGGGCATCGGCCGGGGTGAGCTTGAGGGAGCCACCACCCGACATCGCCACGACACGAATATTTCGGCGAACCAGGGCCAAAATCCGGTCTCGGTCAGGAAGTCGCCAGGCAATCCGCCCGCCGGATGGAACTCCGAGGGCATGGGGAGCCCTGATACCGCCCTGGTCGGCGCGGGTCTGGAACCCGCTGATGACCCGATCGAACATAATGGCTCTTTCGATCCGACTGACGATATGCTCGGGGCAGGGCAGGGGGCTTTGTCGAGATTCGCCAGTGAGTCAGTGGGATGCGATACTTTTCGACCTGCGGTCAGAACAAGCGTCGCGTCCGCCCTGACGACCTTCCCGGCGCGATTGGCGTCATACCGGAGGGGGGCGGTCCTGGCGACATCGCGGGCATCGCATTCTGGTCCGGCCATGTCGGCGGATGGAAGTGGGATTGGAGTCGGCCAAGGTCGGAGCCGGTGGACCTCGGGCCAATCGAAGCGACCTGGCGGTTGACGATCGGCAAGGCCGAAGTCGATGGTCGGTTCGCTCTCAGGATGGGCGAGTTCATCGAGCTGGCCGAGGGGGCGGAATGAACCGGATCAACTTGGGCGAGCACAAACCGTCCAACAACGCTCTCGACCGCCTCCACCGGGCCAACTATTCGATCGGTGATGTCGCTTTCGCCGTCGATCTCGTCGGTCGTGTGGATTTCGACTCAAGAACCTGATGGCTAAAACAAGCGAGGACGGGCGGCCCCCCGGGCCGCCCGTCCTGATCGGTCACTTGCGATGAAACCGGTTCGACTCGGCAAACGAGCCCGCCATCGCAACACCCGCACCCAGGCCCAGGATCGCCCCGAGCGGGCCGAGCCAGGCCAGGCCCAGCAGGGTCCCGCAGACTCCGCCGGCCAGGACGATCCCGCTACTGACATCGTTGAAGTATTGTTTCTTTTCTGACCCGCCCAGCCCGGGGAATAGCCAGCTCCAGGCCTGGCGGAAGCCGGGGCCGGTGAACCCGGCGGGTCCCGATACGCCAGGACCGCCCTGATAGCGATGGGCCGGGCGACGGCCGGGGCGTCGCCGATGCTGTGGTCTCCTCGACATCAGGCCTCCTTCGCCGGCTCGATTGCCAGCGCCTCGCGTTCCAGGGTCGTCGGCTCGTCGCCGAGCAGCTCGCCGACCCGGGTCCAGAGCTGCTTGATCTGGGCCGGCGAGGTTGCCAGCCAGATCGTGTCCAGCAGGTGGTCTTTTTCCGCCTCGAGTCTGGCGATCTCGCGGCCGATGGGGTCATCGGCCAGGAGTTGCTCCTGGTGGGCCGACTGGCGGCGGGTGATCGCCTCGGCGACCTCGTGGGGCAGGCCCAGGTCGCTGCCGTAACGAATGGGGAAGCCGTCGGCGACCTCGTCGATCGGGATCGATCGCAAAGTCGCGATCATCGTTTTCTGGGTCTGCTTCTTGCGACGGGCGAGAGTAACTTCCTCGACCTTGATGGTCTCGAGTTCGGCGTGGGCTTCGGCCAGGCCGAGGGTGTTCAGGGCCTGGGCATGGGCCTGGCGAGCGATCCGGTCGAAGAGCGCCAGATGGCGGCCCTTGATCCGCTCGACGGCCCGGGCGATCCGGGCGGCGAGGCTGTCGCGCCAGTGAGTCTTCTCGGTCGCGGTCAGTCCGGGCATGGCGTTCCTCCTGGGTTGGCTGGGTTGATTTTGAACCTCGGAGTCTGGCGACGACGCGGTCAGGCTCCGGCGGCCGCCTTGAGCTGGTCGATGAGCCGCGAGGCGGCGGCGAGCGAGAGGTCCTCGGGACGGGCGACGCCGAGGTCGTGGAGCAGACCGTCGAGGTCGGCGTGCTGGCGGCGGGCGATCGAGACGATCGCCTTGACCTGGTTGGGTGTGGCGGGCTTACCGGGGCGGTCGAAGCGGGGCTCAGACCGGGTCGGAGGCTTGCCGTGGGTGAGCTGATGGCCGTTGGTCGGGACGACCTCGTGGGGTTGGTCGTGGCTGGACTGGCCCTGGAGCCGGTCGAGTTCGTCGTCGACGGCACGCTGGGCGGCCAGGAACGCACCCTGGACCTGGTCGCGGAAGCCGGCCGGATCACGGAGGATCCCGTTTTCGAGCTCGACTTCGAGGTTGCAGCTGGCCCCGACCGACGAGTAGGCCGGCAGGCCAAGCTTCTTCGAGACACCGACGTTGAGCCTCAGGGGCATGGGGATTCTCCTCGGGGTGGAAGGGAATGGGAAACGACATCGGGAGCGACAGGGCCCGGGTCAGTCGGCGACGTCCTGGAGCCGGATCTGACGGAGCGAGGCCAGGGTGGCCGAGACCAGCCGCTCGCGACGCCGCTGCTTACGGAGGGCGACGACCAGGCGACCGGCCCGCGATCGGGCCTGGGCCATGGTCTCGTGGATGGCCTCGGCCTCGCGGATGAGCATGGCCAGGCCGGTCGAAGGGGCTTCCTCGATGGCCAGGGGACGCGGGTTGCTGGGCTCGGAGGTCCTGGGGCCGGCGGGACGATGGTCGCGGCCGATCGACTCGATCCGCGATCGAGGCGGGGTGGCCGGTGTTGGGGTCGATCCCGTCGGGTTATGGGCATCGGACCGGATGGAGGTCGCGTCGTCGGCCGGCTCGATTGCCGAGTCCTTCGACAGCGGCTGCCAGGCCAGGACCCGGTGCTCGTCGCGACAGACCAGCGGGTTGTCGGCGTCGATCACCTCGACCTCGGTGAAGCCCAGGCGGATCGCCCGGGCCAGGAACTCGCGGTTGGTCTGAAGCCGGACCGGCAGCCCGGTGTAGCCCGAGCGGGCCAGCACCAGCTCGGTGGCCGGGGCTTCACCCGGCCCCTTGGCCCGGACGGCGATCTTGCCGTTGAGGTCCACGGTCGCCGGTGAGTTCGGCTCGTCGGCCCCGGGGAGTCGGCCGAGCGCATCGAGCAGGAACCGGGCGTCGGCCGGGTCGATCTTCCAGCGGGTGGCGGCGTCACGCGGGCTGGGGAAGATGCGGTCGACGTCGGGGAAGCGAAGGTTCGCCTGGACTTCCAGTCCGATCGTCCAGGGGCCGATCTTCAGAGCGACGTGGGCCTCGGACCGGCCGATCGAGATCGGTTGATCTCGCGGAAGGTCGCGGCAGGGGAACAGCGGCGAGCGGGGGGTCAAGAAATGGCCCCGCCAGGGGAAGGCGAAGCCACCTT
>Ga0080006_1140737_pt1 | contig 13439 bp, 11 predicted proteins | sample RS3BMetagenome_FD_69209 | JGI IMG/M metagenome (GOLD analysis project Ga0080006, IMG submission 69209) | Ferric oxide microbial mat and aquatic microbial communities from Rainbow Spring, Yellowstone National Park, USA - RS3B (SPADES... ...
TAGAACGTATCATAACATACCAATACAGTATGTTATTGATATGTATCGATACGTATCATAACGATGTAATCTCATATCTTATATCTTATATCTTATATCTTATATCTTATATCTTATATCTTATATCTTATATCTTATATCTTATATCTTATATCTTATATCTTATATCTTATATTATAAAAATTTTCATATCATATAATAACCATGTGAATTTTTATATAACCTAAGTTTTTTGTTAACGCTAAACATATTGTATAGATATGGTTAGTAAAATACAGATAGACTGTATGATATTGATGTATCGTAACGGGTCCGCTAAACATACTGTATAGATATGGTTAGTAACGGTATCCGGTTATCCTTACGTATTAATGAAAGTATTAAAGTCTACATTTAATATCTCGCCAATATATTGTAACGGATACGCTCTATTTTTATCACATGCTTCTAATTTAATTTGATATATATTTCTAATTTGACTAATCATATTTCTAATACTTTTATTTTTAACTAAAGTTTGAAATAATAATAAAGGTTTGTATATTGATAAATTTTCACATTCAAGTAATATATTAATTATTTCATCCCTAATATATGTATAATTAAAGTTAATATATTCAATATATTTAATATTAACTCTCTTTGTTATCTCTTTTAATATACTATTACGAATATATTCTCTATGTATATCATCTCTATCAATATTAATTATTTTACCTAATTCGCTTCTCAAATTAGTTTTAATCATTATATATTGTGCAACGTATTTATCACTATACACTATAAATTTATTTATTAATTTATGTATTATTTCATTATCGAATCTATACAATCTAATTATATATTTCATAAATTTTCTAGTAGCGTAAATATCCATATCCTTATGTAATAAGAAATTTCTATAACGATTTAACATATATACGTAATAATCATCTGATAATTCAATATATCCTTCTTCTGTAACTATAATAAAATCCTGTTTATTATACTGTTTCGGCGGATATAATACGTAACCTCTTACAACTATTTCATTACTTCTCAATTTAAATCCTGCATCTACTAATCTAGTTACATCTATTAAATCATCATCTACGATATCTTCAACATACATATCTACCATCTTACTTAACATATTCAATAACTTCTCATCATACATACACCATTTAATTACATCACTATCTATATCAGTATGTTGAAGTAATATATTCAATATTTGTTTATCATCAATATATTTAGCTACTTTAATGAATTGTTTAGATGTTAGATGTATAAATTGATTATATCTATCTATGAAAGCGTATATATCTTCATCTTCTCTTACGAGAGCTGCTTTAATACCTTTAACTAATATATCACCATTTATATAATCGACATCCTCAGTTATATATTTAAATCTACCATATTTTAACTTATCTTCAAACGTAGCATTATCACTCCATGCTCGATAATATTCGTATATATTACGTAATTCATCTTTATATCTTTCCATTACGTTTTCATGCATATATTCAGCGGTATATAATAAATCAAAATATATATAACAGTTAGATATACTAATATTGGCATTATTAAAATATTCATATGCTTGATCGTATTTATGTTGTTTAGTTAATATACTACCTATTTGTGCTTTATCTAATACCTTCTTTAACCTTTCTAATGTATATTGGGGCATATACGATAAATATGTTAATAATCTACTATAGTTATCTATATCTCTTTTATTAAAATTAATCCACATTAAATCAACCATACCTCTTATAATCTTAACCTCAGTTGTTAATCTTATTCCATCTATAATTGCTTCTTTATATCTCGTATATGTAGTGTGATTATACGTATTAAATTCATCTATACTATTATAATCCTTATATAATCCACCACACTTATCTTTCAATATCTTAAACCATAATGTATCCGATATATAATTTTGTTTATTTAACGTAGCCAATTTTAATATATCTCTATCGTCCAACTTTTTAATTATCTCATACCTAACTATATCATCCGCAGCTTGAGATAAATTAGTTAATATGTTTTGAAATTCCATTTGTATAATAAAGAAATGTTAGAAGCTTTATTAGACGCTATTCATAACGTTATCGGTGATAGTACAGATCTTGATATCTATATTAAAACTTTCTATGATAATCTTGAAAGCGATACTACGGTAAGATGTATTGGTTATCGTATAGGTTTATATGTAGATGTTGATTATCAACGACCAGCATATGAATTATTTGTTGATAGTCTATTAAATTATTTAGATTTATATCCTAGACATAAAAATTATATATCAGTCAATGATATAATTAATATGAGTTACGAAGACTTCGTTAAATATATGAATAAGTTGGGTATTACAGATAATTTAGAATACAGATATCAAAATAGACTAATAGAATTAGGTAGTTTATATTGATAGATGAAATCGGTATATAATTGGTTTAGTCTATCCGTTATGATACGTTTAGATACATATATAATCGGTTTATATAGACATGTTACGTTATGATACGTTTAGATACTGTATAGATATATAACGGATTACATATATTATCGATTTAATATAGATATACACCGTTATAATACGTTTAGATACATATATATACAGTACCTGTATAGATATGTATATAAACGTATTATAACGGGATATATCTATATAGACTAAACCAATTATATACCCGTTATGTTACGTATCAATACATATCTATACAGGTACTGTTATATATGTATCTAAACGTATTATAACGGGATATGTCTATATAGACTAAACCAATTATATACCCGTTATGATACGTTTAGATACATATCTATACAGGTACTGTTATATATGTATCTAAACGTATCATAACGGGTATATAATTGGTTTAGTCTATATAGATATATCCCGTTATAATACGTTTAGATACATATATAACAGTACCTGTATAGATATGTATTGATACGTATCATAACGGGATATGTCTATATAGACTAAACCAATTATATACCCGTTATGTTACGTATCAATACATATCTATACAGGTACTGTATATATGTATCTAAACGTATCATAACGGATATATAATTGGTTTTATATATAGTGTTTAGATATAGATATATATGCATTAAATAACTATGTCAATTTTATCGATAGATTGACATATTAATTAATTTTTTAATTCTTATTAAATGAATTTATTAACTAACTTATCATATTATGCTGGTGATGTATTATCAGATGAAATAATGAATAAATTGGATAATGATGATTTAGTTAGTTTAGCAACATCAGATATAGAGATAGATGATAGCATATGGTATAGGGTTTTAAAATATAAATGTGGTGGATTTAATTATGACTATCGTGAAAATATAGATGAATTTAATAGATATAATAACACTGATTTTGAATCGTGGAGAGAAGCATTTTTAGGTGCTTATTATACGTCAGCTGATCACGCTATTATGTCGGGTATGATCGATCTTATGTGGTTTAATTTTAATCCTAACTTAGTTAATGATTATATCTTAATATATTTAGCTAGGATGCCAGAGAGAAATATCGTAAGATTAATGAAATTATTGAACGATGCACAGATTGGTAGTTTACTAACTAAACTAAAGAGATACGATGAAGCATATAAATATTTTAATCGAACTCAAGATATAAATAGATTCGATTTTAATAAATATTATGATTTATCGGTTACAGCTGAAAATGTAAATGAAAATATATTAGATAATTACATCGAAGATTTTGGAGATATGTATAATTATTATCGAGCATGGAGTGATCATGCTACGTTTGAAGATAAGTTAAAATACGGTAGATTTGAATATATAACTGAAGATGTCGATGATATAGACGGTGATATGTTCGTTAAAGGTATTAAAGCAGCTATCGTAAGAGAAGATGAAGATATATACGATTTCATAGATAGATATAATCAACTTATAAATCTTACACCCGATCAATTAATTGAAATATGTAAATATACCGATGATGAACAACTGTTAACTATGTTACTTCAACGTACTGATATAGATATTGATGTAATTAAATGGTGTATGTATGATAAGAAGCTATTGAATACGTTAAGTAAGATGGTTGATATGTATGTTGAAGATATCATAGATGATGAATTAATAGATGTAACTAGATTAGTAGATGCAGGATTTAAATTGAGAAGTAATGAAATAGTTGTAAGAGGTTACGTATTATATCCACCGAAACAGTATAGTAGTAAAGATTTTAAAAATGAACAAGAATACAAGCAATATATGATTCATAGAGACAGGCAATTTGTCATGGATATGAATGAAGAAGATATAAAATTATATATGCATTATATAGTTAGATTATATAGGTTTGATAATGAAGTAATACATAAATTGGTTAGTAAGATGATAACTGATAACGACGGTGATATAATTAGATTAGGTTATAGATTAATGATTGAAACTAATTTTAGATCTGAACCAAACTTAACGATTGAAAACGATCCGATATATAAAACATATCTTATTAGTATATTAGAATATATAGTTAGAAGAGTGAATATAAGATATCTAAGAAATATAAATATAAAAGTCAACTATGGAGTAATCGAAAACTTTAAGATAATACTTAAATGTGAAAATTCATCGATATATAGACCTATGTTATTATTAACTGCATTAGTTGAGAATAGAGATATTTATAATATGCTCCAAGTTGATGAAAGATATTATTGGCTACTAAAGGGAATGGTAGCTAGGAATAATTTAAGAGCTGAACCTTTACAATATATTGGTACGTTGTTAGGTGTAGATTTTACTACTGCTTTACCTCCACGTTGATATGTATGCAGTGACCGTTCTACAACGGTTTATCATTAATATCAACATCAACATATGTACGTTACTAACTATAAATATACAGTATGTTTAGCGTAGATAACAAACTTGGATTATATAAAAAATCATATGGTTATTATATGATATGATTTTTTTATAAGATATAAGATTACACCGCGATACATATCAATAACATACTGTATTGGTATGTTATGCGGTATATCATCAACATCTATACGTTACTAATCATATATATACAGTATGTTTAGCGTAAACAACAATTATATATGTATGTATGTATTATTATATAAAATGGATAAGAAAGAATATATTATACCAGCAGTTACTGTATTAACTGTAATAGGTACATCAATATATTTTCATCGTCGTATATCTGCTTTAGAAGATAAAATGAATCAAGTTATTCAAGCGATAACATCATTAGCTAATGATAGAGGTGAAAATTTAGTTAATCGTATCAATAGTATGAATAATTTATTATTAGAATATGAGAAAGAAATACATACGCTTAAGAGACAACTATATCAATTACAACATATATCATCTCAACAGCAACCATCAACTAATGAAATACAGGATGTGATAGCTTTAATTAATAAAGAAAATGCATAATATAAATATTCCTTTATTACCTACACCTAAACCATCTACCTTAGCCATTATATACGATTATTATTATCAACGTGGTTTATTATCTATATTGTTACGTTATCTATATTTAATATATACCATATCTATCTTACTTATATTATTTAACTTATTCATTACAGTAAATCTAATCTTAAACGTGATTGTGGTGTTACCAGTATTAATTTTTGTTATTGTAAAGATTATATCTTGTTTTAAATTATATAAATTAATTAAGACTATTAATATCGATATCGACGAACCATGGAATGTTATCGTAGATAAGTTATGTAAATACTATAATATTGGTTCTTCTCTTATATATCGTATAATGTTACGTAAAGTTAATTATATTAAATCTCATATAGATTTTTATCCAAACTCAATAACTTTTGAATGGATAATGGATATAGCGTTTTGGGACTATATACTAAACAATAATACAAACGATATAGTCAATACTATTAATACTGTTAAATATAGGATAATTTTAACTTCCATTATGTATATTTTATTATCTCCTCTAATCCTAATATATTATATCGGTTATTATATTTTAACTTACTTTGATCACATTAAAAGCCATCCAGTATGGTTATTAGATCGTAAATGGATGATTAAAGGTAAATGGATGTTGAGACGTTATAATGAACCTTTACACTGTTTTGAATACAGATTAAGTAAAATTAAAAAGAGTGTTGATAGATATATAGAATTAGTTAATACATCGGTGTTATTCTTATGGTTAATAAGAATACTAAAATTTACTTTGGGTACGTTTCTAACTGTAAGTATAATATATCCAACTATAACATCGACTACAATAGTTGGTTTAGTTGGTTTAGTATTATTTAGTATATATCGTATACCAACTAAAATATATCCTATAGGAGATGAAGTTAATATATATCTTACTAAAATACGTGAACAATTAGGTAATAACGTTGATGATAATTTTATTAGAAGTATGTATAGATATAGATTATGGTTGTTTATATATGAAATTTTGGCTATCTTATGGGTTCCATGGTATTTTATAATTATATACATCAACAAGATACCATCATTAGTTAATTATATAAATGAAGTTAGTATATACGATACTAGATTTGGGATAATTTATAATGAAGCTTGTTGATATAGCTCAACATTATGATACATATCTATAATATTACACCGTTATGATACGTATCGATACATATCAATAGCATACTGCATTGGTATGTTATGATATATCATCAATATCAACATCAACATCTGTACGTTACTAACCATATCTATATAGTATGTTTAGCGTAAACAAAAATTCATATGGTGATTATATGATATAAGATATGAGATTACACCGTTATGATACGTATTGATTTAGTCAATATGTATAGGATTATTACTTAATATAGGTGCTCCTTTACATGAAGTTTGAATGGCTAAATTTGACGAATCAGAACCTAAACATAATCCATTAGAATATACTAATTTATTATCTTTAATACTCCAAGTAGGATTAGATATTAACCACGTATTATTTGATGGAGTACTAAGCATACATGTATTGTTTATTAAAGGTGTACCATCAACCATACTAGCTTGTTTAGGAGTAACACAAGTTGTACCTACTTGACTAATAAAACTTTGGTTAACTAACTCCCCATTACTTAATAATACCCACAAAGCAACTGGATTATCTTTAGTTATAGCTGAACAATCATCAAACTTTAAATTAACTCCATCAGTAACTAAACATCTATCAGAATTATATATTCTAGATGGCGTACTAAGATTTAATGTTGTTGGTGGAGTTGGTGGAGGTTTACGTGATCTATATAAACGATATATAATATATCCTATAACACCTAATACGATTAGAATAATTATAACTATTACTACAACTGCAACCTTATTCATTTAATTTGTAAATATATTTGTTTATTCGCACTTAAAGATTTTAGCACGTATACACAATGTATAATCCCCTCGAAGTATATCTATATGATCTTACTACTCCATGTTTAACATTTACTCCTACTACTGTAACTTATAAAGAAATAGTTCGTAATATAGTTAGTAATTCAATAAGTAGTATTATATTTCGTGACTTATTTAATACGTTAGAAGCATCGAGTGAAGCGTATATCACTAAGTTTTGTAAATTATATTTTCGTAATGATGACGGATTTGATATATTACTTAATGATGATAGTGTTAGTAAATTAGAAGAGTTGTTAAAGAAACATAAAGTAAGATTAACTATTAGAGATGAGATACAAGATTTCTTTAAAACTATATGGACTAAAGCTGCTGAAGTATTTAAAACATTAAGAGTTAATATGAACGTAAAGTGTAATAATTGTAATGAAGATGGTAAATTTGAATGTAAACAATGTGGTATGGTATTATGTTATAGATGTGTTGATAACCATCCTGATAAAGAATTCAAAAAGTTATAATCCATATCTATATAAGATATGAGATTACACCGTTATGATACGTTATATAACGGTTTATCATCAACATCAACATCAACATCAACATCAACATCTGTACGTTACTAACCATAATACCGTTTGATACCTAATATGTCGAATAAATAAATGGAAGATATACCTGATGAAATATTATGTGAAATATTATCATATAGTGATGATTTTAGTAAAATTAGTAAAGTTAGTAAGAGATTTGAAAATCTTTGTAATATCGTAGTCGGAAATAAATTAGATAATAAACTTAAACCTTATCTATTAGGTGATAATAATATTGAAAAGTATCATCATCAATTAGGTATATCTGGTTTTAATAGATATACAAAACGATATAAGGAAGGTTGGATATTGTATAGATATATGTTAAAAGCTATACCTTATATCGATGAAAGTTTTATTAATATAGATATAGAAGTAGAAGATTATGATATATATGAATATATTAATTGGATAAATTTTGATCCATTATTATATAGTATGGGTTTAGCTGCAAATACAAATAATATAAATAGATTTGTTGATATCATAAACAATAATCAGACATTATTACCTTTTCTAACTGCTATGGAGATAGGTATATTAGATAAAGGTTCAGGATATTATTTAATTGATGATATTAAGCGAATGTTTTATCATAATAGTTTAGAAGTATATGTTCATGCTATTATGAAAGATATACCTGTAACTGAAGATATATATGAACAATTAAGCTATGTAGAACAGATTATACCACAATATATTGATAATTATATTAATCAACTTGATAATGAATATTCATACTCCACACTTATATATATAGGTGCTAAAGGTATGAGTACGTTTATAGATTATTTAGATATATCATCTATTCCGATTACTATAATAGGAGCTATCCGATATAAGAAATACGATTATGTCAAGAAGGTTATATTGAAACGTAAAGGTATTAACGTATCACTAATATATAATCTTGATATATTAGCTTACGATGAACCTGATTTTTATGATATATTTTTAAATGAATATGGTAATAGATATACATATTTTAAATTAATTGAAGCAGGAAGATTAGATAAAATAATGAAATGGTATAGTAAGATTGAAGATGATATACTAGTTATTGCTAATCTGTTAGGTCATAAAGATATTGTTGAAATAATTAATAATATGTATTAACCATATCTATCAATAAGTTTAGATATGCATTATGATCATTAAAGATTATATAATATATTTAGTTGATATACCCGTTATGATACGTTTAGATACATATCTATACAGGTACTGTATATATATGTTTTGATACGTATCATAACGGATATATTATCGATTTAGTTTATATAGATAAACACCGTTACAATACGTCTATATACATATTGATACAGTACCTGTATTAATATGTATATAGACGTATCATAACGGGATATAATATGTTTAGTTGATATAGATACCGTTATGCTATCATAACGGTATCTATATCAGATAGCGTTTCGGTTTCAATATGAATCATTTGACTATACATATATATTTGAATAATACCCATAAATGTCATATATCGATCCAAATCTTATATTATTATATATAATCATTGATATTTATCTTCATCCTTATCATAAATCTATATATAAACGCATCTATGATGGCTGGTTATTTGTTACTTTCATATTATTTTGGAGTACTACCTCATAATCTGTTAAATCGTGTACTTCTTCTCCTGTATCTATATTTATATATTTAATCATACTTAACATATTATTGTTGTTAGCTATTTGAGGTTTATTAATGTAAACGTAAAAAAATATGATACTTATAATAGCGAAAAAAGTAATATAGGTAAAATAACTGTTATCGTTTTGTTTATTATCTTCTAATAATCTTTTAACAGGATCCATTTAGGTTATGAATCATATCCTAATATAGCAGCATACAACTTATTACCATAATCTAATATTCTATATTTACCCTCACCATTTACGTATTTCAACTTACCACCTTCAACTATATACAACTTATATGGTAAAGATTTAATTTCATCATATATCTCGCCATTATAACCCATATTAACCCGTTCTATACTCCATACATACGCTATCGATAACGCTCTATATATATCGTTTGTGTTTTGTATCAGACATATTACTCCATTATCATCATACAGATAAGGATCAATTAATATATGCATCTTATTATCGATAGTTTCATATATTTGGTTAATCGTATCCTTTTTACTCATAGCTAACCATATACCAAACTCTTCTCTACTATTCAATACTATATTATCATCTACGTTTACACTATTACTTAAAATTTTATTAACCTTAACTGTATCAAAATTATTAATAGTCGATTCAATAAAGTAACGTATAGCATCTAATATCTTATATAGATATATACCCTTACTATCATATATATATCCTTCACTATGTTGATTAATATATTCCATAGCTTCATCTATATTCGTTATAGGTGGTATATCGATAGGTAGATTAGTAAAATCGTATCTATCATCATCACCTACATATACGTATCTATCAATAAATTCATCTATACTTAAACCACTTAATGTATATAACCATAACGTTAAATTAAGTATTATCTCTAAGTTTTTATATTGACGTTGAAGGTTAGTATAGTAAGATGTTGTTAGTTGCGTATTGTATAATGGATTTAACTCTCCATCTTCATACATATCCAAACCATCTATCGACTTTAACGGTATATATACATCATCATACCATAATCCTATACCTACTCTATCAACGGAACGTATCTTATTTACATCTATCACCTTAACTAAATCATTATAATCAACTTTAACTAATTCTGTAGTTGATTCTATATTTTCAGGTTGGGTAGGATTAATGATAGCGGTATAAGATATATCATTCACCTTATATATAAACGCTCTAACTTTACCTATATCATCGATATATTGTTTAACTATATTATTTCTATCTACGTTACTAAATATATCACCATATACATATACCATTCCGCTAAAATCAATATCCATATCTATATCTGCATCAAATATATTAGTAATTGTCTTATTCACTTCATCATATTGAACTATAATCTCATAATGAGGATATTTTAATCCATCCGATTCAGCTCCCCAATGACGATATAATAATACAACTTTCCTATCTTCTCTATATAACTTTATCGGATAATATTTATAACGTGGTATTTCTATATTCGCTGTATCTCTTAATCGACTACCTTCTTTTCGGCTAATAGGTTGATAGGTTAATACGTATAGGTTTACGTTAAAGTATTCTTCTAATGCTCGATAAAATATTTGAGTATCGAAGAATTCATCGGTAGATAGACGATATGATATTTCAGATTCAGATATATCATATAATTCCTGTTTTAATAATGATGGATATATCGATTCTATTATATCTTTGCGTACGTTTATTATATAATCTTCCGTATAGTTATATTTATCATCTAATATTTGACATAGAGCGTGAATACATGAATTAGGACTAACCATTACACCATATCGTACTACATCTTTTAATCTTCTACTTAATAACTTCTCTATACTAATCGGTAACATACCTATTCTATTCAATGGTAATACTTTATCGGTTGTCATCTTATGATATATATTACTACCATGTCGTTGGGGTATATTATGATAATATTCATTATACGCTGAATTAGAACGTATATTCATCTGATCGGTTTTATAACAACATGGTACATAAGGATATTTATCAGCGTTAGATAGTATTTTATTACGTTTAACTCCAGGATATGGACGTTTATCATCGGGACATACTAATATGAGTTGATTATTAGGTGGAGGTGGAAAATATAATATCTGTCTACCTTTTTGTTTCCAGATATCTACTTCATCTACACTAATTATAATTGGTTGAGCGTTACATTGACATACTCTAGCATAATCGGATACAAATAAATCACCGGCTAATGAACGTATACGATAGATATTGGATGTAGGTGAAGGTTTATATTTACTAATACCCTTTAACTCTTCTATTTTACTAACTATATCAATACCTAAAACTCTTTTATATATATCCACGACACTATTCTCATTATTCTTATATATACGTAATAGACGAGGAAATATATTCACAAATTGGTTTAAGGATTTATCAGATACGGCTTTATTAACTTTAACTATTATATACGGTATATCTTGATTCAACGTAATCGTAGATGTTTGCGTCGTTAATGGATCGTATATACTAACCTTTTCTCCTCCTATAGCATAATATTGATATAAAGTAGCTGATAGTAGTTCTATATCATTTAATCTATTTATAATGTTTACGTTTCTCTTTTCATAATACGGTTTATTACTCTCATTAAATATAATATACGTAGATAATACATCATCGTTTAATATCATATCTAGAAATATTGGTTCTATAATATCTATTCCATATATCGTAAAATTAGCATCGATACTATTCCTTCTATATTCACTAATTTTAACATCTAATGCTGATTCTATTATCGATTTAATTCCGTTATCATCTGCGCCTTCTAACTTAAATTTAATTATACCTTTTTCTATATCATAATCGACTAATACATATTCTTCATCTTTCAACCATATCGTTAAATATAGGTGATTATATTCAATCGCTATACTATTATTATCCTCTAATACATTAACATTAACTTTGTCCTTATATATCTTATAATAAGATTTACCCAATACGTCTATATATTGAATCATCTGAACTTGTTGACTTGTTCTACTTCTATTAAATATATCTAATCCATCATTAACTCCAATATAACCGATATAACCAACTCTAATAATATCTATTTTACTTATCATATATGGTTCTACGTTAATTATCTGCTCCTGTATACTTTTCATATTACTGTATTTAACATTGTCATCCTCTAATTCCTTCTGTAACCCATCTAACCATGTATTAAATGTATTTTCAAATATATCTTTATCGATAGGGATAGATAATATACTATTAATGGTATCGATATCGACACCTATCTGATATAATAACATAGGTACTTCTAACTTAAAATCTAGAGTGTTATCGTATATATAATCCTCATTACTGAGATAGTCGAATATATGATGTTGATCATAATATTCCGCTATCATGTTAGGTAATAGTAAATATTTATCATTACCACGTAATATAACTACATACTTTTTAGGTATACTATTTTCAATTGCTATTCTATACATACGACTAAGATCATCTTCTATATCTTCTATTTTAAGCATTTATATTTAACTACTTTTCATATCAACCGCGATCATCAACCTTTACGTTACTAACCATATCTATACAGTAGTTTAGATATGAATATAAACATACAAACTTGGGTTATATAAAAATTCACATGGTTATTATATGATATGAATTTTCTATAATATAAGATTTTTAAAATTATAAGATATAAGATATAAGATATAAGATATAAGATATAAGATATAAGATATAAGATATAAGATATAAGATATAAGATATAAGATATAAGATATAAGAT
>Ga0080006_1116947_pt1 | contig 13437 bp, 10 predicted proteins | sample RS3BMetagenome_FD_69209 | JGI IMG/M metagenome (GOLD analysis project Ga0080006, IMG submission 69209) | Ferric oxide microbial mat and aquatic microbial communities from Rainbow Spring, Yellowstone National Park, USA - RS3B (SPADES... ...
CTCAGTCGTCGGCCAGCGCCTGCAGCATGCGCCGGTGCTCGGACGTCGGTACGGCGAAGCCGTCGGCGTGCATCAGCGCGCAGGCCGCGGCGTGCACGCGCGCGGGGAGCGCGTGCAGCAGCGCCGCCTCGAGGGCCGAGCGCACGCGCGCCGGTACGTCGCGTCGCACCGCGAAAAGGTCGGACGGGATGGGGCCCACCTCGAAGAGGATGCGGAGCACGTCGGCGCTCAGCCCCTCGTCGCCGGCGTAGGGCGAGCGGGCGATTCTCACCTGGCCGCCCTCGGCGTGCACGCACGTGGCGCCCACGTCGACCTTTCCGTCGAGCACCGCGCGCGCGACGGCGGCGTGGCTGCGCACGAACGCCTCGTCGCCGAACGCGTCGGTGAGGCGCACGCCGGCGCGCACCAGCGCGCGGCGCACGACGACGTAGCCGCTCGCGCTCTCGCGGTCGACCCACGCGACGCGCGACTCGCGCAGGTCCGAGATCGATCGCAGCGGCGAGTCGGGGCGCACGACGAGCCCCGTCGTGTAGCTCGTGATGCCGTGGCGCACGGCGACGGCGACCGGGTCGGCCAGGCGCGCACGCACCGCTCGCGCCGCCACGAGGGGCGGCAGCCACGCGAAATCGACCAGCCGCTGCTCCATGCCGGAGACCACCACCCGGTAGTCGGCCGCGCGGTGCACGTCGACCTCCTTCCCGAGCGCCTCGGTCAGCGCCGCCACGAGCTCGCGCTCGCGCCCGTCGCCGTCGTCGCCGCGTGGAATGAGGCCGAGCCTCAGCGCCGTCATGGTGTCTCGAGGCTATCACCCATCGAAGCGGTAGCCCACGCCGCGCACCGTCACGACGTGGCGCGGGCGCTGCGGATCGGGCTCCAGCTTCGCGCGCAGCTGCTGGATGAAGTTGTCGATCGTGCGCGGCGTGCCGTGGTGGTTCGGGCCCCACACGCGGCGGAAGATCTCCTCGCGGCCGAGCGCCACGCCGCGCGCCTCGACGAGGCAGAGCAGCACGTCGAACTCGGTCGCCGTCATCTCCACCGGCTGGCCGGCGCGCGCGACGGTGCGGGCCGCCACGTCGATGCGGACGTCGCCGAAGGCATGGCTCGTGCGCGCCGCCTCCACCGGCGCCGGCGCGGGCGCGCGCCGCAGCGCCGCCCGCACGCGCGCCAGGAGCTCGGCCAGGCTGAACGGCTTGGCGACGTAGTCCTCCGCCCCGAGCTCGAGCCCCGTGACCTTGTCCATCTCGCCGGTGCGCGCGCTGAGCACGATGATGGGCATCGACAGCCCCTCGCGGCGCATCTGCTGCAGCACCTGGAAGCCGTTCATCTTCGGCAGCATCACGTCGAGGATGACGAGGTCCGGCCGCTCGCTGCGCGCCATCGTCAGCCCCGCCTCGCCGTCCTCGGCGGCGAGCACGGCGTAGCCCTCCTTCTCGAGGTTGATGCGCAGCCCCAGCGTGATGCTCGAGTCGTCCTCGATGACGAGCACCCGTCGCCTGGCAAAGCCCTCGGTCGCCGCGGTCATGCGCGCTTCGCCTCCGCCTGGACGGCGACCGGCGACTTGGCCGGGGCCGAGGGGATGACGATCCGGAACGTCGACCCCTTTCCCTTGGCGCTCTCGACCTGCACGCGCCCGCCGTGCGCGCGGACGATGTGCTTCACGATGGCGAGCCCCAGGCCGCTCCCCTCGCGCTCGCGCGAGAGCCGGTCGTCGATGCGGTAGAACTTGTCGAAGATGCGGCGGTGCTCGGTCCGCGGGATGCCGTCGCCGTTGTCGGTCACCTCGAAGGCGACGCCCCCCTGCACGGCGCGGGCGCGCAGCTGCACGACCGGCGGCGTGCCGCCGTACTTGCGGGCGTTCGACAGCAGGTTGCCGATGGCGTCCGCCATTGCCGCGCGGTCGACGTGGAGGACCGGAAGGCCGGGCTCGACCTCGGTCGTCAGCTGCATCTCCGGGTGGCGGTGGAGCACGGGGGCCATCGACTTGAGCGCCTCGTCGACGACGGCGGCGGCGGCGTCGTCGTGCAGCTCGTAGAGCTTGCGCCCCGCCTCCATGCGCCCCCAGTCGAGCAACCGCTCGATGAGGCGCGTCAGCCTCTCGGTCTCGCGGCCGAGCGCATCGACGCACTGGTCGACGGTCGCCTGGTCGCCGCGCGCGCGCTCCATCGTCTCGACGAACAGGCGGATGCTCGTCAGCGGCGTGCGAAGCTCGTGGCTGACCTTCGACACGAAGTCCGACTGCAGCTCGCCGAGCTTCGCCTCGCGCCGCAGGAACACCAGGACCAGCACGATGCCGGTGACCATCACCAGCACGAAGCTGACCGTCAGCAGGCCGAACATGAGGTTGAAGACGTTCCCCAGGAACATCAGCACGATGCCCACCGCCAGGATGAGCGTCGTCGGCACGATGACGAGGTACACGAGCAGCTGGACGATGCGCGTGTAGCCGATGCGCTGGCGGTTGACCGTCCGCACGCGTCTCAAGATACGCCGTCCAGTTCCGCGCGCATCACGCCGAGCGGCGCGGCCGTGCCCAGCCACAGCTCGAACGCGAGCGCGCCCTGGCGAGCCAGCATGCCGAGGCCGTTCGCGCAGCGCAGCCCTCGGGCGCGCGCCGCGCGCAGGAACGGCGTCTCGGGGGGCGCGTAGACGACCTCGAGCGCGACCGCCTCGGGCGGCAGCGCCTCCCACGCGACGGCCGCGGCGACGGCCTCTCCCGGGTCGGCCCCGTGCATCCCGGCGCTCGTCGTCTGCACGACGAGGCCCGTCTTCGCTTCGCTCTCGGGCGAGGGGCGCCACGGCTGCGCCGGCGGCAGGCCAGGGCGGGCGGTGCGCGCGCGCACGACGACGTCGGTCACGCCCAGGTGCCTCTCGAGCGCCGCCACCGCCGCGCGCGCCGCCCCGCCGCTGCCGAGCACCAGCGCCCGAGGCGGAAGGGGACGTGCTCCATGCGAGCTCCCCGACAGCGCGCGCAGCTCGGCGGCGAGGGCCGGGGCGTCGGTGTTGTGGGCGACGACGCGGCCGCCGACGCGCACGAGGGTGTTGGCGGCGCCGATGGCGGCGGCGTCCGGGTCGACCTCGTCGACCAGCGAGAGCACGCGCTGCTTGTGCGGGATGGTGACGTTCAGGCCGTCGAAAGCACCCTCGCGGAGCGCCTGCACGATGCGCGGAAGCTCCTCGGCCGTCGCGCGGACCGCCTCGTAGGTGTGCGGCAGGGCGAGCGCGCGGTACGCCGCCGCGTGCATCGCCGGGCTCCTCGAGTGCGCCACCGGATCGCCGACGACGGCGAAGCGCATCGCCTAGCGCTCCCTCGCCGGAGCCGTCGCGCCGCCGTCGCCGGGGGCGGTCACGCCCTCCACGCGCTCGACGCTCGCCTCGATGCGCGCGTCGCGCACGCGCACCCGGATGCGGTCGCCCGCCGCGACGTCGGCCGCCGTGCGCACCGCGCGCCCGTCCTCGCGCGTCGCGATGGCGTAGCCGCGCGCGAGCACCTTCAACGGGCTGAGCGCGTCGAGCCGCCCGGTGGCGCGCTGCACGTCGGCGGCGCGCCGCTCGAACCCCGCGCTCCACGTCGATGCCAGGCGGTCGGTGAGGCGCGACACCTCGGCGCGCTCGCGCGTCAGCACCTGGCGCGGGTGAAGGTAGGCGAGGCGATGCTGCAAGCGCGCGAGCGCCTCGCGCCGGCGGGCGGTCGTCGCGCGCGCCCACGCGAGAAGGCGCGCCTCGCGCTCGTCGAGCGACTGCTGGTGCGCGGCGATGGCCAGGCGCGGATCGCCCAGGCGCCGGCTGACGCGCGAGAGCGCCACCTTGTCCTCGGTCACGCGCGCGCGCATCGCCCGCGCGAGGTGCAGGCGCGTGCGGCGGAGCAGCTCGGCGCGCGCGGCGCGGTCGGGCACCACCATCTCTGCGGCCTGCGACGGCGTGGCCGCGCGCGCGTCGGCGGCGAAGTCGACGAGCGTGACGTCGACGTCGTGCCCCACGGCGCTGACGACGGGCACGCGGCACGCCGCCACCGCGCGCACGACCGCCTCGTCGTTGAAGGCCATCAGGTCCTCGGCCGAGCCGCCGCCGCGGCCCACCACGACGACGTCGACCTCGCGCACGCGCTGGACGTGCGCCAGCGCGCGGCAGATCGACTCGACCGCGCCGGCCCCCTGCACCTGCGCGGGCGCGAGCAGGATGCGCGCCCCGCCGCGCCGGAAGGCGACGCGGCAGACGTCGTGGATGACCGCGCCGGTCGGGCTGGTGACGACGCCGACGACGCGCGGCTCGCCGGGCAAGGCGCGCTTGCGCTCGGGCGCGAACAGCCCTTCGGCCGCGAGCTTCGCCTTGAGCCGCTCGAGCGCCTCGAGCAGCGCGCCGCGCCCGGCGGCCTGCGCGCGGTCGGCCACGAGCTGCAGCCGCCCGCGCGGCGCCCAGAAGGTCGGCCGCCCGCGGAGGCGCACCCGCGCCCCGTCGACGCAGAGCGTGCGCATGCGCGGCGTGACGTTCGAGCGGTACACGACCACGTCGATCGACGCGTCCTCGCGCTCGTCCTTGAGGCCGAAGTACAGGTGCCCGCTGTTGGCCGGGCGCGCGCCGGTCACCTCGCCCTCGACCCAGACGGCGTCACGGAACGCGTCGTCGACCGCGCCCTTGATGGCGCGATCGAGCTCGGCCACGGTGAGCGGCCGCGGCTCCTCCGGGGGCGCCGGCGGCTTCTTCGGCGTGAAGTCGAACGACAGGCTGCGCTCTTCGGGCACGGCGTGGGTATAGTATTGCGAAGGGTCGCTGTCGCCGGACGTCTCGAGACACGCGCGTCGTCACGCTCGAACGGCGCCACCGCGAGCCCGTGCGGCCGAGGCACGGCACGGCCGGACCGAGGGACGACCTGCGATCTCGGTGGGATCGCCGCTCGGTTTCGCGGGATCGCCTCTCGCTTCGATGGGCGCGTCTCTCGCTTCGATGGCATCGGCTCCCCTCGCCGCCGGAGGTTTGCGTCTTTCGGCGGCGTCACCTCGTCTTTCGAGGGGAGCACCGCTTGGCTCGAGGGGATCGCCTCGCATGTCCATGGGAGCACCGCAACCCCGGGTGGGAGGCTCTCTTCTCTCGACGGGATCGCTTGCCACCTCGATGGGACATCCTCCCGCCTCGCGCGCGTCACCGCGACCTTCGATCGGCGGTCATCCCGCCGATCCTGGACGACCGTCCACCGAAGTCACAGGGCTTCGCGCTCGAATGGCAGGGTGTCCCGCTGACATCACGAGCAAGGAGATCGCCCGGCTCCGGTCTCCCGCGCCCGTCGTCGTGATCGCCCGGGACCGGAACGGCACGACCATCGAGACGGGAACGCTGGCGATCGCGGTCTTCGGCTGGAACCTCGGAGATCGAACCGGTCCCGGTCGACGAGGAGCACGCGTCGTCGAAGCTCGAACGCCTGGCGGCTACTGGCACGTCCCGCCCACGCACGAGCAGACGCCGGTCGTGGCCGAGGCGAACGTGTTGTTCGTGTACGTGGTCGTCAGCCCTCCGCTCTGCGGCAGGCCGAGGAAGATCGCGTCCCCGATGTAGTCGGCGAACGTGCAGCCGGTGATGGTCGGCCCGGCCAGGCTCGCGTTGTTGTTGCTCCGATCGTCGATGAAGACGACGCCCGTGCAGCCCTGCCCCGTCGACCAGTTGGTGGCCGCCCCCGCGTACCGGAAGGTGCAGTTGGTGAGCGACGAGTTGGCCAGCCCCGCGGTCGTCATGTTGAAGCTGATCCCGCCCCAGGATCCCGCGGTGGGGTTGGTGGCGACGTCGGTCGTGAAGGTCACGCCGTTCGCGACCAGGTTGGCCCCTCCGACGCCGGGGATGTCCACGTAGATCCCCGTCCCCGCGTTGCCGTCCGCGGCGTTGGTGAACATGATCGTGTTCGGGCCCGCGATGGTCAGGGTCGTCGTGCCGCCGCCGTTGCCCGCGCCGGGCTGCTCGACGTCGATGCCCGCGTTCTGCAGGAGGTACGGGATGGGGATGGCGGGCCAGGTCTGCGTACGATCGACGACCTGCAGGCCCGCCACGCCCGTGTCGACGAGCACGATCTGGCCGTCGTGGCCGCTCGCCCCGGTCGAGAAGGACACGCCCGCCAGCGAGTCGCCCTGCTCGGCGGCGAGCGCGATGGGGGCGAAGGCGCTCCCCCAGTCGCTCACGGTCAGGTTGCCCGAGCCCGCTCCGAACTTCACCTGGCGCCCGTCGAGCAGGAGGCCGTAGCCCGCGTCGTCGGCGAGCTTCAGGTTCGACAGCGTGATCGCCAGGGCCTGCGTCGTGCCCTCGCCGACGACCAGCGACGCGGAGACGGAGCCGCCGTTGGTCGCGCCGGCGTCGTCGATCTCGACGTGGCTCAGCTGCGAGCTGGCCAGGACCGCGTCTCCGAGCACGAGGCCCTCCCAGTCGCCCGCCTTGGGCGACGCCGCGCTCGACTTGAGGACGATGGGGGCGGTCGACGTCCCCGCCGCGACGATCCCGCCCTGGTTGGAGGCGCTCACGCCGACCTGCAGGACGCTGCCGGCGTCGGCCAGGATCGTGACCCCCGGCTCGATCGTGAGCACCGGCGCGGCCGTGGGGTCGTTGGGGTCGCCGACCTCGCTGGCCCCGGTGAGGTGCCACGGGCTGCAGGCGGCGGTCAGGGTCGTGCTCGTGGTGATGCTCGCCGGCACGACGCTTCCGTTGCACGCGGCGGCATCGCGCCCCGCGTCCGGAGAGCCCGCATCCGTACCTGCCTCGGAGCCCCCGTCGCTGCCGCCGGAATCGGGCTCCGGCGACGCATCCACCCCGCCGTCCTGAGGCCCGTTCCCGCTGCTCGAAGGAGAGCAGCCGGCGACCAGCGCCAGGCAAGAAATGCAGCCGAAGACGATCGAGCTTCGCATGGAATCTCCTCTCCTTGCGTATGCGAGGGACCCCGGGCGGCGCCGATCTCGATGTCGTCCGAGGGGGTGACGTCCGCGCCGCCATCCCCCGGCTGGGACGTACCCGCAGAGATGGACGCTCCGCGCGAGGCGATGTGAAGCTGCGGCGCGTACAATTCGTCTGCCCAGCATGGAGAACCGGCGCAGCGCGGCGACATCCATCGACAGCTTCGTGCGGCAGGTCGCCAGGACGCCTTCCGTGCCCCTGCACGATCCGCTGGGCGAGACGGTGGGCCGGTACCGGGTGGTCGCCCTCGTCGGGAAGGGCGGCATGGGGCGCGTCTACGAGGCCATCGACCTCGAGCTCGGTCGCACGGTCGCGATCAAGTTCCTGCCGGCGGCGTACGCGCAGCACGCCGACCGCCGGGCGCGCTTCGTGCGGGAGCGCGTCATCACGGCCGACCTCGAGCACCCGGGGATCATCCCCGTGTACGACACGGGCATCTGGTCGAGCGGCGAGCCGTACTTCGTCATGCGCCTCGTACGCGGGGAGCCGCTCGATCGCAGGCTGGGCGCGTGCACGTCGTTCGAGGGACGCATGGCGCTGCTCGGTCAGGTGGTCGCCGCGGCCGATGCCGTCGGCTTCGCGCACAGCCGCGGCGTCGTGCACCGCGATCTGAAGCCGGCCAACCTGCTCGTGGGGACCTTCGGCGAGGTCTTCGTCGCCGACTGGGGGCTGGCCAAACGCGTGCGCGAGAGCGACGACGGCGCCCCGCGCGAACCCGATTCGGCGGGCGACGCCCACGAGACGCATGCGGGTGCGCTCCTGGGCACGCCCGCCTACATGGCGCCCGAGCAGCGCGAGGGCCGCGCGTGCGACGAGCGGGTCGATGTCTACGCCCTCGGCGCGATCCTGCACGAGATCCTCGAGGGGCGCGCGTCCTCGCCGGGATCGACGGCCCACGAGGCGACTGCGCCGGGCGACCTCGCCGCCATCGTGGCCAAGTGCCTCGCCCCGGATCCGGCCGCGCGCTACGCGAACGCCGGCGAGCTCGCGCAGGAGCTGCACCGCTTCCAGACCGGACAGCTCGTGGCCGCGCGACGCTACACGCGCGCCGAGCTGCTGGCCCGGTGGATCGCCAGGCACCGCGCGGCGGTGCTCGTCGGCGGCGCGATGGCGATGGTCGCCCTGGCCGTCGCGGCGGTGAGCGTCGCGCGCGTGGTGCGCGAACGCGACGTCGCTCGCCGCGAGCGCGCCAACGCGGACACCGCGAGCCGCCGCCTCGAGCAGCGCAACGAGGCGCTGACGCTCTCGCAGGCGGGCGCCGAGCTCACGCACGACCCCACCGCCTCGCTGGCGTGGCTCGAGCGCTACCCCGCCTCGGCCCCGAGCTGGTCCCGTGCCGAGCGCATCGCCGCGGACGCGATCGCGCGCGGGGTCGCACGACGCGTGTGGCAGCTCGGAGGGCCGCTCGGATCGATCGCGTTTTCGCCCGGCGGCGAGACGCTCGCCCTCACGCGCAGCGACCAGGCGCTCCTGCTGCTCGACGTCGACGGCCGCCGAGAGCGCGTGCTGCGCGCGCCCGACGCGGTGGCCGCCCGCGTCGTCTTCTCGCCGGACGGCAAGCTCGCCGCGACGAGCGACGGCGTCGACGGCGTGCGGCTATGGGACGTGGCGGCCGGGACGTCGCGTCGCCTGCCCGGCACTCGAGTGGGAGGGCACCACATCGCCTTCTCGCGTGACGGCTCGCTGCTGGTGGTCCGCCACCCCGGCGGCTTCGACGCGATGTGGCGGGTGCCGTCGGGCGATCCAGTCGCGCTCCCGCGCCGCGATTCGCTGGTGGCGTTCCCCTCCGATCCGGGTGCCGTGGTGCTGGCGCACGACGACCGCCTGGAGGAGATCGCGCTCGCCACCGGCCAGGTGCGGGCGAGCGCGCGCATCGACGGCCCGCCCTACGACCTGCAAGCGTCCGGGGACGGCACGTGGATCGCGGCCTCCCGCTACGACGCGCTCGTCCTCTGGAACCCGGCGACCGGCGCGCTCGAGCGCCTCGCGGCCGACGGGATTGTGGTGCGCATCGTGCAGCCCTCGCCGAGCCGGCACCTGTTCGCGACCTGCGGGCTGCCCCTCGAGGCCTGGCTGTTCGACGCCGACGCGGGCACGGGACGGCGCCTGTCCACGGACGAGCGGTGCACGCGCGAAGGCTTCGCGTTCTCGCCCGACGGATCGCTCTTCGTGTCCACCGGGCTGGGCGCCGAGCTGCGGCTGCACGACGGGAGCACGGTCCGCCGGCTCCTCGGTCACGACGACGCGGTGTCGGACGTGGCGTTCTCGCCGGACGGGCGCTGGCTCGCGTCGGCGAGCAGCGACGGCAGCGCGCGGCTCTGGAGCCTCGACCGCGGCGACATCCGCGTGCTGCGCGGCGTCAGGGCCTGCGGGAGGATCGCGGCGACCGGATCGCTGCTGGTCCGCGGCGAGGACGGCTCGGCGAGCCTGCTCGACGTGCGGACCGGACACCTCGAGGCGCTCACGGGACCTCGTCCCGAAAGCGTGCGCTGGGGGGCCCTCTCCGACGACGGACGGATCGCCGTGCTGCCCGACGCGAGCGGCGCCCTGGTGGCCTGGGATCTCGACGCGCACACGTCGCATCCTCTCGGCCGTCACGCGGCCCAGGACGCGCGCAACCCGGGCTCTTCCAACGTGCTGACCGCCGACGGCTCCGAGCTCGCGCAGGCCGACGAGCACGGCGTCGTTCGCCTCGTGGACACGCGCACGGGCGCGTCGCGCGACGTGGGCGTCCTCGACGACGAGGCCTTCGCGCTCGCCTTCTCGCCCGACGGGCGCCTGCTCGTCGCGGGCACGCGATCCGGCGAGGTGCGCGCGTGGTATCCGGAGACCGGCGCCGGCCGCTCGCTGCTGCGCGTGCAGAGCATCCTCTGGGACCTGGCGGTCTCGCGCGACGGGGGACGCGTGGCGGCCGCCGGCAACGACGGTCTCGTGTACGTGATCGACGCGGTCTCGGGAGCGGTCACGCGGCTGGCGGGTCACGTCGGGGCCGTGTCGGCCCTCGACTTCCTCCCGGACGGCCGCCTGCTCTCCTCGGGGACCGACGGCACGATCCGCCTCTGGGAGGTCGCACGCGGCGCGAGCGTCGTCGTGCGTCGCGAGCCGGAGCCGATCTTCGCGGTCGCCGCGTCCGAGGACGGCTCGTGGATCGACTCGGGAACGCGATCGGCTCTTTCGATCTGGTCGTCGTCGGTGCTCGCACCGCCGACGGCCGAAGTCCGCGCCTTCGCCGCATGGGCCCTGGGCAAGACGGCCGCTCGGGTCGACGACGCCACCGGCCACCTGCGATCGCCCCCGCCGTCGTTGTAAGCTGAGCAGGGGCTCGTGACCTCGTCGGGACCGCAGCAGGAGTCGAGCATCCGGGCGTCATGCGCGTCCGGCAACTTCGTGGCCGCCACGACCGAGGCGCTGCGTCGCTACGGGCCGGAGCTGCTCGGTTTCCTGCTGTCGTTCCACGAGGATTACGACGTGGCGGGCGACGCGTTCGCCGTCTTCTGCGAGCGGCTCTGGCAGACGCTGCCGGAGTTCGAGTGGCGGTGCTCGCTGCGGACCTGGTGCTATCGCCTCGCGCGCAGCGTGGCCATCGACCTGCAGCGCGGAGAGGCGCGGCACGGCAGGCAGGTCGGCCTCTCGAGCGCGCCGGAGGTCCTCGCGCTGGCCGAAAGGACGCGCACCGAGACCCTCTCCTTCCTGCGCACCGAGAAGCGGACCGCGCTCGAGCGGCTGCGCGACGAGCTGCCCGAAGAGGACCGCACGCTGCTCGTCCTGCGGGTCGACCGGGAGCTCGAGTGGCGCGAGATCGCCCTGGTCCTCGCCGGGGCGCCCCGGGAGACGGACGAAGCCTCCCTGGTGCGCGAGGCGGCCCGGCTCCGCAAGCGTTTCCAGCTCGTGAAGGATCGCCTGCGGAGCCTTGCGCGCGAGCGGGGCCTGCTCTCGGGTGAGTCGTGACCCGCTCGGACGCGCGGCCGCTGCCCGGGCTTCAGAGCTTGATCGGGATCAGGTGGGGGTCGAGAATCTCGAGCTCCTGGGCCGAGCTCCACCGGGGCGCGCCGGAGGCGACCCAGTCCGAGGTGGCGACGTTGTGCCACCGGTCGATGGTGAGCACGCGCAGCTCGTAGCTGGAGGGAGCGAGGATCGAGATGCCCCCGCTCGCGTCCCCCACCGGCACGTTGCCCGTCGCCCACTGCTGCCCGTTGCTCGTCGACGAGTACCAGGTCGGCCCGTTCGACGGGTTGGCGCTCTGGAAGACGACGTCGAGGTAGCCCGGCTGGCGCGACACGGCGGCGATCGGCCCGCCCGAAGCTCCCTCCTGGGTGCTGCCCGGCAGGCCGATCTTCGTGGCGAGGAGCGTCGGCTGGCTCGGGTAGGCGGCGTATGCCCGCCAGAGGCTTCCGCTCGTGTCGACGAAGAAGACGTCCAGGTCGTCCACGGACTGCGCGACCGCCGAGACGTAGGCGCCCGGCGTCGCCAGCCCCGCCGTGCCGGAGACGGTCTCCACGCTCCACGGCGACTGGCTCCAGGCGGCGTGCTCGAGACCGTTCGGGCCGTAGAAGAAGACATCGAGGCTGTTCGCCGTCCGCGCCACGGCGGACACGGGGCTGCCCGCCACGCCCGTGTTGTCGCTCGTCACCCGGACGCTGCCCCACGTCTTGCCGGCGTCCCCGGAGTAGACGTTCCAGAGGGCCCCGAACGCGTCGATGAAGAACGCGTCGAGGTTGGTGGGCGTGCGAGAGACCGCGGTCACGTGCGCGTTGGGCGGAAGGAGGTTCCCGGTCTGGGCCGGCCAGCAGACCGTGCGTCCACCGTCGAACACCTTGCAGCCTCCCGGGGACGTGTACGTCTGGTCGAAGATCGTCCCGCCGCTCAGCTGCAGCGGCCACGTGTGATTGAACGGCGCCGCGTAGAGGAGCCCGGTGTTGCCGGCCCAGAAGAAGAAATCGTCGTATCCCTGCGCCGTCGGACTCGCGAGCTCCGCGAGGGCACCGACCGTGCTCGTCGTGACGCTGCCCTCGTCCCACGAAAGCTGGTTTGGATATCCATCCGTGGTCTGCGGCGCGCTCCAGCTCGTCCCGTCGCCGTGGACCCGGACGAACTGGTTCGACGTGTCCGCGCCCGACGGCGCCGCGCCGGGAACGACGAGCGTGTCGATCTGGTTCGGCGCGCTGACGATCGCGAAGTCGCCCGAGCGCGGCGCGGCGGCGAGGCCGGCGCCCCACTGGCGCGAGACCGACATGTGAATGGTGATGTCCGACGAGCAGTGCGGGACGCCGTCGCTCGTCCTGGCCCAGCCCCCCGCGTCGTGGACCTGCAGGTCGACTCCGCTCAGGGCCGCGGCTTCGAGCTGCGCCCCCGTGAGGCTCATCATGAGCGTGTCGGTGACCTGGCCGTTGCTCAGGGGGAACACGCCGCCGACGCACGACTCGTGCTGTCCCGGTGTGTCGCCGCTCCCCGCCGGCGGCCAGAGGAGCCCCGCGATCGCAGACACGTCCGCGATCACGGCGGGAATGGTCCCGATGCCCGAGGCGACCGCCGTGGCGTCGGCGGCCCCGGCGAAGACGACCTTCACCGCTTGAGAGACGTACCCGCTGCCCGAGCCGAGGAGGCTGCCGGCCTGGGCGAGCTCGGACGGCGCCGCCGATGCCGGGACGCCCGCCGCGGGCGTCTGCTCGACGTTGTCGAGCACCGACGCGAGCGCGACGGTGTCAGTCGGGCTGTTGACCGTGACCGCCAGCGTGAGCGGCTTGCCGCCCTGGAACGCCCCGTTGGCGCCGCCATTCTGCTCGCCCTTGCCCGAGCACGTCGTGACGTTCGCCGAGTTGGGGTTCGTGTCCCCGCTCAAGGCATCCCACGTCTGGCTGCCGAGGTTCCCAGGCGTCGACAGCAGACACGAACTGCTCACTGCGTTCTGCGTGCTCGTCCCGCCGCCCGGGTTGTGGGAGGACACCTGCGCCGCCAGCTCACCCCAGAACTGGTAGCCCGTATCCGTGGTCCAGCAAGTCCAGACGTAGCAGTCGGAGTCGGAGCAGGCTGGCCCCGGCGTCACGCAGGTCCCCGGCGGTGATGGCGCAAAGTCCCATTGCTCCCCCGGCTCGGCCGTCGGCTCGTCCACGTTGTTGATCTGGGCCCACATCGTGATGGTGTAGGTCGTCGGCGGGATGACGTTGCCCGGGTCGAGCGCTGCGGATTGCGTGGCGCTCTTCTCGCCCGCGTCGGGCGCGCCGGAGCACCCCACGAACGGCAAGGTGACGAGCAGGGGCAGGCCCCATCGCAGAGCTCGAACGAGCGAACGGTGGTCATCGCGATAGACAGACATGGGAATCCTCCGATGCATGCGGAGTACGCCGCGCCTCGCGAGAATCTGACGCCGCTCGCAGACGAGCGACGCACGACGACCTGTCGCCCCCCGGCCGCCTGTGACATAACCGCTGTCCACGATGTCCCGCGCATTCCGCAAAGTCCTGGTGGCCAACCGCGGCGAGATCGCCGTTCGCGTCACGCGCACGCTGCGCGAGA
>Ga0080006_1163017_pt1 | contig 13434 bp, 18 predicted proteins | sample RS3BMetagenome_FD_69209 | JGI IMG/M metagenome (GOLD analysis project Ga0080006, IMG submission 69209) | Ferric oxide microbial mat and aquatic microbial communities from Rainbow Spring, Yellowstone National Park, USA - RS3B (SPADES... ...
CCGAATCGGTTCCTAGACTGGCACAAGCCCCTCGACCTCCTTCACCAGGGAGGTAGCGTGCTACGGATCGAGGGAGTCATCGAGGGCTTGAACGCAGGCTACGCGACCTAGAGGCCCCGCCCGCAGCGCAGGTTCACGGCACCGTTTGGCACCAGGGCAGTGCGAGCAGGGCGGCGTTATCGTTTCCGAGTCCGGCCCTGGGTCCCGGCCGGTATCATCGCGAGGGAGACCGCGGTGTGTGGTATGGCGCGACGACTGAATCGGCAGCCTGGGCTGAACTTGCGAAGCGGGCGTCCGGGGGTCAGGGCCTGGTGCAGCGGCGACTCGTTTCGGTCGACGCGTCACGGTTGCATGTTCTTGACCTGACAGACCCCAATGTGCGCAGCGCCCTTGAGGTAGACCTGCCCGACCTAACGGGCGACGACTATACGCTGCCTCAAACCATCGCGGCCTGGACACGGGAGCGCGGGTTTGACGGTATCGTCGCGCCTTCAGCGGTCGAGAGCGGTGCCGGCACTCTCGTCGTCTTCGGCGAGGCGGTCGGCAAACTCACGGTCGCGTCGGACGCGATTCGCGTGCCGCCCGCATAGAGGGCCATCGCTCAGACTATGGCAGCCGGGCGTGGCGGTTGGACCCCCCCACGCGTACATCCATCTGACCGATGGCCGCCAGGCTTCTGCGTGATCTCGTTATACCGGGACCGGGACCTGGCCCACCGCATGGCGATCGAGCGTCGCGCGTGGACGCTCCGGGCTACGCCTCGATCGGCTTCTCCGTCAGTGCCGATACGAATTCGATCGTCCCCGGCGGCTCCGCAAGCCGGACGAAGGCGATAACCGCAGTCGCGCGGCTGCGTCTCGCCGCGCCCTTGAGCCACCCGAGCTCGTGCCCGGAGGGCCACAGGGGCTCGTCCTCGTACCCGCACACGCGCAGGTACCAGGTCCTGGTCTGCATGTGCGCGACAAGGTCGACGGCCCGCGAGGTCGGTGCTCCTTCCACTCGCCAACCCCTCGCCGCTAGATGCTCAGCAGTCCGCGAAACCGCGGCCCCGGTATCCCCGCGGCCCCTTTGGTCACGCGGTCCAGCAGACTCCGTAGCCACCGGCTCCGGGCCGGCAGCGCCGAACAGGGCCGCCGCCTCGCGGGCGCATCGCCCGCAGATCCTGCGTCCGCGCAGTACCTGCACACCCTCGAGGTTCCCGCACACGAGGCACCCTGGCCGATAGGCGCTGAGAATGACCGACTCGCCCTCGACGAAGATGTCGAGAGGAGATCCGTCGGACAGGTCAAGTCTCGCACGAATCTCGGCCGGGATGACCACCCGGCCCAACTCATCGATCTGTCGTACGAAGGCGCCCGCCACTGTTTCCACCCCTCGCGGCGACTTCGCTCGACCCGGACCAAACCCTCCCACTCTACCCATCGGATATGTGGAGGTTTCGTTGGGCTCAAGGGCAAGCGCGGTCGTGAACGCCGTCACCCAAGTGCAACCCATGTCACGCCCGCCGGGACAGGCTCACAACGCGGTTGCCCGCCAAGGCGGCTCGCCGAGCGAGTCAAGTTGGATCTTCTGGGAATCCTAGGTCGGCCCCAACGCTACTCCACGGAGGCCACGCACTTGACCAAGGAGATCGCCCTGCAGCTGCTGACCGCCATGGCGGATGAGCTTGAGAGCCTTGAACAACGAGAGGCGGCCAGGGGTTACCGGCGCGCCGCCGAGATCGTCGCCGACATCGAGATTCCGCGCGCCCGCCGGCGGCGGCTTCAGCGCCAAACCGCCGCGGCGCCTACGGACAGTAGCTCGCCAGCGACAACTGGGCGGCTCGGTCCTGGGCGCAAGAGGACCTCGGTGGCCTAAGTCTCCGCTACACGGTGTACCGGCGCCGGCCGTGCCGTTAACGCCAGCAGCGAAACTTGGCCGGGATCGCACGAACCGCAAAGGGGCCAACCTCCACGGAGGCGGCCCCTTTTGCCTACCTCGGCGTGCGCCACAGCGACTTTTGACCTACTTGTGCTCGACGGAGGCTCCCGAATCGTGGTCGCAAGCATGGCGCACACATCTCCCGTCGCCACTTCGCATCCCCTCGCGCGCCGTGGGCGGGGTTCTCCGGTGTTCGCCCGCGCCGGGTCGCCCGTATCGCCTGGTGGCCACACTCGAAAGGACGTAGCCGCACGATGACCAAAGTGGCAGGGCGCGTCGAATGGCGTCGAGGGGATACGCGCTACATCGCCCAACCTCCCCCACGAATCGCGCAGGCGCAACCCGGGCGCGGGCCGCGCCTTGTCTACGGCCTGCGCACGATCGCTAGGAGGAGAGGGCTCGCATGGCATCATCCGCCCGTCGGTGGAACATCGTGGCCACGTCGATCGGCGTCGCCATCGCGGCCGGTCTGTCTGCTGGCACGGCCTTCGCCGTGACGGCGGCGCGCGAGGCAGGCCCCACCACGACCATCCGCGCCTGTGTCGGGCCGGGTAACGTCCTTCGCCTGGTGTCCGCCGGGGAGTCCTGTGGACAAGGGTGAGAGTCTGGTCACCTGGAACGCGACCGGACCGAGGGGACCGGCCGGGTCACAAGGCCCACAAGGGGCCGTGGGCGCTACCGGCCCCGCTGGCCCAACAGGAGCGACGGGGCCGCAAGGGGCCGCGGACGCCGTCGGTGCGATCGGCCCTGCGGGTCTGGCAGGCGCCGTCGGGCCGCAGAGCCCGGCTGGCGCCATGGGGCCGCCGGGTCCGCAGGGCCCCCAAGGCGCCGATGGTCCCCCCGGCCCCTCCGGTGCCCAGGGCGCCACGGGCCCTGCAGGTCCGCGCGGCGCCACATGGCTGACGGGCACGGCCTCTCCGCTCGTCAGCCCTCCTTCCGGCGCGCAGGCCGGAGACCTATACCTCGATACCGCGACGACCGAGTACTACACGCTCAGCAGCACCGGCACCTGGACTGAGATTGGCGCCCTGTCGGGCGGCGGTGGCACGCTGGGAGTGGGCGATCCGACGAGTAGCGCTAAGCCCCAGATGTTCACCGCCAGCGGCAGTTACACGGTGCCGAGCGGATACACGTGGGTGGAGGTATACGAGTGGGGCGCCGGAGGCGGCGGTGGCGAGGGCCTCAACGACTTCGTGGTATGGCCCGGCGGAGGCGGTGGCGGCGGTGCGACGGTCACCGCCTTGCTCCCGACATCGGCCTGCACGGTCCTTGCGGTAACGGTCGGCTCGCCGGGGTCGGGGGGCAGCTATTGCGGCGGACTTGGTACCCCTGGGGGAGCGTCATCGGTGAGCTGCGGGGCAGACGCGGTCACGGCCGGCGGTGGCCAGGGGGGCGGCGTAGGCGGCGATAGCTACATCGCGGGCACTGGCGGCATGGCAACGCTCACAGGGGCAACCTTGGTGTAGCAGCGAAGGCCGGTTACGCCGGAAGCGCCAGTGTCAGCGGCCCCGGCGCTGGGGGAAGCAGCGCCGGACTTGGCTCCTATGGAGATGGCGGTGGCGGAGGAACGGACGCGCCCACCGCAGGCGCTTCGGGCGGCGCGGCCGCCCCTCCCCGGCCAGGGCCGTCGGCTGGCCAAGTCAATCCGCGGCGGACTGGACGGTGTGCCCTGTCCGTCACGTCGCGGCGCACAGCGCCGGGGGCGGTCATCCTGGACGCCAAGAAGTCGCTCGTACCGCAGCCGAGGCTACGGTACGAGCGACTTCCTGGGACCGTTCGTCTAGTAGCGGCGCGGGCGTTCCTCGCGCGGACGTGCCTCGTTGACCGTAAGCGGGCGGCCGTCGTACTCGAAGTTGTTCAGGGCCTCGACGGATCCGGCGAGGTCCTGCTCCTCCAGTTCCACGAAGCCGAAGCCCTTGCTGCGTCCGGTCTCCCGGTCGCTCACGACGCGAGCCGACTCCACCGTCACGTTCGCCCGCGCACTGAACAGATCGCGGAGGTCCTCTTCGTTGGCCGACCACGGCAGGTTGCCAACATACACAGTCTTAGTCATCTCGTCACACCTTCCCGTAGCAGAAATCGCACAGGGAAGAAGCAGCGGAATCCCAAGATCTGCGTCGCCGATCCACTTGTGCTCACGAATTCTATCATGGATCGCCACCTTTGTATAGGGCATTGACCAAAGCAGCGGAAAACCACCGACGCATCGGTGATACATACCCATGGGTTCGGCATCAGACGACAACCAGCCGGGGTGAACGCTCCGGGTCAGGAACGCGAGGTAGTGCAGTGCAGTGTGGGGGAAGGGCCACTGACCACGCAGGTTGCGTGGCCTGCGCGGCTCACGGAGAGAAAGCGGCAACTGTCCGGTTCCAGACCGTTCACGAGCATCTTCAGGGTCACGTCTAAGGCGTCAACCGCCCGCCAGCTTCACGACGCACAGTCGTCCACAAATGAGGAAGCGACCCCACGGAGCGGCAAGCTCCGCCGGAATTCGCAGTCCCCAAACGTCGTGCAGTTCGCTGTTTTCGTTCAGGGCACCACCCTCTTCTGTCAAGGCAGGACACCTCCACCGCTTTCGTGGCGAACCTGCACCCAACACGGGATCGTAGGAGGGGGCGGCGACGTTCACAGACGCGCTGGCCCTCCCGTTGGCGCGGGGCGCGCAGCCTGTCACCAGTCGGCAGGCGGCAGATGCTTCTGATCCTTGCTGACAGCACACGTAACGCCCGTTCGGGCGTGTCATGCGCATGCACCGCTCCCCCAGGAACAGGGCAGCTTGCTGGTCTTGGCGAACACACGTAGGCATCGTGTGTCACATTCGGAGCCATGGAGGCCAGCGTCGTTGACCAAGGACCAGGTTCGGCAGATCCTCACCGCCGTCGCCGATGAACTCGATGCTACGGACAACGCGGATGCCGCGCGCGCCTATCGCAGAGCCGCGGAGCTCGTCAGCACCATCGAAGCCGCGCCGACACGGCGTCGTCGGCGCCGCGCGACGGTCACCCCGACAGCGGCGGCCCCCACCCGCAGGGGTCCGGGCCGGCCCCGTCGGGCGAGTCCGACTCCGGCCCAGTAGCGTCCCACCGCCTCGCTTCCCCAACTGAAGACGAGAAGCCGGCGCGCCACAACGGCCGCCGGCTTCTCCGTTCACGCGCCTACGGCCGCCCGGTCCCCGTCCTCTTCGTCAGCTTGATCGCCGGCCGGCTCGGAGATGGCTCGTGCCCGCCGACGAATCCGACCCACCAACCACGCGACGCCCGTCAGCAGGAACTCGATTGCAAACACAGCCGCGAGAATCTCGCCGCCGACGATCAGGAAGTGCGCCTCCCTCGCCGGCGTACCAGGCAGGTGTGCCACGTCCTTGAGGGTTGAATGCGGGATGGCGCCCGGCTCGTGCCACTGCCACAAGAGCGCCCCCGTGATGTCCTGAAGCCAGCGCGGCGCCGTGCTCCCGACAAGCGGCCACACCAAGACCGTCCAGAAGTCGGCCACGATCACTCCACACATGAGGCGGTACCACCACAGGCGAAGCCCCGTCCGCTTCGCCTTGGAGACGCCGGAGAGCCACAGCACGGTGAACCCGGGCCCGAAGAAGGCGAGGATCGAAACGACCGCGGCCAGAAGAAGCCACCAGCCGACGAACATGGCCCCCATGACCGCCAGCGCACCCCAGATGACGACGTACTCCACGACCCATTCCCCCTCAAGAAAAGCGGGGCTCCCCGACGTCGGGGAGCCCCGCTTCACGGCTACACGAGCGGCATCTTGAACCCCAGGAGCAGGTTCAGGAAGAACGGCAACACGGCCAGGACCACGAGCGCCTCGAAGGCCCTCGTCACTGCGATGGAGCCCATCTGTGCGAGCTGCTGGTTGTGGTGCATGTTGCGCAGGATGAGGCCCACGATCACGACCACGAGGCACAGGGCACCGAGGATCATCCGCAGGACGGCTGCCGCGTTCTCGAGCGGCGTTACGATCGCCGTCGCGACTGCCTGGTCCGGGCTCCCGTAGTTCACCTGCCCGCTCGATGTCGTGGTACCCGTGATCGTCACGCCGTCAGAGAGCTGACACGAGTTCCCCGGGGCGAGCTGGCTCGCTTGGGTGACGCCCTGCGCACACGCAGGCGGGGGCGAGGCGGCGAACGCAGGAACTGCCACCGTTCCGACCACGAACCCCACCCCCAGCGCCAGCACCAGCGCTGCCGCTGCCCCTCGCAGGAACCGGATCACCGCGGCCGCCGCCCGGCCGTGGCGGAGACCCATCATCGTAGGAGTCCTCCCTTCGGGTCCAACGGGAGAGGGTGAACCTCTCCCCCAAAAACGAAAGGAGGGCCGTCCCTTCGGCTTGACGGCCTGTGGGGCGACCCCGAGGGGAGCGGGCGAAGTTGCGGCGCGGCCTCTTACCGACGGCCGGCCGGCGGGTCATGCATAGCCTCGCGATGGGCGAGTCCGTCCAGCCGCCGTGGCCATGAGCTGAGGAGGTCGTCTACCTAGTCGATGATCACCGCCCCGGCAAGGGAGAGCCGCATCTCCCGCACCCGCCTCGCGGCCGGCACTCCGGCAAGGAAGCTCGCGCCACCGCTGGCGGGACAGTCCGCAGGGGGGTCCGCCCCGCCGGAGAGTTGCCTTCCGTCACCGCGTCCTACGGCGCGGTAGTCGCCAGGGACAATTCGACCGGGCTCGCCGCCGCGAGCCATATGGCGCTGTGATTGACCTTGACTTGTGGCGCACCCGCACCGGTCAGCGCGCCGAGTGAGCACGAAAGCACGACTCCTACCGCGCGTGCTCGCGCACCCAGGCCAAGACCTCATCGGCATGACGATCAGGTGGAAATACCGGGTAGAAGACGGTCTCTATGGTCCCCCGACGGATGACGAGGGTGAATCGCTTCAAGAGCCTGCGCGTGCCGCCGCCGTCATGCGCAGGACGCAGCCCCACCGTGAACGTCGGCAGGTTCAAGGCGTCGGTCAGGCGGAAGTCGGCATCGCTGAGGAGGTGGTACGGGAGGCGTAAACGCTCAACCGCCTCCCGTTGATACGCGGTTGACTGGGTAGACAGCCCGAGGATACACACCCTCTCGGCGGCAAAGTCAGCGGCCAGATCCCGAAAGCCGCACGACTCCGGGGTACAGCCGCGTGCTCCGGGGATCTGCTCCCATCCCTCGGGCGAGTCAACGCCCGGAAGGCCGGTGAGGGGATACGCGTAGATGACGGTTCCGGCAAACCCCTGGGGCGTCTCATCGACCCGCACGAGGGTCCCGTCTGTGGCCGGTAGCCCCAGGGCCGGCATAGACAGCCCCTCCAGATGATCGGTCGACCCGTCGCGAACAGGTCGCGGCAGGTCAGACGGCAGCTGCGTCGGATCGTGGATGATCGGTGCCTCCTCATGGTCACGTTGCCTGCCCATATCACGGGAACAGCCGGCCTGCAACGCCTGGAATCTTTACCGCGGATGTCGCCATGCATCTCCATTCTAGACGTCGACCGACTCAGCGCTCACGACGCACCGACCCTCGAACTCGTCCCCACACCATGACTGAACACGGCGAAGTACGCCATGACGTAGCTGACGTACTCGAACGTCTGCCCGCCGGAGTACGACTCCACGTCGGGCTGCGCCGCCAGCGCCGACCAACTGCTCGTGGCGTACTCGACCTCCCACGTCTCCACGGCGTTCGGCCCCGCGTTGTACCCCGCGGCCACGAGCGGCAGGTTCCCATTGAAGATTGCGTCCAGCTGATCGAGGTAGCTCACGCCCACCATGATGTTGGTCACCGGATCCAGCGGGTCCTGACCCAGGGCGAAGTGGCTCGGCTCAACCTGCATGAGTCCCTGGGCACCCGCGCTCGAACTGGCGGTTACGGCGCCACCACTCTCCTGCATCATCACCGCCTGGACGAACGCCACGGTCACGCACGGCCTCCCCCTGGCCAGCGCGCAGTAGTAGTCGACCGCGTTCGTCTCGTCAGTAAGCCAGTAGCCCGTCACGAGCTGCACGGCCGACTCGTCCATCGACGGTGCTGTCGGGCCAGGCGAGGTCACGCAGGAACCACTCACAACGCAGCCGACCAGGTGAAACACGCCGTGCTCGGCCGCGCCGAGCGCCTTCGTCACGACCTCGCCGCTCAGTGTGACGACCCCCGCAACAACGAGCACGGGTGTCAGCAACAGGAGAAGCGCAAGAGCTCCCAGGGCAACCGTGCCCACCGCCGAGGCGATGCTGGGCAGCACCACGACCACAACGAACCGGATCGCGGCCTGCTTCGCCCGGGCGCGCAGTGCCGCGCTGAGGTCGCCAGTCATGGAAGCACGCGGACGATCTCGGGCCGGACGAGGAGAACAATCGCCGCGACCATGACGACCGCGGTCAGGGCCTCCCACACACTGCCGACCTTGAAAGACGGCCAGGGCAGACGAACCGTCCGCCGTAACGGCCACAGGAGCTTCTCACCCGCTACGTTGAGCTCGTCGAGTGCAAGGTGACTGAGATAGCCGGTCCCAACACCGGCGGCCACCGGAAGGGCAAGAGCCGGCGCGAAGTGCCCGGCGACAAGCCAAGCCAGCAGGGTGACGACTGCGGCCGCCAGGAGAGAGTGCGTCGGGCCGCGGTGCCACAGAATTCCTCCGGGAACCCTCCAGCCCACCTGACCGAAGGACGTCAGGTCGTTCCCCTCCGGTCCCCTGCGGAACGGTTCCAGGCGCCCGTACACCTTCGCGACGCTGGGTAGCGGGATGAACCGTCCGTACATGCTCCCCGGGTGGTCAACGTCCGGCAGAGGAGCCGATAGGGCAGCGGCCGCCAGGAACAGCACCAGGTGAACCCCGACCCCTCCAAACACAGGCGCGATCGCCGCCCCGACGAGCAGTCCACCGAGCACATGCGTGTGTCCTTGAACCCGTGATCACCCCCAACAAACAGCGAGGGCCACCCCCGGGGGTGGCCCGACAATGGCTCATCTGATCCCTATCCCACGGCCACAAGGCACGCCGCGTACCTCCGGCGCCGGGTGCCCAGAAACGACCAACTGCCCGGCCGCCGGCCCACAGCGCTGGGCGACAACACGGCCTCCAGTTGCGCGCTCGGCACAAGCGGACCCGCACGACCCCGCTGCACCTTCAGCCGCGCAACGGTTGCCATGGGCAACTCGCGCGTCTCCTTCGGAACGCGATGACTTACACCAGGTCGATGAGCTGGTCGACGGTCAGGCCCGCCTGATCGAGGATAGTCGAGAGCGTCTTCGGTTTGAGCACTCGACCGGCGTGTACCGGGACCGTCACGACGCGAGCCGCAGAGTCCGGGTGCCAGAGATGATGGTGGCTGCCGCTACGCCGACGACCTGGAAGCCCGCCCTGCGAAGGGCCCGGACAAGATCGCGGCCCGTGATGCGAGGCAGGCGGCTCAAATGGCGACGTCCACCTGTACGGAGTCTACTTCGACATCGCCTTCGGGAGGTCGCTGCCCGAGTCTGGCCAGGGCCTGAAGGTGCCCCGTGATGGCCTCGCGGGCGTTTGCGAGCGCCTCCTCGCGAGTGTCGCCTTGGGTAACGCAGCCGGGCAAGGCGGGGACAATCACGGTGAACCCGCCCTCTTCGAGGTCGGGCTCGAGGATGACGGTGAACGAGCGCGTCATGAGCAGCTACCGCCCCCAGTGGAATGTGAGCGCATGATAGCACACCAGTCGTGACCTACCGCGACCCTGGCGACACAGCCTCTGATTTGGCGCCGGCGCGGCGCGGCGCGACCACCGAGACTGTGCCGACAGGCGACACAGCGAGGGCGTTCGGGTAGAGCACTCGGAGACGGCCGATGCGTGCCGTCGGAGGCGCGGGTACATCCTGTCCGGCTTCATCTGACGTTGGTGGGCCGCCTCGCCGAGGGCGATGCCGCTCGGCGGCGGGGCCTGCCTCGCGCGGCGTCCGGACCAGCGTCCACCAAGCCTCGGTGGGCGGCCGCCCAAGCACGGTCGCCTACAGCCTTGGCTTAAGCCCCGTCAGTTTCGGCGCCGGTCCGTGCTCGGCGAGCTCCGGCCGCTTGGCGAAGTGGTCGGCGAGCGCCCGCTCCGCCACCCGGTACTGCGCGGACACCACCTCCGCGTCCGTTCCTCGCGGCCCGGCGAGCTCGCGCGGCTGGAGCCCGAGCGACGCCGCCTCCACGACGTCGCGTGCCCCTTCCGGCACCGCCTTGAGCGCCCGCCCCTTCTCCAGCCTGGTCTGCCTGCCGAAGACCTCGAACGGGTCCGACGGCCGCAGCGATGTCTCCTTGCCTGCTTTCATCTCGATCGCGATGACGGTCTTGTGGACGGCCTCCGTGACCACCCTTGGGATCCTCCGCGTCACGTCGGCCGCGGCGCCGTTCGCGCTCATGTACTCGTGCCCCGCCCGCACCGCGTCAGACGCGGTCGCCCCCGGGAACCGGACCAGGACGGGCCTTCCCGCCTCGACGCGCTTGAGCACCTGCGGCCGTAGCTGCAGGTCGGTCCCCTCTCCCGTCCTCACCGCCTGGTACGTCCAGGCGACGGCCACAGCCGGCGTGGTGTTTCCCGCTGGCGCCACGTGCCACAGCGCGTCGTAGACGCCCACCCGCTCGGCCGCGAGGTCGTATCGGGTCGCAAGGGTACGGGCCAGACCCTGAGGGAGATCGCTTGCCACGACGTCCACGTCCGGCCAGCGCACCTGCGCCTCCACCATACGGTCGGCAAAGGTCTCGCCGGTCACGACCACCGGCTGCCCCTTGTCGTCGCCGCGAAGGGGCACGAGGCCCTGCGTAGCAGGGTCCTCGCGAACGAGCACCGGTTCCTTCTCAAGGCCCCAGGTATCCTCGGCGAACAGCACCGACCGGCCGGGCCCCAGCGGCGCGATCCGGGTCGCCCAGCGCGTCTCGCGGATCGGCTGTGCGGGCTCCGCCTCGCTCGCCTCCACGGCAGACGTCGCTCGGGTTCGAGCCGGCGTCATCTCGCGCCGCACCATGACTTGGTCCCTCGCCGTCGCCTTCCACCGGTCGATGGCTTCCTCGCTGTCGATGACCGTCAGCGGCAGGCCGTTCGTCCAGCGCTTGGCGTCCTCGAGGGACCGGAAGGGAAACTCGCGCACCTGAAGCGGATGCAGCCCGTCATCCACACCGGCGGTCGACGCGCGCCAGACGATGAACTTCCCGGACGGTAGCCGCGTCGCTCCGAAGAGCCGGCTGTCCTCCACCGCGCTCAACCGGTTGTCGGTCGCAAGCCCGGTCTGGTCCTCCTCGAAGGAGTGGATCACGACGTCGCTCACGTGCCCGACCGAGTAGATCCCGACCTCCCGCGACCGGAAGGCAAGCGCCTGCTCGGTGAGCCGGCGCATGTTCACCCGGATGCCGCGCACGGTCGCCGAGGTGGCGTCGGTCTCCGGCAGTGCCGCAGACAATTCCCACGCTTTATCGAGCGCGCGCTGAAAGTCCGACGGTGCGCGCTCGACCGGTGCCGGTCGTGCCGTTCCGGTCCGCCCCTCGCTTTGGCGAGCAAGCCAGTGTTCGAACTCCGCGAACTCGGGCAGCACGGGGGCGCCACCGCGCGCCCGCGATGTCCGAGGCAGTTCGTGTTCCATGGCGGCCTCGATGTCCTCGCGCAGCGCAGCCACCGCATGGGTCACCGCCGCGCGCAGTTCCCGGCCCAACCCGCCCAAGTCCTGGGCTCCCCTCCACACCGCACGCGCCGTCTCGAGGAAGCCGGCGTAGCCTGCCCGGTCAAACGCCATGGGGTCGAAGTACACCACACCCACCTGGCCCTCTCCGGCCGCCCCCGGCTTGTTCGCGAACTCCTCGAGCCACCGCGTCCTTGACTCCTCGGCCCCCAGGTCGAGGTCGAACCGCTCGCCTGTCGGCGCAAGGGCCGTGTGGCGCATGACGAGGATCGCACCCGGTGCCTGCGAGCCCGACGCCTGCCAGGTGCGAAGCGCCTCCAGATCGGACCGGCCGGAAGCGGAACGCGCCGCGTCGTAGACGAACACGCGCTCCCGGTTGACGGTGATGACCGCGTCCTTACCGATGCGCCCCTTCCACGTCTCCCGCCAGACCTGCTGGGCGAAGGTCTCCGCCTCCTCGGCGCTCGGGAACGCCGCGAACTTCGGCCGCCCGGACATGCCCCACCTCGTAAGGTCGTCCGGGTTCCATGTGACCAGGCTGCGGGGCACCCGCACGTACCACTCCTCCGGCCAGTCCGGGTGCCAGCGCCTCGTGTCGTTGAGCTGCTGGCGAATTGCTGGCCGGTTCCAGGGGTCGTACGGCGCCTCGGGATCCTGCCTACGCTCACGCGGATGGATGGTCGACGGGTCCCCCCGTACGATCCGGGAAAGCTGCTCGACCGCCTCCATGTCCATGTCCGGCAACCTCACATCCTCGGCCTCACCAGCCACGGCTTCACCTCCACATCGCGCTACGGGCACAAAGAAGGCGGGGGCGAGCGCCCCTTGCGCCCGCCCCCGCCTACCGGGTACGTCCTACGCCGTTCGCCGCGGCCGGAGGCTGCGAATGAGCACCCCGCCGTCCGCCGCCCGCACGGCACCTGCCGCGTCCGCTTCGTGCTCGCGCCTCGACGCGACGCGGCTGATCGTTCCCGGCGCCCACTCGAGGAGCCGGGTAACCGCCTCCTGCACTTGCTCCTTGGTGCCGCTGCGCCGGCCGGTGGCGACCTTCTTCACATCGAAGGGCGTCACCCACTCCACCGGCAGCACGAGCGCCTCCACGCAGGCGGCAATCACTCCGGTGGCCATGCCCATCGCCCGGTTCGGACGTGCCCCCTGCGCCCCCGCGTTCGGCAACTCCACGATGAGACCGCTCACGTCCCACTGCCTCGCTACGCGAAGCACCGCGCGGGCGACCTCCTGGCAACGCTCGGCGTCGCTGTCCGCGACGCGCAGCCCCCGCTTCTTTCCCGAGGCCACCGTCCTCACCGTCTCGACCGCCAGGACCAGGTCCCGCTCACCGACGGGCGCCAGCTCCACTACAGCAAGGCCCGTCGCCACGAATCCCACATCCACGCCCAGCACACGCGGTCGCCCCAACGCCTCACCCCCACGCGTCACGTCTCAATCGCCCATTCCAGCGAGATCACGTGGTGCGGGACTGCGAAGGCCAGCCGCCACAAGAGCCGCGTCCCACGTGCCAAAGCGGCTCAGGATCGTCGGAAGGCGCGGACACTCCCCGCTGCGCTTCCAGTCCGCCGAGGACGTCGCGCGATGATCTCGAAGCGCCCTGACGATCTCAGCGTCCGTGTATCGGTAGACCCGGCGCCTCTGCGGCTGGTAGTCCGGGTACGCTGCCTCGAGCGCACGGTTCCAGCCACCGAACAGGCGGCAGATCACCGTCACGCTCGGCCGCAGGTGGCGGTTGCGCCACTCGGCCGCATCCACAAGGCCATACGTGTAGATGGCATCGATTTGTGCCTGGTGTGAATCCAAGGGGCGATGCCGTGGTCAAGAGACAATGGCTGGTGGCAATGCCGTCGGCCGCAAGGGCGGACGGTGCATGGGGGTCGCGGGAAG
>Ga0080006_1078006_pt1 | contig 13428 bp, 13 predicted proteins | sample RS3BMetagenome_FD_69209 | JGI IMG/M metagenome (GOLD analysis project Ga0080006, IMG submission 69209) | Ferric oxide microbial mat and aquatic microbial communities from Rainbow Spring, Yellowstone National Park, USA - RS3B (SPADES... ...
CCCGCGGGCCGCCGCGGATGGACCGAAGAGAGTCCCTGCTCGGCCCCCCCGGAGCGGCCCTGCCGAGCAGGGACTTCCCGGACAGGGTTGGGGCCCCCTGCGGGGGAATCCCGGGGCAGGCGCCCGGAACCGGAGCGGGAGTGCGGGCGTCCGAGATGCACGAGGGGTGTGACGCCGCCGGTGCGACGAGTGTTGGAAATGGCGTGGGGGCTCCTGCTCTGCGGCGGGGTTCTGGCGGGCTGCGCCAGCCACGGCGGCGGGGGCGACGCGGCCGGGCCCGCCCAGGCGTCCCCCACTGCGCCTGCCTCGGCCGCGGCCGCCACCGCCGCGCCGCTCGCCCCTGCGACCGCCGCCCCGGCCTCGAGCGCGCGGGTGCCCTCCCCCGCCCCCGCGGCGGCGCCCGCCCCGGCACCGCCCCCCAACGCCGTCGCCGTCGACTTCGCGGGCACGCGGCACGGGTGGGCGATCGCCTGCGGCGTGGGTCCCGGCGCGGAGTGCACCATCGTCGCCACCGCGGACGGGGGGACGGCCTGGGGGGCGGAATACCGCATCGCCGCGCCGCTGGCGCACCTGCAGTTCCTGAATGCCGCCGACGGGTTCGCCACCGGCGGGGCCGCCGTGCTGGCCACGACCGACGGCGGCGCGTCCTGGACCCTCCGCCGACAATCCGGCGCGGCCCTGCACGGCGTGGACTTCCTGACGGCGCAGACGGGCTGGGCGACCTCCGCCGGCGCCCTCGCACGTACCGCGGACGGCGGCGCCCACTGGTCGCCGGTCACCGTGCCCGGCACGTGCACGCTCGGCTCGGTGGACTTCTCCACGCCCTCCGACGGCTGGGCGGGGGGGCGGGGCCCCGGCGGGCCGTGCCTTTTGCGCAGCACCGACGCCGGACGGACCTGGACGTCCGTGTTCGACTCGGCCGCGGCCTCCGCGCTGCAGCCCGGCCTGGCCGCCTGGGAGCAGGCCAACGGGGTGGCGACCCCGGGCGCCGTCGTCGCGAACATGAAGGGCGACTGCCCGGTCGGCGTGCACTTCACCTCCGCGGACTCCGGCTGGCTGACCCTGAACTGCGGCGTGTACTACACCGGGGGGCTCGTCGTCCTGCACACGGCCGACGGGGGCCGGTCGTGGCGGTACGCCTGGGGGGTGGCCGGCTGCCTGATGGGGTGCAACGGCACGACCGGCGGCTACCTGCCCCTGTTCTTCCTCGACCCCGACACGGCGTGGCGCCTCGGCCCGGCGGGGAAGGCCGCGGGCATCCCCACGGTGCAGCGCACGCTCGACGGCGGCCGGACCTGGAGCACCGGCGGACCGGACTGCGGCACGCTCCAGTGCCGCGCGGTGTGGTTCCTCGACCCGGTGCACGGCTGGATGGCGGCGGGCGCCGGGGTCTTCGCCACGGTCGACGGCGGCGCGACCTGGGTGCGGCAGTGGCCCGCGGGTCCGGCGGCAGGCGCCGCGTAGCACGCGGGGTCCGGGCCCAGGGCGCACGCAGGCGACATGGACAAGCCGCGACAATTGTCGCGGCCCATCTCCCATGCCGGCCTCTGCCACACGCGGCGGCAGGAAGCACGGCCGGCGCGTAGGATTGCCGCGTGGGGGTGGCGCCGATGACCATGCCGGCCGTGACTTCGGGCGGGAGCCTGACCGAGGGGCAGATGGCCTTCTACGACACCGAGGGCTTCCTCGTCCTGCCGCGCCTGCTGGCGGAGGGGGACCTGGCGCCCGCCCGGGCGGCCATGGAGCAGAAGGTGTCCATGATCGCCGACCAACTGCTGGCCGACGGCCTGGTGCCGGACCGCCTGGCGGACCGACCGTTCGCGTCCCGTCTGGCGGAGTTGTTCGTCGGCCTGACCGACCGCGAGTTCCTGAAGTACGGGCGGAGTTGGCGCGACCGGCTGGACGGGTACTTCCAGCTGATGGGCCACCCCAAGATCCTGGACGCCGTCGAGTCGCTCATCGGCGGCGAAGTCTTCGCCAACCCCGTGTACAACGTGCGCCCCAAGGTGCCGCGGGTGGCGGCGGGGGCGGTGCCGTGGCACCAGGACAAGAGCTACTGGCCGGATGCCAACTCCAACCCGGTCATCACCGTCTGGATCCCCCTGGTGGACTCGACCATCGAGAACGGGTGCCTGCACATCCTGCCGCGCACGCACCGTCAGCGCCTGCTGTCGCACCACCGGGAGACGTACAGCGGCACCGGATACGAGGAGACCGACGCCGAGCATGTGACCGGCCGGGACAGGGCGGTGGCGCTGCCGCTGGAGGCGGGTGGCGCGATCCTCTTCAACGACCGGTGCCTGCACATGTCCACGCCGAACAACTCCGCCACGGTGCGCTGGAGCGTCGACCTGCGCTACCAGCCGACCGACCAGGATCCGATGCCGCAGCACGGCGCCGGATTCCTGGCGCGCAGCCGGCGGCACCCCGAACGGGTGGCGACACTGGAGGACTGGCGGGCCCGGCGGACCGAACACGCCGGGTGACGGCGCGCCGGCCGGGCACCGGCATCCGCGGGGGAAGCACCGTCGCCGCACAGGGCGCTCAGGGCGCGAGGTCGCGGATGATCTGCTCCTGCAGCGGCCGCCAGTCCCAGGCCATCCGCTGGAGCAATTCCGCGTACTGGAGCGCATCCTCGGGATCCCGCGCCCAGAGCAGCGTCCCCGACGTGGCGGCCTTCCGAAAGCCGGGGGGGGTGCCGTTCAGGGGATGCAGGTCCACCCCGGGCCCGACCACCTCTTCACAGCGGGTGGCCAGATCGCTGAGGGCACGACGGCTGGCGCTCACCCCGTCCGGAATCTGCACGGCCACGTCGATGTCGTGGTGCGGCAGCCGCTCGAAGAAGCTGCCGTGGCCGAACGCGAAGTCGACCAGGGGGGATCCGGCCAGCACACGCGCCAGCGCCGCGACCGCGGCCTGGACCTCGTCCTCCCGGGGCGCCGGGCGCGTCCTCATCGGCCATCCCCCCCTGGATCGTTCCCGCCGGCGAGCAACTGCCGCACCGCCTCGACGTAGGCGTCCACATCGCCAAGGTCGTCCCGCAGCATCCGCAGCAGGAGCGCATCGTCCACCCGGCCGTATCGATCGGCCAGGTCCCTAGCCGCGGCGGTCGGCAAGGTGGTCCTCCTGACCGGGACGCTGTTCTATGTTACTTGGAATGCCAGCCGGGGGTAATCATCATCCAGGCAGACTGCCCGGTGTCCGGATCGGTGTATCAGACCGACGAATGGGGGTCGGGCAATGGGATCGTCGGAGGTCGAGGATCGGACGGGTCTGGATCCCGACGGAATCGAGTGGTTTCGCTACCCACGAATCGCCCGGCATATCCGAGCCCGCGCGTGGCTCGAAAGCGAGGTGCTGCTCGGCCTCGACCCGAATACCATTTACGCGTACGGCCGCGGCGTCGACGATTTCCTGGCGTTTTGCGAGCGAGTTGCGGTTGATCCCCTGACGGCGTCGCGGGAGACGATCCTGCAATACCTAGGTGACCTGCGTCGGCGCCCAGGCCCCCGAGGCTGGAACGTGATCCATGCCGGGTCCGGTTCCGGTCTCTCCAACGCCACCATGTAGCAACGCCTTACGGCAGTGCGGCTCTTCTACGACTTCCTCATGGAAGAGAACGTGCGTGAGACCAACCCCGTTGGTCGTGGTCGGTTCACCCTGAATCTCGCAATGGTGGGTACAAAGTAGGGTTGGCGGGTTATGAGCAAATGGTCATCCGAGTGTGCGCGCGGTCAATCGGAGATCGGTGTGTAGGCAATGGCGACGGAAGGGGGCGGAGGGGGCGCGGGATCGCCGCGGGGGAGGCGATAGCCAGCGCGGCAAGGGCATAGCAGGCAGCCTGAGGCACAGGCGGGCACGGCAAAGCGGGCCGCAGAGACCCGCGGCCCGCCTCTAAGGAAGGGGGAGGTGGATCGCTTCAGGTGCCGGCAGCCAGCGCCTCCAACGCGCGGACCGCACGTCCGTAGTGACCGTGCTCAGCCTCTCGCGGCAGGCGGAGGAACATGTTCCGGGCGTGGTTGGCGACGACGGCGGGCAGCAGAAACCACATCCGACGGATGGTTTCCGCGGTGTGGATGATCGCCCGGTCCTTGGGGTTGAGCGCCTGCTGCATGGCGAGCGTGAGGTTGTAGGCCATGCCCTTCAGAAAGAGGTCGGCGGCGTTGGCGGCGAACCCGTCCTTGCTGAAGGCGTCGAAGCTCCAATCCTCTTTGAGGGTCCGGATGCTGGTCTCCGACGTGCACCTCTGGTTGTAGCAGTGCCAGACATCCTCCTCGTCCCAGTCGGTCGTGGTGGCCATGAACTGCTCCTCCGAGATCACCGGCAGGTCGAGCAACTGCCCGGCCGGGGGCGTCGCGGAGCGCTCCCGCACGACCACCAGTCGCCGCGCCTGGCTCCAGTCCTTGGCCTTGTAGAGCCCGGAGGCGACCTCCCAGACGTCGCCGAACGCCGTCGTGCCGATCTCGCGGTAGGTCAGGCCGTCGGCCCAGGCCCGCAAGGGCTTGGTCGGGGTAACCTTCAGGATGTACGGCAACGCCCGGCGCTCCAACAGATTCATGAACTTGTCGTTGCCATAGCCCCGGTCCCCGCGGACAAGGCGGATGCCCCGCTTGGCGAGTACGGGGCGGTCGAAGATGCGTTCGGCCGTCTCGACCAAGCCGGTACTGCTGGCCGTGTTGCCGGGGCGTAGTTCCTCCTCGACCAGGCTGCGCGTCATCCCGTCAGAACAGAGCTGGGGGTGGAAACTGGGCCGGCCGGGCCGAGTCGGGTTGTACCCCACCTTGGCCCCCTCCTGGTGACCGTAAACAGCCATCAGGCATTGAGGAGGCTTGGCCGTTCGGGTTTACGTCGCCGCTCGGATACCGTCCCGGTTGAGTTGTACTTCGGCTTCCAGGGGATTGGTGTCGCCCGCGAGCACTCCGTTACAGACCTGCTCCAACTGTCGCAGGGCAGGCGCTTGGCCCGCAGAAGGTCGTGTGAGAATGCCATAGAGACGCGGGGTCAGTTGCACCCCGCGAAGCGATTGTAGTTGCGGCGGTGAAAAGCGAAGATCGGCAGGATTCACCGCAGTGGGTCCCTTGGTCAACCACGAGGTTGCCGGCCCGATGTCGGTGCGAACGCTTGGGAACCCGATTGAGGTCAAGGTGCGCTGACCATCCGCTGTGAGCAGCCAGAGCGCGAAGATGGCTCCTGCGGTGGGATGGGGCGCGGAAGCCGGGACCGACACGAAATTCACACCTGCCGGCACCACCGGGAGCGGGGCGCGGGGAAATCGCACCGCCGCCGTGCCCAGCGGCTGAGGCACGGTGCGGTTATATAATCCCAACGACACCTGCAGCGGTGGGGTTGGCGCGTGCGGCTGCTGGGAGGTGATCTCCAGGAGGTCGGCAAATGCGGTCAGGCCGCGGAGGGCTTCGGATGTGGTGATCGCTATCCTCCCATCGGCAACGATGGCTCCGCCGTACCCTTGAACATACCCCTGCCAGGCGATGCCTCTTGAGCCCATGCCACCTTCGCCACCGAGGACCAGTTCACCCGCGAACGCTCCCCCATGCTTGGCCACGTCAGCGCAGAAGGCAGCGAACTGATCCGTTGACCATGTGGGTAGTGGCTGCGGGATCCGCGCGGCCGAGAAGGCATGCGCGGGACCGTACGATACCGCGTACGGCATCACGTCTATGGGGAGCCCGCGAAGCGCCCCGGCGGCATCTTGTCCCGCCTGCAACAGGCCGGGGAGCAGCACAGATGTATCCACGTTGGACGCACGCAGTTCCGCGCTCAGGTCTGTGCCGCCCCACTCCCCGATGAGGGCGGATATTGCGGGATTGGGGGTCCCCGGGCCGCCGGCCGAAGGGGAGAGCCATGAAGCGTAAGTGGCACGTAACCCCCGGTGAGCGGCATTGAAGGCTTTGAGCACCGGCGTAAACCAACGCTCCGTTGCCGCCAGCATTGCACTTTCACGCTCTTCCGGACTCGATCCGGCGGCCGCTGGCGCGAACACCTGATAGGCACCGGTGGTAGCAACGTCAAACGCCGTGACGGCCGTCGACGCGGGCTTTACCTCGCGCGCGCAACCTCCAACTGCACTTGCCGCAGCAGCGATGAGAAGGCTTCGACGGGTCAACATGATTTATAACCTGTCCCCTCTAGCGGAGCCTTACGATCCAGGGGGCCGTTGCGATACTGCCGTCTTTGGGGCCTTTGGGGGCCCTGCCGCCGGGCTGGGGCACTTCGCAGCGGGGACTCCGGCACGCACGGCGTCTGCCCTATCCAACCGCAGCAGCGTAATCAGTGGCCTCCTGATTTAGCTTGCTTTCCAATGCCTTCAGGCCCGCCGCCACAGATACTTGGTCGGATACCATATTCGTCAAGGCATCGTAGGCGAGGCCCCTCGTGTTGGGGAGCTCAGGCCAGCCGTTCATGATGGTGCGGCACTGCAAACGTCTTCGCCCCGACGGTGAATGCGGACAGCATGTTGGGCAGGAGTCGCAAGGGGTTGAAGTTAATGCCGCGCAATGCGTTAGATAGGTCGACCATGGTCTTCGAGGGAACCTGTGGTGGAATGGTGGCGGACCCTTCATCAAAGGCGGGAAAGCCTCCCACCATGTATTTCGGACCTTGTACCAATGGAGCAACCGGGACGAACTCGACGCCCGTTCCACGGTGCTGTGACATGTAGTTAGACACTAGGTGCGGCGCTACGCTCGTAGTCGCGACGCCAATTTGAATCGGGGGTGTAGTCGGGGCTTGGGCGCGTTGCGGTCTGGCGCACGCACTCAGCCCTCCGAGCGCGAGCCCACCCATCGCCAGGTCCCGGAGAAAGGCTCGCCGACCAGTCCCGGTCATTCCCGTCTTGCCCCCTTCGGAGTCGTTCTGGCTCTATCGGTCCGTGTGCCTCGCGTGTACGGATATGCCTATCGACGCAGCGGGTGGCACGGCGGACGGTCCCACGGTGAGTATACGTTCCCGGGGTAAGGAAAGTGGCTGTTGCGCTGCTGGTGCGCGCTCGCGGTTCGTACTTCATGCTAGCCGACCGCGCAGCGTGCCAATCGTACAGCTTGCACCGGTCAGCGGAGAGCCTGCCGTGTGGCGCCGGCGATCGGGAGGCAGCCATGTTGTGTGGTGTCCGAAGTACCGGCGCACGCAAGGCGTGGATGTCCGCTTCAAGGAGATCATCCACGAGGTGGTTGCCGAACGGCAGGCCGAAGTCATCGGGTTGGAGATCATGCCCGACCACGTGCATCTGTTGGTCGAGGTGGATCCACAATTTGGCATCGCACCTATTGGTGCGACTGCTCAAAGGACGCTCTTCACGGATGCTGCGGCAGGAGTTCCCGCGGTTGCGCAGCCGCCTGCCGACCTTATGGGCAAACAGCTACTTGGTCGCCACGGTGGGGGGGGCGCCGCTTGCCGTCATTGAAGCAGTACATCGAAAACCAGAAGAACGTCTGAGCGCACATCCTCCTTTGTTTGCGAGTTGCCGTTGCGCGTCGGCTGGGTGCTGGGCAGGCGTCTGGCCGCGAAACGGGAGGCGGCCAGGCAGGTGTACAACGCCTGATTGGGAGAGGCGCTGCGGCGCCTCGGTCTGGTGCGGCAGTCCACGAAGGCGAAGAAGACGCCGCGGGCGCAGAAAGCGGAACGGCAAGCGCACTTCCGCGCCGCCCGCAGCCGACACGAGTTCTCCGACTCGGCCCTGCAGCGTTACGGCATCCGGCTCAGGAGCAAGGACGGCACCGGCCCGGAGGCGGAGAAGACGTGGATCGGCGAGCGCCTCGGCGCGCATGAAGTGCAGGTGCTGGCATCACGCGCCTACCGGGCGACGAATGAGCACCTGCTCGGCACCCGCGGGCGGCCACGCTTCGAGGGAAAAGGCCAATGCCCTTCGGTGGAGGGGAAGGGCCCCGGCAGTGGGCTGCGCTGGCAGGGCGACCACGTGGTGTGGGGCGCCGCTGTCGCTGCGCTGGCAGGAATGCCCGTGCGGGGCGGGCGCGCAGCGCGACCTCTACAGCGCGCACTTGGCGAGGTTCGTGTATCAGGCGGAAGATGGGAAATACCTGCTCGACGCGGGCCGGGCCGCGGAGGCTTGGCCGGGCGCTGGATGCGGGGAGCCGGAGCCGCGACCGTTAGGGCAGCGGCGGGAGGCGACCTGGGCTGAGCCGCGCCTGGATGGCTTCAAGCGGCGAAGCGGAACCGCTCCTGCGTGCGGCGTACGAGCAGGGCAGGCAGAACAACCAACCCGCGAGGGGGCCGGTTCCCCGGCCCCGCCCCGCGAGGGGACAGAGTGGGTCGCATGCAGAAGGGGTGCTTGCGCCATGCCCTTGGGGGTCGGTGCTCCAAGCGGAGGCTAAGGGGCCAGGAGGCTCACGCACACGTCCAGAGGAGCGTGAGCGACAGGGTCCGAAAGGACCCGAAGGCTGTACCAGGGCAGCCCCGGGCCCGAGAGAGCCTGGCAGAGGCCGAAGTGATGCATCCCAGAACCCCCCGGCTTTAGCGGTGGGGAGGCTCAGGGGTATGGTGGCGCCAGAGGTGAAAAAGGACCGCCTCGACCGGCTCAGCGAGCTGCAGGACGCGACCAGCCGCCGCAAGAACGAGTCGCTGGTCGGCAACGTGCAGGATGTGTTGGTCGAGGGGCCGAGCCGGACGGACCGCGAGGTGCTGACGGCGCGGACGCGCAGCGACCGGCTGGTCCTGGTGCCGAAGGTCGAGGGGGCGGAGAACCGCTTCGGCCGGGCGATCGTCACAGCGGCGCAGACGTGGATGCTGCACGGGCACCTGGAGCGCGTCGAGCGCGGCGCGTGAGGATGCGGCGGGCGGGACGGGATGGGACCGCCACGATGGTGGCGGCCGATGGGCCCGCGTGTTCCTGCCTCCTGTGTATCCGCCGCGCCCCTTCCACCTGCGCGTAAGGGATGGTGAGCCGCGGGCATGGCCGGTACCGATGCCGCCCTATCCGGGCCCCTGCGCCACAACGAAGCCAACCCCCGCTACTTCGCCGACGGCACGGGGAAGGCGGTCTACCTGACCGGCTCCCACACCTGGGCCGTGATGCAGGACATCTGGCTGGAGGGCGCGCCGAGGCGCTCCATGGATTACGACGGCTTCCTGGACATGCTCCAGGAGCATGCGCACAACTTCATGCGGTTCTGGCAGTGGATGCACGTCCGCAACGCCGCATGGTCGGACATCCCCACCCTCTTTCATCCACAGCCGTTCGCCCGCACGGGCCCGGGCCTCGCGGCGGACGGACTGCCCAGGTTCGACCTGACGCGGTGGAACGAGGCGTACTTCACGCACCTGCGGCAGCGCGTCGAGGCGGCCGGGCGTCGCGGCATCTACGCTGCCGTGATGCTGTTCGAGGCCTGGACCATCAAGTGGTCGAAGCCCGGCGCGGATCCCTGGGCGTACCACCCCATGCACCCCGCCAACAATGTCAACGGGGTCAAAGACGACCCCGTCACCGACGGCGGCAGGGCCCTCAATCTCTTCTCGCTGCACTGCCCCCAACTGCTGGAGTGGCAGAGGAGATACGTGCGCAAAGTCGTCGACACCCTGGGTGACCTGGACAACGTGCTGTATGAGGTCTGCAACGAGGTGCCCCACCGGCGCGAGGCGATGGAGTGGCAGGACCACATCTGTGCCTTCGTGCGGGAGTACGAGCACGGCCGGCCCAAGCAGCACCCGGTGGGCATCACGGCGGAGGGCGGCGACCAGGACAACGAGGAACTCTTCGCCACGTGCGCCGACTGGATCTCCCCGAGCAACGGCGCGGTCTTCGAATACCGCTACAACCCGCCCGCGGCCGACGGCCGCAAGGTGGTCGTCACCGATACCGACCACCTGTGGGGTCACGGCTGCGAGGTGCCGTGGATCTGGAAGTCCTTCGCGCGCGGCCTGAATGTACTCTTCATGGACCCCTGGGAGCCCATCCCGTCCGACGTGCCCGGTTGGCAGCAGGGAGGCGTGTCGCTGAATCGCCGCTACTACCACCTCTGGGACGCCGTGCGTCGCAACCTCGGCGACACCCGGCGCTACGCCCTGCGCATGGACCTGAACGCCTGCGTCCCGGACGCCCGCCTCTGCACCTCGTCCTACTGTCTGGCGAACCCCGGAGTCGAATACCTCTGCTACTTCCCCTCGGGCGGCCATGAGGGCCTGGACCTCCGACAGGCGCCCGGGACGTTCGCGGCCGAATGGTTCAACCCGGCGACGGGGGGCGCGGCGCAGGCGGGCGACGTCGGCGGCGGCCGCCGCCATGCCCTGGCGGCGCCTTTCGGGGGACCGTCCGTCCTCTATCTACATCGGCGGTGAACCGGCCGCCGAAAGGGAGAGGGGTCGCGTGCCGATTCTCTTGACGGGGCTCGAGCCTTTCGGCGAGCATTCCGAAAACCCGTCGGGGACGCCGCGGCCGCGCTCGACGGGGTCGAGGCCGACGGCGCGCGTCTGGCGGCCCCGCGCCTGCCGGTGGCCTGGACGCGCGCGGCCGCTGCGGTCGTGGACGCCGTGCGGCGGATGGAACCGGCCGCGGCGGGGCGAGGGGGCCGACGGCGAAACGGCAGAGGGCGGCCTCCACGGCGAAGGCACGGGGATCGCCGAAGCGCAGGGCAGGCACGCGCTGGCCTTCGGCGATGGTCGGTGTGAGCACTTGGTCGACACGCGCGAGGTCCTGCAGGCACCGGGCGGAGGCGGCGAGCAGGCGACTGTGGAGGACGCGGCCGAATTCGATGAGCTTGGGCAGGTTCTCCAGGGAACGCCCGACGCCGATGTCGTAGGTGTCGTTGATGGTGGTCTCGGTGCGCAGGGCGCGGCCCTCCTTGAACGCGTGAAGGCGCATGTCCTTCCCCGCAGTTCCACGGTGCGTATGCCATCGGTTGACGCGGCGGTCCCGGGTCGGCGCGATGAGGGCGCTGCTCGCCGTCCTTGCTACCGCGGCGTGCCGGGCGCGACGGCTTTCACCGGCTGGCGGCGCAGGGTTCCTGATGGTCGTCCTGGGTATGCACCAGCGATGGGGGCGGGGCTGTGCTAGGGACACCGTTCCGACCCGTAGGCCTCCGTGCGGTGGTGCCGTGCCGAAGCCGTGACGCATAAGCCTGGGCGCGGGCCTACGTAGCGTGATGCCGCGCGGAGCCACCCGCATGTCTCCATCGCCCCGCCCCGTGCACCCGCGGTGCTCCACGCCCCGTGAGCCGCAGGCAGGGGGCTCCGGTCGCAAAGCCGCGGTGCGCACTGTTCGCGTCCTACCGGGCGGCTTCATTGCACCGGCGCGGGCTGGGGTTTCCTGTGTCTACGCGGACGCTTGCCGAAGCCCCGTGGGCTTGGGGCGCCCCCGCCCCGGACACGGACCCGATGGGGGGAGGCGAACGCCCGGTGGACGCCGATGTCGTCGTGGTGGGCGGCGGTCCGGCCGGGGCGATGGCCGCATGGCGATTGGCCCCGCACTGCCGAGTGGTGCTGCTCGAACGCCACCGCTTGCCGCGGTGGAAGCTCTGCAGCGGGGTCCTCACCCCCAAATCGGTCGCTATGCTCCGTCCAGTGATCGACCTGGAGCGGGCCCTGATCGGCCGAGCGGCTGCGGTCCATGTCGTCTGCGGCGCGCGCAGCACTGTGCATCGGCCGCGGTTCCCTCTCCTCTTCGTTTCGCGTGCCCGTCTGGACGCGGCCCTCGTGGAGTCCGCCGCCCGGCGCGGCGCGACCGTGCTCGACGGCACGCCTGTGCGGGCGGTGCGTGCCGACCCGCCCACGGTCGAGTTGGCCGACGGATCACGCCTGCAGACACGGGTGGTGATCGGCGCGGACGGGGCGGCCGGTGTTTGCGCCCGGGCCGTCAATGCGGGCCTACCCCGGCCGGCGACGGCGGTGGAGGCGTACGTCGCTGATCCACGGGGCGTGGGCGACCGGCCAGCCCTCCTCGACACGTCCCTGCCGGGCGGGTACTTCTGGGCGTTTCCCAAGGCCGACGGGACGGTGGCGGTCGGCGGTGGGACCTGGCGGGCGGAGCAGGCGCCCAGACTACGCGCCGCTGTGGGCGCATGGGCCCACGCCCGCTTTCGCCTCGTGCTGCCCGCCCGTCTGCCGGGCCACGGCATCCCGTCGCACCCGCCGGGTGTCGTCCAGCAAGGGGGCGTGCTCCTGGTCGGTGACGCGGCGGGCCTTGTGGACCCCCTGCTGGGTGAGGGGATCCCCTATGCCTTGTGGAGCGGCGCCCTGGCCGCCGCGGCGGCCCTGCGTGCACTGGCGCGCGGGGGATTTCCGGTCGACTACGCCCGTACCCTCTCCGCCGTCTTCGCCTTTCAGCGACCGCACAGGGTGCTGGCACGGGCCGCCGACCCGGTGCGGCGTTTGATGTGCCACCGCGTGGCCCTTCGTGGGGGCTGGCCCCGGCTGGTCGAGGGTGTGTTTCCACCGCTTTCCCCGGGTCCATAGGGGGAGGCAGCGGCATCCACCCCGGGCCTCCCGCGACATTGCTCGCGGGGAGCCCGCGGCGCTGAGGTCGTGCCGGATTTTGGGACCAGGACGCCGACCTGCAGCATCAGGGCGACGCTGGCGCTGCCGCCTCGGCTGACGGGGTAGACGCCGTGGCGGATGGCGGCCGCCACGAGCACAGCCCGCACCCGCCGGCGCCCTTCCACCACCGCCCCGTGCCCCCACGAGGGGCTCGGCCCGCCTCACTCCCGTCTCCCACTGTGCTCACGCCGGACGTTGGCGCCAACAACACCACCACGCCGCCGCCGCCGATCCTCGGCCTCAGTGCTTAGGTCAACGTTGGCTATCGGGAACAGCTGCGATGCAGACGAGAGATTGTCGACGCCGCCGTCGAACACAGCAACACCTGGGGCATCGGCCACAGGATCATGCAGTGCGGGTGGAGCGACCCTCGCTACCTGTCGCAGGGAAATCGATGGAGTCGGACGGATCGGCGGCATGGGCCGCATCACCCGGAGTGGATTGAATCGAGCGACGTCGAGCGCAGCAGAGACGCGTAATGTGACAGGGGCGAACGTCAGGCCGCCGATTCTGCGGACATAGTCTCGATGCCCCGTTCCGCCGCGCTGTTCAACGAGGGCAAACCACTTTTCGATGGTGACATCGCTAACTAAGTGCGACCGGATCGCCTTCCGATGTCGTTAATGGATGCAGCACCGCCTCCCAAGTGATCTCCTCAGACTCGTCGTCCGGCTTTCGCACGACAACTGTAGGGTCCCGGGGTAAATGGCGGGGGTTCGATGTTCCCATCCCATGGTAGTTGACGCACGGGGGAAGCAGCCGCCGGTCGGCGAAGAAGAACGCCATCCGGGGCTTTTTGTCAGGGGCCCGGAAATAGGCGAAGCCCCCCTGTGTGGTTTTGGCGGCCTACCAGGGGGGCTTCAAGTAAAGGCGGTTGACCGCCCTTGCCGTGCTGTCCACGGTAAACGAGATCGTGGCGAGGATCAA
>Ga0080006_1135528_pt1 | contig 13428 bp, 5 predicted proteins | sample RS3BMetagenome_FD_69209 | JGI IMG/M metagenome (GOLD analysis project Ga0080006, IMG submission 69209) | Ferric oxide microbial mat and aquatic microbial communities from Rainbow Spring, Yellowstone National Park, USA - RS3B (SPADES... ...
CGGACACGTTGGCCACCAGCTCGATGCGCGGCTCCCCGGCCGGAGCCCCGGCCGCCACGGCGGAGAACTCCCCGAGCATGGGCTCCATCAGCGACGAATGAAACGCGTGCGACACGGCCAGGCGGTGCACACGCCGGCCCGCCGCGGCGAGCCGCTCCACCACCGCGTCCACCGCGGCCTGCTCACCGGACAGCACCACCGCCTGCGGGCCGTTGACCGCGGCGATATCGACACCCTCGCCGAGCAGCGGGAGCACGTCGGCCTCGCCGGCCGCCACCGCCACCATCACGCCGCCGTCCGGCAGCGCGGCCATCAGCCGGCCGCGGGCGGCCACCAGACGCGCCGCGTCGGCCAGCGACAGCACCCCGGCTACCTGCGCCGCGGCCAGCTCGCCCACCGAATGGCCCATCACCACATCGGGCACCACGCCCCAGGACCGCCACAGCGCCGCCAACGCGATCTCAACGGCGAACAACGCCGGCTGGGCGAATTCGGTGCTCTGCAACAACTCCGCGTCGGTGCCCCACATCACCGTGCGCACCGGAAACCGGAGGTGGACATCGAGCGCCTCGGCGGCCTCGTCCAGGGCGCGGGCGAACACCGGGAAGCGTTGATACAGCGCCGCGCCCATACCCAGGTATTGCGAGCCCTGCCCGGGAAACGTGAAGACAGTCTTGCCCGTCGACCGCGCCCGCCCCGTCACGAGGGCTGGATCTGGGGCCGGACCCGGCTGCCGGGCCGCCAATCCCGCCAACCCGGCGGTCAGCCGCTCACGGTCGGCGCCCACCAGCACCGCACGGTGCTCGAAGACCGACCGCGTCGCCGCCAGCGACCACCCCACGTCGACCACGTCGCAGTCGGCGTCTAGGCGGTCCAACAACCTTGCGGCCTGGGCGGACAGCGCTTCGGCGGACCGGCCCGACACCACCCAGGGCACCGCGGTCGCGCGGTCGCGGCACTGCCGCACGACGCCGTCCTCCTCCGGGGGAGCCTGCTCGACGATCACATGCGCGTTCGTCCCGCTGATCCCGAACGACGACACCGCCGCGCGCCGGGGCCGGTCCCCCACCGGCCATGGCTGCGCCGCGGTCAGCAACCGCACGGCACCCGACGACCAATCCACTTGCGGTGTAGGCGAATCCACATGCAGCGTTTTGGGCAGCACGCCATGCCGCATCGCCTGCACCATTTTGATGACCCCGGCCACCCCCGCCCCGGCGGAGGTATGGCCGATGTTGGACTTGATCGAACCCAACCACAGCGGCCGATCCGCCGGCCGGCCTTGCCCGTAGGTGGCCAGCAGGGCCTGGGCCTCGATCGGGTCGCCCAGGACGGTCCCGGTGCCGTGCCCCTCGACGACGTCGACATCGGCCGCGACCAACCCGGCGTTCGCCAGGGCGGCCCGGATCACCCGTTGCTGCGACGGGCCGTTCGGTGCGGTCAATCCGTTGGAGGCGCCGTCCTGATTGACCGCCGACCCCCGCAGCACCGCCAGCACGGGATGCCCCAGGCGGCGGGCGTCGGCCAACCGCTCCAACGCCAGGACGCCCGCACCCTCCGACCACGACGTGCCGTCGGCGGCGGCGGCATACACCTTGCACCGCCCGTCGGCGGCCAGCGCCCGCTGCCGGCTGAACTCGACGAACGCCGCAGGGGTCGCCATCACGGTCACGCCGCCGGCGAGTGCCAAGTCGGACTCGCCGGACCGCAGCGACTGCGCCGCCAGATGCATCGCCACCAACGACGACGAACACGCCGTGTCCACCGACACCGCCGGACCCTCCAGGCCCAGCACGTAGGCGACCCGGCCCGAGGTCACGCTCAGTGTCGAGCCCGTCAGTCCGTAGCCCTCCAGCTCGCCCTTGACCTCGCCCCCATAGCCGGCGTGGATAACTCCAGCGAAAACCGCCGTCGCAGAACCGCGCAGCCGTGTCGGGTCAATCCCGGCCCTTTCCAGGGCTTCCCACGAGATCTCCAGCATCAGTCTTTGCTGGGGATCCATGGCCAGCGCCTCGCTGGGCCCGATGCCGAAGAATGCGGCATCGAAGTCGGCCGCGTCACGCACGAAGCTGCCCCGACGCGTGTAGGTCTTGCCCGGGGCGTCGGGGTCCGGATCGTAGAGTGCGTCGATATCCCAACCGCGGTCGGCGGGAAAGTCCGACACCGCGTCACGTTCTTCGACCACCATGTCCCACAGGGCTTCCGGTGAATCCACGCCACCCGCGTAGCGGCACGCCATGCCGACCACCGCCACCGGCTCGGACAGCTTGCCCTCCAGCTCCGAGACGCGTCGCCGGGCCCGCCTCAAATCCGCGGTCAGGCGTTTGAGGTAGTCGACGTGCTTTTCGGTGCCTGTCATGTCGGTGCCTGTCATATCGGTGCCTTCATGTCAGTGGCCGAGTTCTTCGTCGAGGATGGCGAACAGTTCGCTTTCGGAGGCCGCATGCAGGTCGTCGTCGAGGTTGTCGGCGTCGGGATGACCGGCGGCAAAAGTGGTGAGCAGGTTCTGGATCCGGGCGTTCAGCAGAGCTTTGTCATCGGGTGTCCAGTCAGGTCGGCCCAGCAGCGCTTCGAGTTCGCGGGTGATGTCGTCGAACCGGGCCAGGGGGTTGGATGGGCCGGGGCCGGATCGGTCGGGGGTGTCGGCCAGTCGAGTGTCGAGGTGTCCGGCCAAGACCGCCGGTGTCGGGTAGTCGAAGATCAACGTCGGTGAAAGGGTGAGGCCGGTAGCGTTTTTGAGCCGGTTGCGTAATTCGACGGCCGTCAGCGAGTCGAAGCCCAGGTCCTGGAAGGCCCGGCCAGAATCGATGTCGGCGGGGTTGGGCAGTCCCAGCACCGCGGCGGCGCTGCTGCGAACCAGGTCGACCAGTTCGCGCCCCCGCGCCTCGGGGCTCAACCCGGCCAGCCGAGCGGCAACGCCGGTCGCCGACGGCGCGTCCGCAACATTGTCGACGACGCGCCGGGCGGGACGTCCGGCCACTTCGCGCAGCAGCGGCGGCAGCCCGGCGCCGTTGTCCGCCAGGGCGGTTCGATCCAGGCGCGCAGCCACCAGCACAGGATGATCCAGCAGCATGGCGATGTCGAAAGCGTCCAGGGCCTGTGCGGTCGAGAGTGGGGCCAGCCCGATCCGGCTCATCCGGGTCTTGTCGCGGTCGCCCAGGTGCGCCGTCATCGCCGACGCCTGCTCCCACAAGCCCCACGCCAGCGACGTTCCCGGGAGCCCATGGGCACGGCGGTGGGTCATCAGGCCGTCCAGGAAGCTGTTGGCCGCGGCGTAGTTGGCCTGGCCGGGCGTACCGACGATCCCGGCCATCGACGAAAACACCACGAACGCCGCCAGGTCGAGATCCCGGGTCAGGTCGTGCAGGTTCCAGGCGCCGTCGACCTTGGCCCGCAGCACCGCATCCACCCGATCCGGCGTCAGCGAGGAGATGAGCCCGTCGTCGAGGATCCCCGCGGCGTGGATCACCGCGCGCAACGGGCAGTGCGCCGGTATCCCGGCGAGCATCGCCGCCACCGCGTCCCTCTCGGCGACGTCACAGGCCACGACGGACACCTCGGCGCCGGCCTCGTTCAGTCGGCCCACGAGCTCCGAAACCCCGGCGGCACCGGCGCCGGAGCGGCTCGCCAGCACCACATGGCCCACCCCGTAACGGTCGACGAGATGACGCGCGAGCGCCGAACCGGCCATCCCGGTTCCCCCGGTGATCACCACACTGCACCCGGCCAGCCCGCCGTCGCGGCCGCTGAGTCGCCGGCCCGGGCCGCCCGGGACGGTGAGCACGACTTTCCCGATGTGGCGGGCCGAGCTGACGTAGCGGTACGCCGCGGGTGCGCACCGGACGTCGAACGCCTGTTGCGGCAGCGACCGTACCGCGCCGTCGTTCAGCAGTCGCACGATCTCGGCCAGCATGGCCGCGGTGCGGTCCGAACCGACCTCGATCAGGTCGAACGCCCGGTAGTGCACGCCCGGGTATTGAGCGGTGATGACCTGCGGGTCACGCAGGTCGGTCTTGCCCATCTCGATGAACCGCCCGCCCCGGGCCAGCAGGCGCAGCGACGCATCGGTGAAGTCGCCGGCCAACGAGTTGAGCACCACGTCGACGCCCGCTCCGCCGGTGGCCGCCAGGAACTTCTCCTCGAACTGCAACGTCCGCGAGTCGCCGATATGCTCATCGTCAAAGCCCATGGCCCGCAACGTGTCCCACTTTCCCCGACTGGCGGTGGCGAAAACCTCCGCCCCCCAATGCCGGGCCAGCTGCACCGCGGCCATGCCGACCCCACCGGTGGCGGTATGCACCAATACCCGCTGCCCGGAACGCAACTCGCCCAACACAGACAACCCGTACAGCGCCGTGAGGAACACCACAGGCACCCCGGCGGCCCGCTCCAGTGACCACCCGGACGGCACCGGTACCAGCAACCGCTCGTCCACCACCGCTTCGGAGCCGACCACCCCCAGCAATCCCATCACCGCGTCGCCGACAGCCAACCCGGTCACCCCGGGGCCGACTTCGACGACCACCCCGGCACCCTCGGCCCCCAACCGGCCGCCGCCGGGGTACATGCCCAAAGCCACCAACACGTCGCGGAAGTTGACGCCGACCGCAGCCACCGCGACCCGCACCTGCCCGGCTTGCAGATCCACCCGAGGGCAGGGGGCCACCACCAGGTCCTCGAAGGTGCCGCCGCCGCCGGAATCCAGTCGCCAGCCCTGCGGCGGCAACCGCAACACCGACTCGGCCGTCACCGGCGTCAGCCGGGCGGCGTACACCGCGCCCGCGCGCACGATCAATTGCGGTTCGCCGCAGCCGATCACCGCGCCGGCATCCAGCGAACCGTCGGAATCGACCAGCACCACCCGGCCGGGATGTTCCGCCTGCGCGGATCGCACCAAGCCCCACACCGCGGCGCCGGCCAGATCCGACACATCCTCGCCGGGCAGCGCGACCGCCCCGTGCGTCAGCACCGCCAACACCCCGGATTCGTTGCCGCCCAGCCAGGACTGCAGGACTCCTAACGCCTCGGTGGTGGCCGCGTGCACCGACCGCACGACGTCCGGGCCGGCGGCCCGGGAGTCCCACACGACGACGCCGTCGCCTTCGGCTGCCGGCGCGACGGCGGTCCACTGCACCTCCAACAGGCCGTCCAGGGCACACAGCGGAGCCGCCGCGGCCGCCAGTTGTCCGGCCGAGACGGGCCGCGTCAGCAACGACTGGACCGACAGCACCGGAAGGCCGGCCGCGTCGGCCATGTCGACCGACACTGCCCCCGCTCCCGCCGGGGCGATGCGGACGCGCGCCCGCAATGCCCCCGCGGCGTGCAGCGACACCCCCTGCCAGGAAAACGGCAGCAACGTCTGTTCACCTTCACCGGCCAGTCCCAACGCGTGCAGGGCCGCATCCAAGAGGACCGGATGGATGCCGAAGCCGGCGGACGGCGCCCCGCCGTCCGCCGGCACGGCGGCTTCGGCGAAGATCTCGTCACCACGTCGCCACATCGCCCGCAGACCCCGGAAACCCGGGCCGTATTCGTAGCCCCGGTCCGCGAGCCGCCCGTAGGCACCGGCGATGTCCACCGCCGAGCCGCCCACCGGCGGCCACACCGACAAGTCCGCCACCGGGCCGACCGGTCCCCCGCTCAGCAGACCCTGAGCGTGCAACACCCAGCCCGAACCCGTTTGCTCGGCAGCGGAATACGCGGAATACATCGAGATCTCGCGTCGCCCCGCACCGTTGTCGGCGCCGACCAGCACCTGCACCTGCACGCCGCCGCCCGCCGGCAGCACCAACGGCGCCGACAACGTCAACTCCTCGACCATCGCGCATCCGACCTCGTCGCCGGCCCGCACGGCCAATTCGACGAACGCCGCCCCGGGGAACACCACCGTCCCGGCCACCGCGTGATCGGCCAGCCACGGCTGGGTGACCGTCGAAATCCGGCCCGTCAGCACCAGCCCGCCCGCGTCGGGCCGCGGTAGCACCGCACCCAGCAAACCGTGCTCGGCCGGCGCCAGGCCCATGCTCGCGGCATCTCCCGACCCGACGTACCCGCCGGGCAACCAGAAGCGGTGCCGGACGAACCCGTAGGTCGGAAGCTCCACCCGGCGGCCACCCGCGCCGGCCAGGGCGGATCGCCAATCCACGCCGACACCCGCCGCGTGGGCCTGCCCGGCGGAGAGCCAAAAGCGTTGCAGCCCGCCGTCGTCGCGGCCCAGCGACGGGATGACGATCGCATTGTCCTCAGGCCGGCAGTCCGCCGAGACTTCCTCGATGCCGGTGACCAAGATCGGGTGCGGGCTGGATTCGATGAACACCCGGTGCCCCGCGGCGCACGCGCTGCGCACCGCGCGCTCGAATTGCACCGTCTCCCGGATGTTTTGGTACCAGTAGTCGGCGGTCAGGCCGGCGGTGTCCATCAGCTCGCCGGTCACGGTGGAGAAGAAGGCGACCGAGGACGACCGCGGCTCGACGCCGGCCAGCGCGTCGGCCAGCGGCGCACGGATCGCGTCGACCTGCGCGGAGTGGGATGCGTAGTCGACGTCGATCGCGCGGGCCCGAACGCCGTCGGCATCGCATCGACGCATCAACTCCGCGAGCGCCCCCACCTCGCCGGACACCGCGACCGCCGAGACACCGTTGACCGCGGCGACGTTCAGCCGATCGCCCCAGGGAGCCAACAACTCCCGGGCGCGCGACAACCCGCAGGCCAGCGAGACCATGCCGCCCGCGGCTGGCAAATCCAGCAGCAACCGGCTGCGCTGCGCCACCACCAGGGCGGCTTCCTCCAGTGACAGCGCTCCCGCCACACAGGCCGCGGCGATCTCGCCCTGCGAATGACCGATCACCGCGTCGGGCACCACGCCCACCGAGCGCCACAGTTCGGCCAGGGACACCATGACCGCCCACAGCACCGGCTGCACCACGTCCACCCGGTCCAGACCGGGCGCACCCGGCACCTGGCGCAGCACGTCGGTCAGGGACCACCCCACGTGGTCGGCGAGCGCCTTCTCGCAGCGGTGCAGCTGCTCGGCGAACACCGCGACGGGGATCCCGCCCGCGTGCGGGGGGGTGTCGAGCAATTCGGCGGCCATGCCGGCCCACTGGGAGCCCTGGCCGGGAAACACGAACACCGTCTTGCCCACCGGCTGCGCCCGACCGACCGCCACACCCGCGCCGGGGTCACCGGCAGCGACCCCCGCCAGGCCGGCCATCAGCTGGTCGCGATCACCACCGACCACCACCGCCCGGTGCTCGAACGATGACCGCGTCGATACCAGCGACCATCCCACGTCCACCATGCGCAAACCGGGGTCGGCGGTCACGTGCGCCAGCAGCCGCACCGCCTGACGGGCCAGCGCGTCCGCCGACCGGGCCGACAGCACCCACGGCACCGGCACGTCGTCGCCCTCCGGTGCAGGGGCTTCGGGAACAGCTTCCTCGACGATCACGTGCGCGTTCGTGCCGCTGATACCGAACGATGACACCCCGGCGCGGCGCGGGCCGTCCGCGGCGGGCCACGGCCGCGTCTCGGTCAGCAACGACACCGAGCCCGCCGACCAGTCCACGTGCGGCGTGGGCACGTCGACGTGCAGGGTCTTCGGCAGCACGCCGTGCCGCAACGCCTGCACCACCTTGATCACCCCGCCGACGCCCGCGGCGGCCGAGGTGTGGCCCATGTTCGATTTGACGGATCCCAGCCACAGCGGCCGACCCGCCGGCCGGTCCTGCCCGTAGGTCGCCAGCAGCGCTTGTGCCTCGATGGGATCCCCCAACGTGGTCCCGGTCCCGTGTCCCTCGACCAGATCCACGTCCGTGGCGGCCAACCGGGCGTTGGACAGTGCCGCGCGGATCACCCGCTGCTGCGCGGGCCCGTTCGGCGTCGCCAGCCCATTGGAGGCGCCGTCCTGGTTCACCGCGGATCCGCGCAGCACCGCCAGCACCGGATGCCCCAGCCGCCGCGCGTCGGACAACCGCTCCAGCACCACAACCCCGGCACCCTCGGAGAAGCCGGTCCCGTCGGCGGCGCCTGCGTAGGCCTTGCAGCGGCCGTCGGCGGACAGCGCGCGCTGCCGACTGAATTCGACGAACATCGCCGGGGTCGCCATCACGGTCACGCCGCCGACCAGGGCCATCTCGCACTCCCGCGCGCGCAACGACTGGGTGGCCAGATGCATGGCGACCAGCGAGGAGGAACACGCCGTATCCACCGACACGGCCGGTCCTTCCAAACCCAGTACGTAGGCCACCCGTCCCGACGCCACACTCGACGTCGAACCGCGTATCCCGTATCTCTCCAGGTCGCCCGGCACCCGGCCCTGGCCGCCGTAGGAACCGTGGAAGATACCGGCGAACACGCCCGTCGACGAGCCGCGCAACGTCAGCGGGTCAATCCCGGCCCGCTCCAACGCCTCCCACGACACCTCCAGCAGCAGGCGCTGCTGAGGATCCATCGCCAGCGCCTCGCTGGGCGCGATGTTGAAGAACGCGGCGTCGAAATCGGCCACGTCGGCCAGGAAGCCACCGCCCCGGGAGTACGACTTGCCCGCCGCGTCGGGGTCGGGATCGAACAGCGTCGTGAGATCCCAGCCCCGGTCGGCCGGGAACTCCGACACCACGTCACGGCCCTCGATCACCATCTGCCACAGGGCGTCCGGGGAATCCACCCCGCCGGGATACCGGCAACCCATCCCCACCACCGCCACCGGCTCGGTCGCCAGGGCCAGGAACTGGAGGTTCTCGCGCTTGAGCCGCTCGTTTTCCTTCAGCGTCCTGCGGAGCGCCTCGACGAGCTCGTCCTGGCCGCCGTTCACTTACGGCAGCCTCTCGCGTCACACATTCTCGGGCCCGTCACGCAACGCCTTACGCTACGAGCGCCTGTCCATGGGCTGTGCATAACCCCGCATCAGTGCCAGCGCAGCAGCACGAGTTCGGAACAAAAGCCCGGCCCCAGCGCCATCATCAGCCCCGGGCTGTCGCTGGGCGGCGGTTTGGCGAGGGTGTCGCGCAACACGTGCAAGACCGACGCCGACGACAGGTTGCCGATCTCGCCGAGCGAGCGCCACGTCAACTCCAGGGCCTGCGGCGGCAGACTGAGGCTCGCGGTGATGGCCTCGATCACCTTGGGCCCACCCGGGTGGCTGACCCACCCGCCGATGTCCGTCGTCTGCAGGCCGTGCGCGGCCAGAAAACCGGTCACATCGTCGTACATATACCGCTGCACGACGCCGGCCACATCCTTTGACAGGACCAGCTCGAACCCGGTGGCACCGACGTCGAAGCCCATGGTGCGCAGCGAGTCGGGGTAAAGGCGGCTGCGCGAGTCGAGGATGTCCGGCCCGCCGGCGCCCACCCGTTCGGCGCGGCGGTCGCCGACGGCCACTACCGCCCCGGCTCCGTCGGCGAACAGCGCGCTGCCGACCAGGCCCGCCAGCGACGGCTGGTACCCCGGGTAGGTGAGCGAGCACAACTCCACCGACACCAGGGCCGCGACGGCGTCCGGGTGCCCCCGCAGGTAGTCGTGCAGGCGGGCCACGCCGGCCGCCCCGGCCACGCAGCCCAGCCCGAACAGCGGCACCCGGCGCACGTCGTCGCGCAGCCCGAGCCGCTGCGCGATCCGGGCGTCCAGCGTCGGCGAGGCCAGGCCGGTGACGGTCGTCGTGATCAGCACGTCCAGGTCGGCGGGCTGCAGGCCCGCCTGCTCCAGCGCGCCCGATAGCGCTTCGCTGCCCAGGTTGACGGCATTGTCGATCCAGATCCGGTTGGCCGTGCCGAAGTCGGTCAGTGCCGGGTAGCGCTCCAGCGGCATCACCAGGTGGCGGCTGTTGACCTTGGCGCTGGCGTGCAGCTGCCGGACGATGTCCTCGTAACCTTCGAATTTGGGAACGCTGACGAAGAAGTCGGTGAGCTCGCGCTGGGAATACCGATATGGCGGCAGTGCGCCGAACACCCCGGCGATGACGCTCATTGGTTCCACCCTTTGCTGACGAAGATCCGTGGCCAGAGGTTCACCCCTCCGCCTCAGAAGGCCTCGGGTGGCAGTTTAGTCCGCGCGCCACCACCCGGCACGGAGACCGTTGTCACCGCAGCCGTCGGCGAAGCTCCTCACAGGTCGCCAGGACGCCCGCGAGCTGCTCAGACACGCGGACGGGCGCGGTGCCGCCGCGCCCGTCGCGCGAGGAAACCGAGCCCTCTACGGTCAACACTTCCCGCACCTGCGGCGTGAGCGCGGGGCTGATGGCGGCCAGCTCGTCGTCGGTCAGCTCGTCGAGACCCACGCCGCGCCGCTCGGCGACCCGCACGGCGGCCCCGGCCGCCTCGTGCGCCGACCGGAAGGGCATCCCCTGGCGGACCAGCCATTCGGCGATGTCGGTGGCCAGCGTGTAGCCGGCCGGGGCCAGCGCGGCCATGCGTTCGACGTCGAACGTCAGGCTGGCCACCAGCCCGGCCATCGCCGGCAGCACCAGCTCCAGCTGGGCCGCCGAGTCGAACACCGGCTCCTTGTCTTCCTGCAGGTCACGGTTGTAGGCCAGCGGCTGGGCCTTCAGCGTCGCCAGCAGCCCGGCCAGGTTCCCGATCAGCCGCCCGGACTTACCGCGGGCCAGCTCGGCGATGTCGGGGTTTTTCTTCTGCGGCATGATCGAGCTGCCGGTGGACCAGGAATCGTGCAGCGTGACATAACCGAATTCGGTTGAACTCCAGATGATGATGTCCTCGGCCAGCCGCGACAGGTCGACGGCGATCATGGCGAAGACGAAGGCGGCCTCGGCGGCGAAGTCCCGGGCGGCGGTCGCGTCGACGGAGTTGTCGGCGGCGGCGGAGAATCCCAGCTCGGCGGCGATCCTGTCGGGATCCAGGCCGAGCGACGACCCGGCCAGCGCCCCCGAGCCGTACGGCGAGACCGCGGCGCGCTTGTCGAAGTCGGCGATGCGGTCGACGTCGCGCAGCAGCGGGTGGGCGTGCGCGAGCAGATGGTGGGCCAGCAGGATCGGCTGGGCCGACTGCAGGTGCGTTTTGCCGGGCATGATCGCCGTCGGGTGCGCGGCGGCCTGTGCGGCCAGCGCCGCGACGACGTCGAGCGCTCCCGCCGCGACGCGCCGGACCGCGTCGCGCAGCCACATCCGCAGCAGGGTGGCGATCTGGTCGTTGCGGGACCGGCCGGCCCTCAACCGCCCGCCCAGGTCGGCCCCCACCCGGTCGATCAGTCCGCGCTCCAGCGCGGCGTGCACGTCCTCGTCGCCGGCCAGGGGGCCGAAGCTGCCGTCGGCGACGTCGGCCGCCAGGCTGTCCAGCCCGGCCAACAGGCCGTCGCGCTGGTCCTCGGTGAGCAGCCCGGCGCGGTACAGAACCATGGTGTGGGCCTTGGACGCGACGACGTCGTAGGGGGCGAGCACCCAGTCGAAGTGGGTGGATTTGCTCAGCGCGGCCAGCGCCTCGGACGGGCCGTCGGCGAACCGCCCGCCCCACAGCGATCCCTCGCGCGTGCTCACTTTTCCTCCGCGAGCAGTCCCCCGCAAGCGAGCAGACGTAAAAGCCCCTCTGCGCGCGGCGTGTCGGGGGCTTTAATGTCTGCTCGCCCGGGGAAAGTCACGCCAGGTCCCGGCGGGCCGCGATCTTGGACGACAGGCCGTGCACGTAGACGAAGCCCTTGGCGGCCGACTGGTCGAAGCTGTCGCCCTCGTCGTAGGTGGCCAGGTTGAAGTCGTAGAGGGACTCGGCGCTGCGGCGACCGTTCACCGCGATGTGGCCGCCGTGCAGCACCATCCGGATCTCCCCGGAGACATGTTCCTGGGTCTTGGCGACGAAGCTCTCCAGCGCGTTCTTCAGCGGCGAGTACCACAGCCCGTCATAGACCAGCTCGGCCCAGCGCTGATCGGTATGCCGCTTGAACCGGGCCAGCTCGCGCTCCAGGGTGACGTGTTCGAGTTCGGTGTGCGCGGTGATCAGCACCATCGCCCCCGGCGCCTCGTAGATCTCGCGGCTCTTGATGCCCACCAGCCGGTCCTCGACGACGTCGAGGCGCCCGACCCCCTGCGCGCCGGCCCGGCGGTTGAGTTCCTCGATGGCCTGCAGCATCGACACTCCCTTGCCGTCGATGGACACCGGCACCCCGCACTCGAACCCGACGATCACCTCGTCGGGTGTGCTCCAGTTCATGGTGGGGTCCTCGGTGTAGGCGTAGACGTCCTTGGTCGGGGCGTTCCACAGGTGTTCGAGGAATCCGGTTTCCACCGCGCGGCCCCACACGTTCTGGTCGATCGAGAACGGCGAGCGTTTGGTGACGCTGATCGGGATGGCGTTCTCTTCGGCGAAGGCGATCGCCTTCTCCCGGGTCCACGCGTAGTCGCGCACCGGTGCCAACACCTGCAGGTCCGGTGCCAGCGAGGCGAATCCGACTTCGAACCGCACCTGGTCGTTGCCCTTGCCGGTGCAGCCGTGCGCGACGATGCCGCCGCCGTGCTCGCGGGCGGCGGCCACCAGGTGCTTGACGATCAGCGGCCGGCTGATCGCCGACACCAGCGGGTAGCGGTCCATGTAGAGGCCGTTGTTGAGCACGGTCGGCAGGCAGTAGCCCTCGGCGAACTCGTCGCGGGCATCGACCACCACGGCCTCCACGGCGCCGCAGTCCAGGGCGCGCTGGCGGACGACCTCCATGTCTTCGCCGCCCTGGCCGAGGTCGATCGCCACCGCCACCACCTCGCGGCCGGTCTCCTTGCCGATCCAGCTGATGGCCACCGAGGTGTCCAAACCACCGGAATACGCCAGGATGACGCGTTCTGACATGGACCAATCTCCTTACGTTAGGTGAGGCGTTCCAGGGCGCCGGCCAGCTCCGCACCGGTCATCGGCGCGCGGGCGGCCACGAAGACGGTGTCGTCGCCGGCGATGGTGCCGACCACGTACGGCAGCGCCGCCCGATCGATCGCGCTGGCCAGGTAGTCGGCCGCACCGGGCGGGGTGCGCAGCACCGCCAGGTTGGCGCTCGCATCGGCGGACACCAGCAGCTCGCTGAGCAGCCGGGACAGCCGTGCGGTGCCCCCCGACACCCCGCGCACCGGGCTGCCGTCCTCGGGAACGATGTAGACGCCGACGCCGCCGTCGGCGCCGCGCAGCTTCACCGCTCCGAGTTCTTCGAGGTCCCGCGACAGCGTGGCCTGGGTGACGTCGATGCCTTCGTCGGCCAGCCGCGCCGCGAGTTCGCTTTGGCTGCGCACCGGGGCCGACGACAGGATAGCCACGATGCGGGCCTGCCGACCGGCGCGGGTGGTCTCCGCGGCCGGCTTGGAGCGCGTCACCGCGCCCGCTCCAGCAGCCACATCAGCAGCGCCTTCTGCGCGTGCAGCCGATTCTCGGCCTCGTCCCACACCGCGCTGGCCGACCCGTCCATCACCTCGTCGGTGATCTCGTGGCCACGATGGGCCGGAAGGCA
>Ga0080006_1184541_pt1 | contig 13426 bp, 13 predicted proteins | sample RS3BMetagenome_FD_69209 | JGI IMG/M metagenome (GOLD analysis project Ga0080006, IMG submission 69209) | Ferric oxide microbial mat and aquatic microbial communities from Rainbow Spring, Yellowstone National Park, USA - RS3B (SPADES... ...
GGGCCCTCTCGTCACCTTTTGTCAGGCCGGCAACGCGCCGATGCTCGCCTCCGGCGTCGCCCCCTACGACAGTCCCGACGACATGGCCCAATCCACGTCCGTGATGGGCTACGGCGGCGAGCTCAGCCCCGTCCCTCAAAGAGCCGGATCGGAAAGGAGCCCGCAGCCCTCATCCTGCGTGCGCGGCAACACACAAGCCCGACGAAGTGCGTGGACAGCTCCACGCGCTCGGCCAGGGCCTCCTGCGACAGACCGCGAAGCTGGCGATGGTGGCGGACGGCTTCACCAATCCGCCGCGCAAGGTGCGCCTCACGCTCGTCCATGGCCGGGAGCGAACCCGGTCGGCGCACACGTTTCGAGAAAGGTTACCTACGTCTACAATGGCCAGGTAATGTTACTGTCTGCGCGCCCGGTGCTTCGTGCGGGCGCGGGGGTGCCACCGTGGATTCCGCGATCGATTCTGACGCTGAGGCCCCGACCGAGTTCCTCGACCCGCTCGTCGTGCGGGCACGGACTCTCGTCGGCCAGGTGCTTCGCGGCAAGTGGCGCCTCGACGTCCTTCTCGGCGTGGGCGGCATGGCGTCCGTCTACGCGGCGACCCACCGCAACGGCACCCGGGCGGCGCTGAAGCTCTTGCACCCCGAGCTGTCGGTCAACGCGCAGGTGCGGACGCGCTTCCTCCGCGAAGGCTACGTCGCCAATGCAGTCGGCCACGACGGCGCCGTGAAGGTGATCGACGACGACACCGCCGAGGACGGCGCGCTGTTCCTCGTCACGGAGCTACTCGACGGGGAAACTCTGGAGGACCGGCGCGTCCGGTTCGGCGGGCGGCTGTCCGAGGACGAGGTGCTCGCCGCGACCGATCAACTCCTCGACGTGCTCACTGCTGCGCACGCCAAGGGGATCGTCCACCGCGACCTGAAGCCGGAGAACGTGTTTCTCACTCGCACCGGCCAGGTGAAGGTTCTCGACTTCGGGATCGCGCGGCTGCGCGAGCTGTCGACCGCCAGCACGGCGACCAAGAGCGGCGCAAGCATGGGCACGCCCGCATACATGCCGCCCGAGCAGGCGCGCGGCCTCTGGGACGAGGTCGACGCGCGCAGCGATCTCTGGGCCGTCGGCGCGACCATGTTTCACCTCTTGAGCGGCAATCTCGTGCACGACGGCCGCACGGCCAACGAGATGCTGCTCAGCGCGATGACGAAGCCGGCGCAGCCGCTCGCGTCGGCGGCGTCGAACATCACACCGGCGGTCACGCACGTCGTTGATCGCGCCCTCGCCTTCGAGCGCGAGAAGCGGTGGGCCGATGCTCACCGGATGCAAGAGGCGGTGCGCCACGCATACCACGATCGCTTCGGAACCCCGCTGTCGACCGCACCGCGCCTGACGGTGCCCGAGACCGTTCCGAACCGGACCCTCGCATCCGCATCGAGCTCCGGGCCCGTCGCTCCGAAACTGCCGACGACGGGGCAGCCCGTCTTGGCCACGGGGGGAAGCGCGCCACAAGCATCGAGGCTGTCGCGAGGTGCAGTCGCCGCCCTGGTGTTCGGCGGCGCGGGCACGATCGGCATCGTCATCGCCGCCCTCGCTTTCGTTGCGCTGGTAGCTCGCAGGGGCGCACCCGCACCGGCCGCCGCCGGCCAAGCGCATCGCGCGTCGGCGCTGTTGCCGACCACGGCGACAGGGGCTCCGACGCCTCGGCCGTCGGCGGTGCCCTCGACCCAGCCGGCGCTGCCCGAGGTCTCGGCGACCGATCTGCCCAGCGCGACGGCCGCAGCGCCAACTCCAAAGCCGGCACCGGCAAGGCCGGGCGCGACGGCAGAGCGACCGACCACACAAGCGGGGACGGCCACGGCTGCCGGGAAGAGGAACTGCAACCCACCCTTCACGATCGATCCGGCGACCGGGAAGAAGAACTGGAAGCTTGAGTGCCTATGATCCGCCAAAGCCTCGCCGCCTCGATTGCTCTCGGCGCACTGCTGATCCCGTCGGCGGCTGCGGCCGCCAATCCCAGCAAGCAAGAGTGCGTCGCCGCTAACGAAGCAGCCCAGGATCTCCGGCGCGCCGGCAAGCTCCGCGAAGCTCGGGAGAAGTTCGCGCTGTGCGTCGCGCAGAGTTGTCCAGGGCCCGTCCGTGACGACTGCGCGCAGCGCCTCGATGAAGTGACCAGGGCAATGCCCACGCTCGTGTTCGAGGCCAAGGACGGATCTGGGAACGACCTATCGGCCGTGCAGGTGCGGATGGACGGCCAGCCGCTTGCGGACAGGCTCGAGGGAACGGCGGTCCAAGTCGATCCCGGCGAACATCACTTCACGTTCACCGATGCCGACGGACTCACGCGCGTCGACAAGACTGTCGTCGTGCGCGAGGGCGACAAGGATCGCCACGTGCGCGTCGTGCTCGGTGCCGCCGCCCCGTCGATGTCGCAGGGCGAGCCCAGCGAACACCACGAGACAGCGGCGAACGGGCCGAGCGCCGACGGCAGCTCGCAAAGGACGATCGGGCTGGCACTTGGCGGCGCCGGCGTCGTTGGGCTGGTCGTAGGGGGCATCTTCGGGCTCGTGTCCAAGTCGACGTACGACCACGCCCTGCAAAGCGAATGTGGCAACAACCCCAGCAACTGCTCGACGCAGGGCGCTCAGGACGGGCAGACGGCGCACTCGCAGGCGACGATCTCCACCGTGGGATTCGTGGCCGGCACCGTTCTGTTGGGTGGCGGCCTGGCCCTCTATCTCACGGCACCGAAGGCGGGGGCGGTCGCTGTTTCCCCCACGATCGGCACGAGCACGGCGGGGCTCAGCGTCCGGGGGGCGTGGTGATTCGTATGGTGGCCGCCGTGTCGGTGTTCGCGTGCGCGGCTTGCGCCAACGTTTGGGGGTTTCACGATCTCAGCACCGGTGATGCGAGCGTCGACGGCGGCACCGTAGCCGTCTGCTGCACCGCCGATGCGTCCACGTCGTGCAAGACGGGGACGTGCGTGGACTACGGGCCGCTCTGTGCATGCCAAGCCCCGGACGCGGCATGCAGCGTCGACATCGAAGCAGGAGGGTGCAGCATCGAGTGCTCCTACGGACCGCCCGACCCGGTCGACGTCAGTGCGATCGGTACGCCCGTCACGTCATGCCCGAACGGTGGCCAGCAGTGACGATTCGAACGGCCCTCTCACGGCTCGCGCGTGGGCTGATTCTCCCGGTCAGCATGGCCGCTGTCGCGTGCGCCAACGTGTGGGGGTTCCACGATCTGACTTCCTCGGATGGCGGGACGAACCCCGGCCGAGACGGCGGCGAGGAAGGCGGCTCGGGCGGCAGTTCGGGGAGCGCATCGGGGGGAGGATCGGGAAGCAACGGTGGCTCAAGTTCGAGCAGCTCCGGTGGCGGGAGCGGGAGCGGCTCCTCGAGTGGCGGCTCCGGGACCAGCAGCAGCAGCGGCGGGAGTAGCTCCGGTGCGGACAGCGGTTCCGGGTGTGGCCTCGCGCCGTCCTTCGCGTCATGCCAGGCCTGCGCCGATAGCCACTGCTGTACCCAGCAGAGCACCTGCGCGGCCGACGGGACGTGCAACACGTTCATCAACTGCGTCGACCAGTGCGAGAAGACGAGCGGCTGCGATCCGAACAGCGCGGTGAACTGCATCAACCAGTGCGCTCCCGAACCGCAGGGGGCCAGCGATCTCGGCACGTGCGTGATGAACAACTGCTCGAGTTGCTCGATCTGCCCGCCGTGATCACCCTGCGTTGCCTGCTCGCCATCGCGCTCAGCGCCGGTATCGGCGGCTGCGCCGACGTGTGGGGCTTCCATGACCTCTCGGGAGCGGAGACCGACGGTGCCGTGGATGAGGCAATGCCGCATAAGGAAGGGGGCGAGGGCGCGCGCGATGCCGGGCCACTCGCCGACGTGGGCGGTGCCCGGGACGCCGTCGAAAGCGATGGCTCACCATCCGGGGCTGGCAGCGACGCGAGCCCGCCCGACGCGTGCTCCCCCGTCGAGCACACGGACGGCGTCGGCCAGTGCTGGGCCTATCACGCGTCCCAGGCAGGCTGGGTGATGGTGACGGGCTGCCCCATGACGCAGGTCGGTTCCTGGGACTGACGCTTGTCGGGAGGGGGTGCGCGATGGAGGCGCACACGCTGGCCGATGCGATCGAGGCGGTGCTCGCGGCGCTCGACGAGGGGGGAGCTTGCACGCCCTGCCGAGTGAGTCATCCTCCAGGTACCCAAACGCCCCGGCGGGGGGTACCCGCCGAGGCGTCTCGCCGAACCCTTGCAGAGATCGACTAATGCTGAATGTGACCCAGCGTGCGGAAGCGCGCAAGCTAGATGACGACGCCGAGGTCCACACGGACGGTGTGGCATCATGGCTCGATTACGCGGACGATGCGCCGCGCGCCATCCCGTCAGCGCCACCGCCGTCGGTCGAGGCGCCGGAGAACGATGGCGGGGGCTGGGCCTACTTGCTGCCGGTGCTGCCGCTCACGCCCGAGCCGGCCGGCGACGTCGAGATCCACATCGCCGACGGAGATCCGCGCGACGCAGCGTGCGGGATCGTGACGCCGCCGAGGCCCAGCGCGGAGGAACTGGCGGGGTACTCGCGGTGGCTCGCCCGCCGCATCCTGCGCCGCGCTGCGAGGCAGGCCCGCGCCATCCGACGCGCTCCCCGCCGCGCCCGTGCACAGCGTCGCCGTACGCGCGTTGCACGACCGCCTGCACGGGCGACAGAGAGCCCACCAGCACCATACCCATCGGCGCACCCGTCCGCGCGTGAGCACGCCGCGCAGAGAGGGGACGCGCGATGAGCGACGCTCAATTCCGCCGAACCAGCGGCGCCGAGTTCGTGGCCAAGGTCCGCGAACTCCAAAGCCAACCGCTCATCCCCGTGCTCGCGTGGAAGATGGCGACGGCGTGGCCCAAGCCCGAGAACAAAGTCCCCGTCGAGCTTCGAAGGGTTACGCAAGCCTTCGAGACCGCATACAACACGGACGCGCACTTCCAAGCCCTGACCACGGACATCCCGCGGCGGCTCGGTAATGACGCGATCGGCCAGGTTCCGATCGCTATGGTGTTGCTCGTCGCCGACGTCGACGATCCCATCGCGCACCGCGACGGGACGCCAGCTCGCCCGGAATGGCGTGAGACCGAGCGCGGGAAGATGGCCATGCTCGCCGAGCGACACCCCAAAGTCTTCGCGTACCAGACGCGCGGCGGCTACCGCATCGTGTTTCGCCTCGCCGAGCCCTTCTCCATCACGCACGTGAGCGACAAGCACAAGTGGTGGAGCGTCTACGAAGCCTTCGGGCGCTACCTGCGCGGCTTTGGGATCGTCGCGGATCCAAGGTGCAAGAACGTCGACCGGCTGTACCGGCTGCCGCGCGTTGTTCGCGACGGCAAGCGAGAGAGTCTGGGTGAGTGGGGAAGCCCCGGCGACATCGAGACAATCGAATTGTCGGTCCTCGGGTCGCTAGCCAACACTCATCCTTTCGTACGCGCGGCACTCCGCAAAGCCGTCCAGGCCGTACGAACCGCCGTGAACGGCACGCGCAACGACGTGCTGAACAAGGAGGCCTTCTCGCTCGCTCGCTTCGTTCCGGGCGGCCACCTCGACGAGCGAGAGCTGCACGACACGCTCCTGGAAGCTATCTTGGCCAACGGCGGCGACGAGGCGAAGGACAGCCAGAAGATCCTGGCGGCCATCGAGGCAGGCAAGGCTTCGCCGCAGGAGCCGCCTTCACCTGCCGAGGGCACGCACGGCGCGCGCGCCGCGCCGCGGTCGCCAGCGCCGGAAGGCGAGGACGACCGCCCCGTCATCCGTCAGGGCGTCGAGCTGTACAAGGACGTCACCGCTGCGTCGGATGCTCTGGCCCGTGCGCCGAACGTCTTCCATCGCGACGCGGAACTCGTCATGGTCGCGCGCATCACGGCGGAAGAGGAGGCGCGCTCGAAGCTCGTACAGACCGAGATCGGCCCTCGAAGGGCGCTCGTGCAGGGGACCCCCATCATTCACAAGATGACAATCGCCAACGTCACCGAACAGTTGACGCGCGTCGCGCGCTTCCAGAAGTGGAGCGAGAGGGAGAAGGATTGGATACCGACGCAACCGTCCGATCGGCTCGTGTCCTGCGTTCATGACCGTCGGTACTGGCCGTCAGTCCGGCCGATCGTAGGCATCGTCGAGACGCCCACGCTTCGCCCCGATGGCTCACTGATACAGAGACCCGGGTACGACGAGCAGACTCACTATCTGTACGTCCCCAGCGCCGACTTTCCCGATATCAAGGAGCACCCCACGCAGAATGAGGCTCAAGAGGCCTTCGCCGAATTCGTCGATCTGCTCGGTGACTTCCCCCACCGAGACGACGACCGGGACGGTGAGAAGTTGGTCCGCGCCGGCAGTCACAAGGCCGTCCCGATCGCGCACGCCATGACCGTCATCGCCCGGCCTGGCATTGTCGGATCAATCCCAGGGTTCCTGTATGGGGCGAACACGCGGGGGTCGGGCAAGAGCCTACAGACGGACTTCGTCTCGCTCCTCGCGACGGGGCGATTCATGCCGAGGGCGAGCTACCCGGAGAAGGAAGAGGAACTGGAGAAGGCCATCGGCGGTTACGCGTTGCAGGGCGCTTCCTGCTTCAGCCTTGACAACATCTCTCGCCCCTTCGGGGGCGCTCCGATCGATCGAGCCCTGACGGCAACCGACACGATTCAAATTCGGTTGCTAGGTTTCAGCCGCATCGTGACCGCCACGTGGGTATCGGTCTTGTGCGGTACGGGCCAGAACCTCGTCTTCACCGGGGACACGGCCAGACGTGTACTCGTCTGCGAGCTGGAATCGCTGGACGAAAAGCCCGAGGAGCGAACCGGTTTCAAGTACGACCTGCTGTCGTACGGACGGGAGCACCGCCCGCGTCTTGTCGCCTCTCTCCTAACGATCCTACGCGCTTACATCGCCGCGGGAATGCCCGACATGGGGTGCAAACGCTGGGGGAGCTTCGAAGCGTGGAGTCGCCTCATTCCGCACGCCATCGTGTTCGCTGGCGGTGCTGATCCGATGCTCGCGCGACCGGCCGATGAAAGTCAGATCAATCCCGAGGTCGGGGCCATCGTCACCTTGATCGACAAGGTGTACAAGCTCTGGAACGACTCGACCTGGCAAGCTTCGAGTCTGATCGATCGTGTGTTTCCTAGCTTCGGAGAGCCCGACTACACGAAGACCAACGCGCGGATGGCCGCTCTGCGGGAGGCGATCGAAACGCTCTGCGGTCGGAATGTGGGGGCAGTATCGCTCGGCAAAAAGCTCGGCAAGTACAAGCGCCGAGTCTTCAGCTTGGAGGACGGCCAGAAGGTGCGTCTGGTCGACAAGGTCGTCCACAAGACGTTGAAGTGGCAGATCGAAGCCATCTCGCCAGGGGGGGATGGGGGGATCGGGGGGGATCCCAATACTCCAGAGGTGAAAGATGGGGCCTAAAGGAGAGGAGTTGGAGAGAGGCAGTCCCTTAGGGGCGGACGAGACCTATTCCTGGGTCTGCGCGGCCGCAGAAAGCCCCCCAATCCCCCCATCCCCCCACCGTGGCGCGATCCGTGGTCGACGCCGGCGCGCGCTGAGAGTCGAACGCGCTGGTTAGGAGGTACCGATGAATGACACTCATGGCCTGCTTGCGAGCAACGAGCCTGTCGCCACCGCAGGCGAACTGGCTTCGGCACTGAACCTCTCGAAGTCGCTATTGCGTCGGTTTCTATGGGAGCACCGCGCTCGCGTGCGGTGCGTCGATCGACGGCCCGAGGCGCCGATCGCCTACGCCGTGGCGGACGTCGAGGCGCTCGTTGCCGAGCAGCGTGGTGCCCTCGATGAGCGCCGGCGCCGCACCGAAGCGACGCGGGCCCGCGATCGTGCTGCGGCGGAAGCGCGAGCCGCACGCAAAGCTGCCGCGTCCAAACCCGCTCCGCCGGTACCGCCAGCGATCGCGCCCCCGAAGGGACCCTCCGTCGCCGCGACTCGAACGAGGGGCGGCCCCGAGGTGTACATCGTCCGTCGCCGGAGGGCACCGTGATGGCATCCGCGCCGTGCGCCGGAGCGGCCGTTGGCCCCTCCTGGCTTGGCGTGGTACTTTGTACCCACATGCCTAAGCCGCCGACCATGGACCGCGTTTTCCGGCTGCGCCTGTCGCGTGAAGATCAGAAGCGGATCGAGTTTCTAGCTGCCCGTCTGGAAGCAAGCGAGAGCCACGTCGTTCGTCGTGCCATACGCGAGATGGTCGAGCGCATGAGCGTGAACCGTGGAAGGCGAGCGAAGGGAGGAAAGGCATGAACACCATCGGCCAAGAGATGATTGACGAAGTCGGCCAGCGAGCCCCCTCCGCGTCAGACGCCGCTGACCGCTTGCTCGACGGCCGCGCCGGTGCCGCGGACATTCGTGTCCTCGCCGAGGCGCTGCCCGACAATGGCGGGTGGCTCGAGTTCTTCGACCGTGCAGGCAGAACGCTGCGTCTGATTGGCGACGTGCGAGCTGAGCTGCGTCGGCGCGCACTTCGGCTGGCCCAGACGTCCGTCAGTGAACGCGGCCCTGCTGCGCTGCATGCCGCACGAGAGATGGTCCGACTACTCGCTGACCACGATCTGCTCGGCGACGACGCTGACGCGATCCGTTTCCGGGCCTGTTTCGTGGGCGACGCCCTCGCCCTCGATAGCGACGATGAGGCAATCGTTGCGCACGCCGTCGTCTGGGCAGCCAATCAGCGGATGCTCGCCGCATTGACCGCTCCTGAGCGGATTGTGCCCGCGCCGAACGACGGCGATGCAGAGATCCAGGCTCGAGCCGAGCGGCTCGCCGATGCCATTATTGCGGAGGTGCAGCGATGATCCGAGCGGCCATCCTCGTCCGACTGAGCAAGGAAGACGCGCAGGGTAAGCGCGCCGGCATTGAATCAACTGCCGTGCAGCTTGCGAACGCACGCGCCGCTATCGCGGCCCAAGGCTGGGTCGTTGCCGAGGGATGCGAATTCGTCTTTGATGGTGTGAGCGGTGCGGACATGGGCCCGCGCCTCGACGCGGTGATCGCCACGGCGAGGGCGGGCCGCTTTGATGTGCTCGTCGCGCGTGACCTCGACCGGCTCGTGCGCGAGGCCGCACGACAAGCGGCGGTGCTCGTGCAGCTCAGTGACGCAGGCGCACGCGTGTGGACGTACACCGATGGGAGCTTCGCGAAGCTCGGTGGCTTCGACTACCTGCTGACGGCCGTGCGCGGCGTCGTCGCCGAAGAGGAGAGGCGCAAGACTGGAGCGCGGGTGCGCGAGGCACTCCGCGCACGCGCAGCGGCTGGGCGCGCATCGGGTCGCGTGCCGTTTGGCTATCGCAACGTTCGCGACGAAGCGACGGGCGCGAGCTTTCCGCGGATCGTGGAGGACGAGGCCAAGATCGTCCGACGCATCGCCGTCGAGTATCTCAATCGCGGATCGCTGCACGCGGCGGCCGTTGCGCTCAACGAAGCAGGCGTCTCCGCGCCGAGCGGCGGCACGTCGTGGAGCCCGCAGGCCATCAAGAACGTAGTGACCAACCCGATCTATCGGGGCCTCGTCGTGCGTGGCCGCACCATCAAAGTCGTGGAGCGGGGCACGCGCGTGCGCACCGTCGCCGAGGAGGCCAACGTGCAGCGCATCGAGCGCCCCGAGCTGGCAATCCTCGACGCCGAGCTTGCAGCACGCCTCGACGCAGCGCTCGCCAAGCCACGGCGTAGGAGCTGGGGCGCCGCCGAACCGCGGCACCTTCTATCGAGCTTCGCCCGCTGCGCCATCTGCGGCGCGAGCCTGACGGTCGCGGGCTCCAAGGGCCCGAGCTACTTGTGCGTGCGCCACCTGACGCATGGGCGGGCCGCCTGCCCCGGCATCGGGTACAGAAGCGAGGGCGCGGTGGACGCGGCGGTTCTGGCAAAGCTGGCGCCCATGCTCGACGGCGACCTCGCCAAGCGGACGCTTGTGGCCATCGCCAAGCGCCTGGACGAGCGCGCCCGCCCGGACACTCGGGCCGATGAGCGTCGCCGGGTCGAGCGCGCCATCGCCGACTCGGAGCGCAAGCAACGCAACCTTGCTGCCGCCGTCGCTGAGGGCAACCCGCCCGCGGCGGTCCTCGGGATGCTCCGCGACGAGGAGGGCCGGGTGCGGACACTGCGCGCCGAGCTGGCCCGGCTCGATCAGGCGCCGCCCGCCTCGCTGGAGCGCCGACGGCTGCTTGTTCGGGCTCAGGACAGACTGGCCGAGTTGGCGCAGCTAGGCGAGCGCGGGGGCGTTGCCGCCCGGCCGGTGCTCGCAGCGGTGCTCGGCGACCAGCGCTTCTCCGTCGTGCCCGTGATGGTCCGGGGCGAGCGCAGGTGGCAGCTCACAGCCCGCGTTTCCGGCGGTTGGCTCTGGGCCAACGTCGTCAAGGATTCCGTCCAAGCCCAGCAAGGTGGTGACCTTGGCGCGTCTGCAGGCGCTCATCGGCGGACTGCAGAAGCGATTCCCGAACGGGCAGTTCACGCTCGGGAAGGTCGCGTACACGACGGCGACGCTCGTTCAGCTCCTCGAGAGCCTGATCGCGGCGATCAACGCCGTGAACGCGGCGCAGGCGAGCGCCAAGGACGCCGTGATGGCGATGCGTGGGATCGAGGCGAAGGTGAACCCGGTCATCCGGGATCTCAGGCGCTTCATTCTCTCGATGTTCGGCACCGCGGCGACGCAGGACCTCGCGGACTTCGGCATGGAGCCCCCCAAGGCTCCCGCCCCGAGGACCAGCGAGGAGAAGGCGGCCGCCGCGGCGAAGCTGAGGGCCACGCGCGCAGCGCGTGGAACGGCGAGCAAGAAGTCCAAGCGCGCCGTCAAAGGCAACGTGACCGGAGTGGAGATCACCCCTGTCACCGCGCCTGCCCCCGCGACGCCGTCCGCCCAGCCGGCGCCGGCTGCTTCGGGCGCGCCCAATCCGGGCACGCCCAGCAAGTAGCCGTCGCCTCGTAGGCGGGCCCGCTGGTGCGCCTCCGCGAGGAATGCGCACGAGCGGGTCCGCATCCCCGAGGGCCCGGGAGGTCGCTGCCCGAGAGGGCGGCGCTTCCCGGGCCTTCTCTTTTTCACCGGACGCGTCCGGGCGGCGCGCCAGCGCGGCAGAAAGCGCGCCGGCGGCCGCTCAGCCGAGCCCGTGCTCCTTCGCGACCCTGGCGTTCGCTTCGTCGGCCCGCCGCGCCGCCGGTCGGGCCGCGAGCCGGTCGGCGTACGCCGTGAACGTGGGCGTGGCCTCGAGCAGCTTGAAGCGCAGCATGTACCTGACGGTGCCGCCGAAGACGCAGTCGGCCATCGAGAACCGATCGCCCAGGATGAAGCTGCGTCCGCGGACGGCGCTCTCCATCGCGGCGATCATGCTCTCGTACGTGCCCCAGCCGACCTGACCGGGCTTGAACTCCGCGCCGGAGCTCCTGGCCACCATGCCCGGCTCGATGACCGACGGCGCGAACAAGGCCCAGCGCAGGTAGGGTGCCCGCGCCGGATCGTCGGGCGCCGGTGCGAGCTTGCCGAGCGAGTACCGGTCCGCGAGGTACAGCGCGATGGCCGCCGACTCGGTCACGACGACGTCTCCGTCGGTGACGATGGGGATCTTCCCCATCGGGTTCTTGGCGACGATCTCGGGCGCCTTCTGCGCGCCCTTCAGGATGTCGACGAAGCGGAGCTCGTAGGGCAATCCGAGCTCCTCGAGCATCCAGACGACGTTCGCCGCGCGCGAGTAGGGGTGATGGTAGAGCGTGATCATCTTCGAGTCCTCCAGGGCGAGCGCTCGCCAGCCTAGGGCCTCCAAGTGACAGCCGGTGTCAGGATTTGCACGTCCGGCGAGCGCCCATGCGCTCGCGCCCGTCACGCACGGCCGTCACCGTGGCGTCAGCGGGGCGATGCGGTCGGCGATGCCAGCGCGGCCCCACGACGCGCGCGCACACGGGTAGAGCATTGCGTTGGGGCGCCCTGCGCCCCAGGTTCGCCCGCGCATCACCAAGGGGGGAATCATGCTTCATCGAAGCAGGGCCGGCGCGCCCTATCGGCTCATTCCATTCGTGCCGCTCGCTGTCGTCCTGACGGCTTGCTCCGCCGGCCCGGGCGGTGGCGCGGGCGACGCCCTCGAGGACACCGGCACGGCGAGCGCCGCCGTCCAGCTCGCTCCGACGGACGCGCAGTGCGTGATCATCAAGGTGGTCGGCACCAAGACGGTCACGGCTTCGTTCGATCTGGCGCCGGAGACGAGCACGGTCTTCGACCTGCAGGGGCTGCCCTTCGGCCACGATGCGTTCTCGGCCAGGGCCTACGCGCAGGTCTGCGCATCCGTCATCCCGACCACGCCGACGTCGTACGTCAGCAACACGGTCGTGGCCGACGTCGAGCGGAACCTCTCGCCGACCATCACGCTGCAGATGACCACCCCCGGCGGCGGCAGCGCCACGGTCGGCCTCAACTTCCCGACGCCGACCGGGACGGTCACCGAGTTCCCGCTGCCGAGCCCCTCGCGCAACCCGGTGTCGATCACCACGGGGCCGGACGGAAATCTTTGGTTTACCGAGCTCTCGCAGAACTCGGTCGGCCGCATCACGCCCGACGGGACGCTCACGGAGTTCCCGCTGACGGGCAGCCCGGGAAGTCCCGAGGGAATCACGGCGGGCTCGGACGGCAATCTATGGGTGGCGGAGGCCGACGGATCGGCCTCGGCGATCGGCCGCGTCACGACGAGCGGGGTCGTGACGAACTTTTCCATTCCCACGGCCTCCGCGGTCGCGACCGGAATCACCGCCGGCCCGGACGGAGCCATCTGGTTCACCGAGTTCGGAGCGAGCAAGATCGGCCGCATCGCCATCGACGGAGCGATCACCGAGTTCCCCGTGACCGCCGGCTCCGATCCGCTCGGCATCGCGACCGGGTCCGACGGCAATCTCTGGTTCACCGAGAGGGGCACGCACGAGATCGGGCGGCTGACGACGGGCGGGAGCCTCACCGAGTTCCCCATCCCGACGGCGACCAACGGCGAGGAGATCGCCGCCGGTCCGGACGGCAACCTGTGGTTCACCGAGCCGTTCGCCAATCACATCGCCCGCGTCACGACGAGCGGCGCGATCACCGAGTTCCCGACGCCGGGCGGCGATCCGATCGGGGTGTGCGCGGGGCCGGACGGAAACGTCTGGTTCGGCGACGGGCAACTCGTCTCGCGCGTGACGCCCGCCGGCGCGGTCACCGGGTTCGTGATCCCCACGCCCGGCCCCTTCGTCTTCTCCTGCACGAACGGTCCGGACGGCAAGGTCTGGTTCGCCGAGGACGGGGGCAACAAGATCGCCAACGTCTTGCCCTAAATCAGCGAGCACGATTCTCGAACGAGAATCGTGCTCGCTGATTTGCTCCGTCCCTCGTCGGGCTATCGCCCGACGACGACGGAGGAACGGTCTCG
>Ga0080006_1106541_pt1 | contig 13425 bp, 11 predicted proteins | sample RS3BMetagenome_FD_69209 | JGI IMG/M metagenome (GOLD analysis project Ga0080006, IMG submission 69209) | Ferric oxide microbial mat and aquatic microbial communities from Rainbow Spring, Yellowstone National Park, USA - RS3B (SPADES... ...
CATTATTTCTGGAGCCGGTGTAACCGGTCTGATCGCTACCGGTTTCTCAAGGCCTATCTCAAGGCTCGACGCGAGCCTTCGGCGCCGGATGCTCGGGGATTGTCGAGGGACATCGAGCGATCGACCCGGGCCTGGGCCGAGCGGCTCTGGCGGCGCTGGGGGCGGCGGTGCTGGAGTCGTAACAAGTACTTCAACATCCACCGATTGCCAGGAATCTGGGCGGTCGCCTCGCGCGATCTCGACACTTCGAACATCGAGGCGATCATCGCTGACCCCGAAGCCGTCTTCGCTCGACCTGGAACTTCGATCCTCAAATCTTCGAGGACCGCCCTGGTCGCCGAGACGACCATGATCCTCAAAGGGAAGCCGACCCGGGTCATCTACAAGCGATTCAACCCGAAGAAGACCCTGGAAAGCCTGCTCAACCTGATCCGACCCTCCCGGGCGGGTCGAGCCTGGCAAGCCGGTCAGATTCTCAAGAGCCGAGGTCTACCGACCCCGCAAAATCTGGCTTACGTGGTCAAGACGGGCTGGGGACCGCTCGGCCGGTGGCTGACCGGTCCGGCCTATCTCTTGACGGTCAAGGCCGAGCCCTCGATCACCCTGGGCGACTACGCCCGCGATGTCCTTCCCCTGCTCTCCGACAAGGACCGCAGGCATCAGATCAACAAGATGACCCTGGCTCTGGCCAGGCTGCTCCGGGTCCTTCATGACCGCTCGATTTCCGACCGAGACCTGAAGTCGGCGAACATTCTGATTGAGGGAGATCCGGCCGCGGAGGAGATCGCGCTGACCCTCATCGACCTGGTGGGCGTCCAGCTCCTTCATCCACTTCCGCAAGGCCGGCGACTCCAGAACCTGGCGAGGCTTCAGATCAGTCTGTCCGAGATTCCTGGTCGGACGAGAACCGATGCTCTCCGGTTCCTCCGGACTTATTTGCCGTTTGGACTCTGCGCCCGGAACGATTGGAAAGGAATCTGGCGGAAAGTGGCTCGTCTCATCGACTACAAGGAAGAGAAGAATCGGAGACGGGGCCGCCCCCTCTCCTGACCCATTCCCTGGACATCGCGACGAGGTCATCTCCGATGGACCGGATCGACCGCCTGAGACCGTCCTGTCTGGCCGGTTTGATCCTTCTCTTTCTGGTCGCCGGTTGCGCGACGATGGGGACCAAGAGCGCCAAGCCCCTGATCCCGACGGCCTTTCAGATCCGAACCGGTCCCTACGTGATCTGCACCAATGACAAGCTCGACATGGATGCTCCGCTCGTCCGGCAGCTCCAGTCACTGGAAACCGAAGTCGAGGAAACTCTCGGTCTCCCGATCGAGGCCGGCGAGCATCCCATCGAGGTTTATATCCTCGATGATCGCAAGTCGTTCGAGCACTTCCTGACCTTTTATTACCCGGACTTGCCGCATCGTCGGGCCTTCTTCCTGGCCAATGGCGACATGAGAGTGGTCTACACCTGCTTCGGCGATCGGCTCGAAGAGGACCTCCGCCACGAAGCCACCCACGCCTTGATTCACGTCGCGATCGGCGACATCCCGCTCTGGCTCGACGAAGGACTGGCCGAATATTTTGAAGGTCCCGCCGAGCGTCACGGTCTGAACCCTGAACACGTCGGGCGCTTGCCGACGGATCTCGCCGAAGGCTGGTCGCCCGACCTCGCCCGGCTCGAATCGCTCCGAGGGGTCAAGCAGATGACCCCTCGCGATTACCGAGAATCCTGGGCCTGGGTTCATTACCTGCTCAACGAGGGGCCGGGTCCGAAAAAAGCCCTCATCGAGTATCTGACCGCGCTCAAGGAATCCGCCGACGCTCGACCGATCTCGACCCGTCTTCCCGGGCCGACTTCGGAACCGATGCTCGCTCACCTGACCCGAGTCAAGGACGACCCCGTAGCTCTCAACGCTCCCAGAGATCCGACCATCCGGCTCCAGAGCGGCCAGGTTGAAACCTCGGTCGTGCCCGCCAGGCGTCGAGGAATCTTCACCCGACTTCGGGACCTCTTCGGACCCTGAGTTATCGATGATCTTGGTACGTGAAGGGCTCGCCGATCAGCTTCTTCCAGATTTCGACCTGGCTTGATGTCAGCAAGGCGACGGCCTGGGCATCTGTATCGACCCGGATCGCTTCGATCTTCTCGGTCGTCGCCCGTCGGTTGCCTCGGGTGTTGGACTGAGCCTCGCGGCGGCGAACCATCGCTTGATTCAGGATCTTGACCAATTTCGCCGACTGTTCGGAGGTCAGTTCGAGCGACTGCGCCAACCGGGGTTCCAGCCAGGCCGAGGCCCCTCGGCGCTGCAGGTCGATCTGGGTAAATCGTTCGAGTTGCTCGGGTCGAAGCAGGTCCGCGTAAGCCTCACCGGCCTCGCCATCGAGCACAGCGGACAACTCCGACTTCTTCCGGGTTCTCTCGTCGCCGACGAGTCCTTCGAGCTTCAGGAAAAGCTGATTCTGTCGGATCTGAAGCCTTGGCGCGAGCGCCGAGGCCCTGGCGACTTGCTCGGAGTCCAGTTTCAAATCCGCCTGAGCCCCCGGGTTGAGCAACAGGTAGATCGCCCCGATTCCAGGCCGTTCCGGGGGTTTCTCGTCGCCCCGGACGGGGTCGACGGAGAGGACCACAAGAAGCAGTCCTCCCAATAATATCCAATTGCGTTGATTCATCGAAAATCCCCTTCGTCACGACTCGCGGTCAGATTTCCTTCTCTTACCCGATCCGCCTCCCGCCGTCTTGGCCAACTCCGCGAGATGACTCGCCTTAGGATCAACAGAACAACGCCGCCCAGAGTCGACCGGAGTCGACATCGGAGCGGCGTTCAAAGAGGTTCACATGCGAGAACAGCACCATTGCCGATCACGGCAAAGGGGCCCAGTCTATCTTAGCGAGCGGGACGGAGCTGCATGGGGGCGAGGGTGAACGGTTCGCCGGTCAGTTCTTTCCAGGCCTTTTTCTGGTCGGAGGACATCAGGGCCATGACCTTCTCCCTGGTCTCCTTGCGGAGGGCCATGACCTTCGTATTGGCGGCCTGGCGGTCGTCGCCGGCGGACTGCATGATCTCGCGGGCGTCAGCCTGCATGTCGGCGACGATCGACTTGATCTTCGTCTCTTGTTCGTCGCTGATGCTGAGCTTCTTGGCGATTTCCTTGTCGGTGAACGCCATCAGACCGCGCTGCTGGAGGTCGATCTGGTGAAGTCGGGAGACCTGTTCTTCCTTGAGCATCGCCTTGACGGTCTTCATGCCTTCTTCGTTGAGCTTCTTGGAGACTTCCTGCATCTTGGCCATCCGGTCGGCCTGATCGACGCCTTCCATCTCAGCCATCATCTTCTCGCGAGTCGAGGTCGCGAGAGCCGTAGCCTTCTCGGTCTGCTCCGTAGTCAGCTTGAGTTCCTTCTGGACCTCGGGACGACCGAGCAGGGCGATCGGGCCACCGCCGCCCCAACCGCCACCGGGGCCGCCACGTCCCTGAGCCATCGCCGGGGTGGCCAGCGCCACAACCACGCCGAACGCCATCACTGCTTTGAGACAACCACGCATCGTTGAATCTCCCGTTGCTCGATTCAGATCAGCTCTGGCCAGATCAATGGCCGAACGTCCGACGATAACGCGTCGGAAGCCTGTGAGATACAGCGTCATCTCGCGGGAGAGCGGTCCATTATTCCGCCGGGTTCGTGGGCGATCACGAGACCTTCTCACAACAGAGAATCTATTTCTGGGAAAAGTGTCAGATTTTCAGGTCAGGGCCGGGCAAGCCGTCGATCTTGGCGGCCAGGATGAAGTCGTTTTCCGAAAGCCCGCCGATCGCGTGGGTCCAGATTTCGATGGTCACGTTCCGATAGCCGACCAGGTGAAGGTCGGGATGGTGGCCCTCGGACTCGGCGACGGCCGCGACCTGATTGAAAAAATTCATGGCCGTCGCGAAGTTTCTCGCTCGCCACTCGCGGCGGATTCTCGGCTTTCCCTCGCTCCGGACCCAACCCGGCAAGTTGCTCAGGAGGGCGTCGACTTCGGGTTCGCTCAGGGTGGGCACGCCACCTTCGCAGGGAACGCACTTCTTGCGGCTCAACTCTTCCGCCGTGGCTGGGATCATGGCTGTGTTCTCGTGGTTGCGATTCGAGCTCATCGAAAACTTTCGGTTTCATTCGGAAATCGACCGGCCTGCACGTCGGCGACATACTCGCGAGCCGCCTGGCGGATCGGCTCGCTGAGATCCGCATAGCGGCGGACGAATTTGGGCCGGAACCCCTCAAAGAGCCCGACCAGATCGGGCGTGACCAGAACCTGGCCATCGCACTGCGGACCCGCGCCGATGCCGATCGTCGGAATGTTGACCTCGCGGGTGACGAGGGCCGCAACCTCGGCCGGCACGCATTCCAGGACGACCGAAAATGCCCCGGCCTCAGCGACGGCCCGAGCGTCCTCAAGGATGCTCCCCTCATCGCGCTGAACCTTGAAACCGCCGAGCTTGCGAACCGACTGCGGCGTCAGACCGACGTGACCCATGACCGGGATATCCGCCTCGACCAGGGCCCGGATCGTGCCGGACATTCGCCGGCCGCCTTCAAGCTTGATCGCCTGGCACTGAGTTTCTTTCAGGAACCGAGTCGCCGATGCGATCGCCTGCTGAGGTGAACTTTGATAACTTCCGAACGGCAGATCCGCAACCACCAGCGCCCGAACCGCGGCCCGGGCGACCATCTCGGCGTGATAGACCATCTGGTCGAGCGTCACCCCGAGCGTCGTGCTTCGCCCCTGAACAACAAGGCCCAGCGAATCCCCGACCAGCAGGCAGTCGACCCCCGCCGCATCGAGCAACCGTCCCATCGTGAAGTCGTAGGCTGTCAAGACACTGATCTTCCGCCCTTCCGACTTCCATCGCGCGAAATCGGGGATCGTGACAGGGAGTGACGGTTTGTCGGGCATGGCGAACGATTCCAAAGAGCCGCAATACAAAAAATCAAAGCAATTATCAACGGATCTCGGCGATCATCAAATCGGGTCGGTCCGCCAGGATCCGCGTCCCGGGGCGTCGGCGGATCGATTCTCGCCACGCATGCCGTCCGCCATCCGTTGTCTCCAGACCAACGTCCGCCACCAGAATCTGATTCGGTACTATCCAGATCGCGCCGCTTGCCAATGAATCGCCCTGAAAATTGAGGAACTGGCTCGGCAACTGCGAGCGATAGAATTCCGTCAGAGCGAGCGGATCGGACGAATCAGGGATCTCGAAACCCCATTCCCCGGCAGCACGTCGGGCGGCGGACGGATCAAATTCGAGCCGGAATCCTTTTCGATCCGCCGAGTAAAGCACTGCCTCCGGCGCAATCACCAGATCGCGATCGCTCGATAACACTTCAACCAGGTCGCCCGCCTCTCGGAGGCTGAGCCAGTCCGAAGGCGTCCTCCAGGTCGAAGCACTCTGCCAGGAACAGGCAGCTAGAAACCCCAGAGTCAGAACGAAAGATCCGATCTTTCCCCCTTTCCCTCGACTCATCAAATTGCCAAGAACTCGACCGGTTCCGACAGCCATCAGCGGAGCGACGACCATCCAGTAATAAGCGTGGTGCCACTTGCCGGACAAAACCAGAATCGATATGAGGCATCCCAATCCCCATCCTACCCAGACTCGATCCAGCTTCCCCGAAACAAACAATCCCCCTGAAGCCAAAACGAACCCAACCGGAGTGAACGACCGGAGGACTAGCCCTTGTGCCAGGTTTTCAAGGATCGAAAAACGAAGCCAGTTCTCCATGGCCAGCAGCCTAATCCAGACTCGGGCATTATCCGACGAAGCGAGAGAGCCGGTTCCTGGATTCAGAACCTCATGCCAGGCATGGAGATACCAGGCCATTGCGGGTAACGTCATCAGGACGAGCATGGCAATTCGGGACCGAACCGACCAGCGGCGCACGATCAAAAAGAACGGGATCCCGGCCCAGATAACGGTGATCTTCAAAGCCAAACCGACCGAAAAAACAAACCCACCGAAGGCCGCCCATCGCCAGTCGCCCGATTCCTCGAACTCATCCCATCCTCTCAAGCCTGCCAGGATTGCGCCGAGCATGAGAGCGTCGGGCTGGAAGGCTCGACCATAGCGGATCATGACCGGAAAAGCACAAAACGAACCCAAGGCCAGGAGGGCCGCTCGGGAGCCCTCCCGACGGCGGACCAGGCCGTATAATCCCCAGGCGGCGAGCACCGTGGCCGAGGCTGAGATCAGTCGCCCGGTTGGTTCCAGATCGAACCCGAGCAGAGGACGAACGAAAGCGACCACCTGAGCATAGATCGGCGGTTCGACCAGAAACAGGTTTGGAAACGGACCCGTGTCGAGCTGCGGATGAAGAAAGCCGCTGCCTCGCTCCAGGTTTCGGGCGACCATCGCCGTCGGGATCTGTCGGCCGACGTAATTTTCGACAATCGGTTGATCCGGTCGGATCGCGCGGATCGCGAACGTCAGCGCAAGCAAGAGCCCCAGAATGAGTCGCTCGGGGTTCATGGAGTAGCCCGACCTCCCTGGCTCGAGAACGTTACCGGTTCCATCCTTAATATTCATTAATTCGAGCGGATTCCGATCAGAGAATCGGTGAAGATCCGCGAGGATCGTAGCCCGAATCGAAGTCGGCGGTCAATCCGGAGCGCCCGGCGGCTGGGCCCGGAACCGCGCCCGGACCCGAGCATAACGCTCGCTGATCGATCGCTTGCCCTCGACCAGCGGAGCGAAAGCCTCCATCCGCTGCGCGATGGAATCGGCCCGGAGAGCGTCGAGTTCCGCCGTGAGCTTTTGCTGGAAGGTCGGTATCAAGGTCGGAAGGTCGGCCCGATCGACCCAGGCGGGTTCACCAAATCGAACCAGAGCTTCGGGTCGTTCTTCCTGCCAGAAGTCGTAACGAAAGGCGACGGGAACGACCCTGATACGTCCAGTCTTGCGAACCAGAGCGCGAATGCCCGGCTGAAAGACGATCGGTCGGACGTCGTTGGTCTCGATCTTCCCTTGAGGAAAGATCCAGACGCCCGACCGGGGCCGACGAAGCAAGCTGGTGGCATACTCGATCGAAGCCCGGACCGAGCGGGGATCGGTTCGGTCGACCGAAAACGCCCCGATCCTTCGAAAAAAACCGAACCGGAGCATGTTGAAATGCTCCATCATCCCGTAGCCGTCGACCGGGATGGTCTCGTTCAAGAGGTGAACGAGAAAAAGGTCCCACCAGCACGAATGATTCGCGAGGAAGAGAGTTCCGGAAGCGTCGCGGTCGAGATCGAGTCGAAGACGGTCGAGACCCTGCGCGAGGATCTGGTGAAACCCACCTCGAAGCTTCGACCGGATCAGGGCGTCGATGGCATGGCGGGGCCAGCCACTCTTGTAAGCCTCGATCATCCGAGGAGCGGCGGTATTCATCGACTTCGGATCGATCGGGAGGTCGGAAGGGGCGGATAGTATTCGTCTGCGGTGGGGTAATACTTGCTGGTGTAAGGCTCGAAGTTGATACTCGCGCGCGTTCCTCGGGGGACCGGCGGATAAACGGGTCGAGCGGCGAAGTAGGGATTCCGCTCGCGACGCGGTTTGCGGAGGTTGACCCCGCGATCGGGAGCGACCCGGTCCGTCGGGCAATCCGCCACCGACCGGGCGCCGGTCACGACAATCTGGGCCTCGGTCGAGGAGACCAGACCCACGAGCAGTATCAGTGTCAGAAGCTGAGTAGGATGACGCATCGGGTTGCTTCTCGACGAAAGGGTCGGTCGAGTGGGGATTCGCCCACTCGACCTGTCCTCCATTATGACCTCAAACAGCGGCGGGCGTCGGCGAGTGGAAGGTGAATTCGTGGCCGTCCCAGTCGATCTCAACCTCACTCCCATTGGCAATCGAGCCATCGAGCAGCTTGGTGGCCAGAGAATTGGCCAGTCTCTGCTGGATGATCCGCTTGAGCGGCCGGGCGCCATAGGTCGGGTCGAAGCCTTCGTCGGCCAGTTCCTGCTTGGCGGCATCCGTGACCTTGACGATCAGACCAGCCTCGGTGAGCTGGGCCTGAAGTCTTCGGAGCTGGATGTCGACGATCCTCGTCAAATCGTCCATCCCGAGCGGTCGGAAGATGATCGTCTCATCAATCCGGTTGAGGAACTCGGGGAGAAACTCGCGCTTGAGCACGTCGGCCACCGCGGCTCTCATCCGGTTCTCGTCGCCGGACTCCGCCAGGCTGGCGATCTGGTGACTGCCGAGGTTCGAAGTCATGATGATGACCGTGTTTCGGAAGTCGACCGTCCTTCCCTGACCATCGGTCAAGCGACCGTCGTCGAGTACCTGGAGCAGGACGTTGAAGACGTCGCGGTGGGCCTTTTCGATCTCGTCGAGCAGGATCACCGAATAAGGTCGGCGGCGTATCGCCTCGGTGAGGCGACCACCTTCCTCGTAGCCCACATAACCGGGAGGAGCGCCGATCAGTCGGGCGACGTTGTGGCGCTCGCCAAACTCGCTCATGTCGAGCCGGACAATGGCGGTCTCGCTGTCAAAAAGGAACTCGGCGAGGGCCTTGGCCAGCTCGGTCTTACCGACGCCGGTCGGTCCCAGGAAGAGGAACGAGCCGATCGGTCGGTTCGGGTCTTGCAATCCCGCCCGGCTCCGTCGGACCGCGTTGGCGACGGCCTTGACCGCGTCATCCTGGCCGACCATCCGAAGGTGGATCTGGTCTTCCAGCTTGACGAGCTTGTCGCGTTCGGTCGTGAGCATCTTCGAGACCGGGATGCCCGTCCACTGGCTGACGACCTCGGCGATCTCCTCGGGGTCGACCTCTTTCTTGAGGAGGCGTCGACCGTCCTTCGGCCCCGAGCTTTCACCGAGCGCCTCGACCTGCGCGATCTGGGTTTCGAGCCGTTTTCGCTCGGCGTCCTTCTGCGCGAGTTCCTGGTATTCCTCCTCACGAGGCAGCTCGCCTCGCATCTGCTTTTGCTGAACGGCGTCCATCGTGGTCTTGAACGCGACCTTGACTGCTTCCAGATCCTCGCGGAGGGTCGAGACGTTCCGCTGGCCAAGCTTCTCGATCTCCCACTGCCCCCGGAGGTCTTGCAGCTCTTTCTCGATCTTGTGGATCTCGTCTTCCACCTCGGCCAGGCGGTCGACGGCATGTTCCTCGGTCTCGTTCTTGAGCATCCGCTGGGCGAGCTGGAGCTGCAAGAGTCGTCGCTGAAGGACGTCGATCTCGGTCGGGACCGACTGCAATTCCATGGCCAATCGGCTCGACGCCTCGTCGACCAGGTCGATGGCCTTGTCGGGCAAGAAGCGGTCGGTGATATATCGCGAGGCAAGCTTCGCCGCCGCGACCAGCGCCGAGTCCTTGATCTTGACCTTGTGGTGGACCTCGTAACGTTCCTTCAGGCCCCGGAGAATGGCCACGGTGTCCTCGACGGTCGGCTCGCCGACGAAGACAGGCTGGAACCGGCGTTCGAGGGCCGGGTCCTTCTCGATGTTCTCGCGAAATTCGTCGAGAGTGGTCGCGCCGATGCAGCGTAACTCGCCCCGGGCGAGCGCCGGCTTGAGTAAGTTGGCGGCGTCCATTGCGCCGTCGGCCTTGCCGGCTCCGACAACGAGGTGCAGCTCGTCGATGAAGAGAATGATCCGACCTTCGGCGGCGGTGACCTCTTTCAGGACGGCCTTGAGCCGTTCCTCGAATTCCCCTCGAAACTTGGTACCGGCAACGAGCGCACCCATGTCGAGCGCCATCACCTTGCGATTCTGGAGCGACTCGGGTACGTCGCCCGAGACGATCCGCTGCGCCAGGCCTTCGACGATGGCCGTCTTGCCCACGCCCGGCTCGCCGATCAGGACCGGGTTATTCTTGGTCCGCCTCGAAAGAACCTGAACAACCCGACGAATCTCGGAATCGCGGCCGATCACCGGGTCCATCTTGCCAGACCGGGCTGCCTCGACGAGGTCCCGGGCGTACTTTTCGAGAGCCTGATACTTGTCCTCGGCGTTCGGATCGTCCACGCGACTGGTCCCCCGGATCTTCTGAAGCGACTTCAGTACGTCGGCCTCGGTCACTCCCAGAGCTTCGAGCAGACCCTGGGCCTTGGTCCCCTTCGTCTTCAGGATTCCCAGCATCAGATGCTCGACCGAGACATACTGATCCTTGAGCCGGTCGGCCTCGGCTTGGGCCTGATCGAAGACTCTTTGCAAGTCGGGGCTCAGCGACAGCTCGCCTCCTCCCGTGACCTTGGGCAACGAGTTCAGACCCTCCTCCGCGGCTCGAAGGAGTCGACCCGGATCGACGCCCAGCTGATTCAGCAAGGATCGAACGACCGCCTGTTCCGGGTCGAGCAAGCTCGCCAGGAGGTGCATGGGCTCCAGTCGCTGATGACCTCGATTGCGAGCGAGTTCCTGAGCCTTCTGGACAGCCTCCTGGCTCCGGATCGTCAATTTATCGAAGCGAAACGCCATATTTCATCCCTCCCCATAGGATCGGGAATTAACTTGCTTGCAGGGTCGAAGAAGTATCGATGATACGCAAATCCTCGCGCGATCGTTCATCGTTTTCCAGGAAATCAAAGGAACTCGTCGAGGTCGATCAGAAGCCTCGAATCCGGTTTTCTGGTCCAGCCAAAATCGTGGCAGAGGGCGACAGCCTTCGCCCAGTTTTCGAGCGGGTCTCCCCCTTGTGATGGGTCGAACCAGCCCGATCCGGGAATGCCCGATCCTTTGCGGACGACCAGGGCCGCCAGGTCCGGCAAGCCCCATCGTCGACATCGAGTGGATAATGGATTGAGCAACTGGCGATGAACGGCCCGAGCCGTGAGGGGAGGTCCCACTCGACCGGCGATCTCCGAATACGTCAGGGTCCGACGCATCCGGATCGCTTCGAGGAAGATCGGCCAGGCCCGATTCAAAAGCTCGGCGAAGGGGGTCATCGGTCGAGGTGAAGAGCGTCCTTGATCGACGATCGAACGCACCAGTCCTTCGACGGATCGAGGTTGTCGACCAGATCGTCGGCGAGTTGAAGTGCGTCGATCACCATTCTCATCCGCTTCGATCAGAAGAAAGGCTCGGCAGGCCAGTCGGCGTAATCGCGAGCCGACTGGAACTCCTTGAACCAGAAGGGAACATTGCCAACCGTCGTCATGTTCTTGGCGACATAGGGTTCCCACCAGCCGTCGGTGGGCCGAAGAAGATCGCCGAAGTCACCCCGGGCCTTGGGCTTCTGGATGATCAGGGCGGAGAGGTCGGGCAGACCCTTTTCGAGGCACGCGGCCTGGAGGGGCTTGAGGAGCTTGACGGCGATGGTTCGCGGTGTCTCCTTGATGCCGACATCTTTGCAGCGGGCGCAGAGGTCATCATAAGTGATCCAGACGACCGGACGACGTTCCTTGGCGGCCTGCGACAGGTCTTTGGCGAGCTGGACCATGATCGGGTAGACCGCCCTCGCGTTCTCGAGCGACATCGTTAACCATCCTCGGGGGGCTGAGATTATCGGCCTGCCAGATCACTCGCACTCTGCCCGGTTCCGCGGGACGACTTGAGAGAGCGGACGTGCCAGGAGGGCGGGGCCTGACGTGACCCCACCCTCCCGGAATTCGGCGATCGAATCGTTTACTTCTTCTCTTCGAATTCGACATCAATCACATCATCGGCTTTCGCCCCGCCATTGGCGGAGCCGGGACCGTGACTTCCTGCCGACCCAGCGGCGGCCGAGCCGTCGGAGGCAGCGGACGTCGCGGCGTAGAGGTGCTCGGCCATCGCCTGGCTGGCCCGACCGAGGTTCTCGACCGCCGCGTTGATCGCGGCCAGGTCGTCACCCTTCTTCGCCTCGTTGACCGCTGCGATCGCCGTCTTGACGGCTTCCTTGTCGGCGTCGGACAGTTTGTCCTTGCTCTCTTCCAGGGTCTTTTCGAGCTGGTAGACCCTCTGTTCGGCCGTGTTCCGGGCCTCGGCAAGGTCGCGTTTCTTCTTGTCCTCGGCGGCGTGGGCTTCGGCGTCGCGCTGCATGCGTTCGATCTCTTCCTTGGAGAGACCGCCGCCCGCCTCGATCCGGACCGAGTGCTCCTTGCCTGTCCCCTTGTCCTTGGCCGAGACGTTGAGAATCCCGTTGGCGTCGAGGTTGAAGGTCACCTCGATCTGGGGCGTTCCCATCCGGGCAGGGGGAATCCCGGTCAGGTCGAAGTTGCCGAGCCGGCGATTGTCGGCGGCCATCGGTCGCTCGCCCTGATAGACGACAATGGTCACGGCCGTCTGGTTGTCCTCGGCGGTCGTGAAGGTTTCCTTCTTCTCGGTCGGGATCGTCGTGTTCCGCTCGACGAGCTTGGTGAAGACGCCGCCTTTGGTCTCCAGGCCGAGCGAGAGCGGCGTGACGTCGAGCAGGAGGAGATCCTTGACCTCGCCGGTGAGGACCGCCCCCTGGATCGCCGCGCCGATGGCCACGACCTCGTCAGGGTTGACTCCCTTGTGCGGCTCCTTGCCGAAGATTCCCTTGACGATCTCCTGGACCCGAGGCATCCGGGTCGAGCCGCCGACCATCACGACCTCGTCGATATCCGACGGCTTGAGCTTGGCGTCTTCCAGCGCCTTGAGCACGGGCCCCCGGCATCGCTCGAAGAGATTGTCGGTCAGCTTCTCGAACTGACTCCGGGTGATCACCATGGTGAGGTGTTTCGGACCCGAGGCGTCGGCGGTGATGAACGGCAGGTTGATATCGGCCTGAGCCTGGAAGGAAAGGTCCTTCTTGGCTTTTTCCGCGGCTTCCTTAAGCCTCTGGAGAGCCATCTGATCCTTGAGGAGGTCGACCCCCTGCTCTTTCTTGAACTCGGCCGCAATGTGGTGGATCAGGGCTTCGTCCCAGTCGTCGCCGCCGAGGTGGGTATCACCGTTGGTCGAAAGCACCTCGAAGACGCCGTCAGCCACGTCGAGGACCGAGATGTCGAAGGTACCGCCGCCGAGGTCGAAGACCGCGATCTTCTCGTTCTTTTTCTTGTCCAGTCCGTAGGCAAGAGCCGCGGCCGTCGGCTCGTTGATGATCCGAGCGACTTCCAGCCCGGCGATCTGACCCGCGTCCTTGGTCGCCTGTCGCTGGCTATCGTTAAAGTAAGCCGGGACCGTGATCACCGCCTTGCGGACCTTGTGACCCAGATAGCTTTCGGCCGCTTCCTTGAGCTTGCGAAGCACCAGAGCCGAGATTTCCGGCGGCGTGTATTCCTTGGCGTTGACCTTCACCTTCACGTAGTCGCTGGAACCCCCGACGACCTCGTAAGGCACCATCTTTTCTTCGGATTTGACCTCGTCATGGCGACGGCCCATGAACCGCTTGATCGAGTAGACCGTTCCCCTGGGATTGGTCACGGCCTGCCGCTTCGCCGGGTCTCCGACGAGGGTCTCGGCCTTGCTGTTGAACGCGACGATCGAAGGAGTCAGGCGGCTACCTTCCTGGTTGGCGATGACGGTCAC
>Ga0080006_1135508_pt1 | contig 13421 bp, 13 predicted proteins | sample RS3BMetagenome_FD_69209 | JGI IMG/M metagenome (GOLD analysis project Ga0080006, IMG submission 69209) | Ferric oxide microbial mat and aquatic microbial communities from Rainbow Spring, Yellowstone National Park, USA - RS3B (SPADES... ...
ATATTCGCCAGGTGGCAATCCTTGCATATAAATTGTTTGCATAATTCCTGAAGATACATTAAAATTCTGTTGAACCTGCTGGTTAGAACTTAAATTCGTTAATGTAATACTGATTTCTACGCTTGTCATTTGTGGAATACTATTTTGGAAATATAAAGCTTGAATTTGAACAGGCATTGGCTGATTTTCAATATACATTTCATTTACGTTAGCTCTAAATATCACACCATTATTGATTGAAGAAGCTGTTGAAATAGTTAATACTGGCATAAATGATGCTAATATTAGCATAAAAATAATGAATAATTTTAATGCTTTCATTTTTCATTACCTCCCTGTGACCTCAGCCTTTCGAGTTCTTTGTACTCATGGAAGTTCCTGCCTGTTTCGGCTACGTGAGTTCTGTAAATACTGTTTAGTTTGGCTGAAAGCAATGCAATTTCTTTTTCAAGCGTAATAATTTCTTCAACCTCAAGCCTATCCGAGCCTTCAACATGAATATCTTTTTCTGAATTTATTGTGACAAGATCAGAATGGGTAATAATATTCATCATCCCCCTTGAATGTACCCTTTTTCTGTAAACAATTAGTTCTGACCTGCCTAATGATCTTAGTAATTTGAAATGTATTAATCCATTCAGTTCGTATTTGCGTATATACCATTTTTTATCATTTCCAAAGATGACCACAGGCTTCAGGAAATCTGCAAATGCAAAAATGAGCAACGCTAAAACAATGCCAATCCATAATGGCATCCAGCTCATTGGCTTCCACATATATACCACAAACTCATGATACGTTACCCAGCCTATTTCAGGCCAGACCGAACCAAAAAGAAACAGCACTGAAATAAGAGCTATGACTCCAACAAGGATGATTGCATAATCAAAAACATCCAGTGTTGGTTCTACTCTTTTATGTGGTGAGCCTAATGCTTTATCTATGTCAGCACCTTCTTCATCCTCTTCATCAATTACTTTTTCACTCTTCTTTTTTAGCATATTTTCTCCTCCTGAATAAATATATTGGAATTGCAGTTGCAACAGCAATAATTGCCCCCATTATCCCTCCCAATTCAAAAACCTGATAAGAAATTCCCTGTGTTTTATGTAACCAAATAATGATTGAAAAAGCATCCATAACAATTACTGCTTCAAATGCTATTAAAAAAAATCCTATAGTCCTTGATAAAATTTTATCAGCATGGACAATTTCCTTTCTTTCAGGCAAGTCTGAAATAATCTGTGAAATTTTCGTATAAAAGTCCTCAAGTTCAGTAAGTGTTAGATCCCCTAACACATTTTTAATTTCAGAAATATAATTCTGATCTTTTGTGTGATACATTACTTTTGCAATCATTTCAAACAATTCATTTTCCTTTCTGGAATATTCAGATTCCATTTGAGCAATTTTTTTGTATGCTTTTCTTTTCCTCCAGTACATTTCCCTGGATGATGGTTCAATATTTTCAATATCCAAGTTATTTTCTGTCATTTTCTCCTCCAAAAAAAGTTTGTTAAAAATTCATAGATATTATCCAGCTTTTCTTTAACACCCTTCTTTTTCTCAATTAAAATATTTTTTTGATCAATAATGGTTTTTGAACCATTATCAACTATTGTGTAATGAAATGAATATGAATTATCTTTTTTCATTTTATCTCTCCATTTTATTCTCCTTTTTTCTCTCCAACACTTTTCAACGATAATTCTTTGCTAGCTTATGCCGATAAATATCCGCAGCAGTGGCTCTACCTATGTATTCTGCATCTTTTTTAGAATAGCCTTTTTTCTGGTATTCTCTTGCTATTTTTTCTGCAACTTCATTAAAATGTCCACTGTACCTAAGTTCATCCCTTTTAACGTTGTGCTTATGAACTTTATAGTGTTTTACATGTTCTTTATCAGTGTGCCTGGGTATCCATATCTTCTTGCCGTTTCTCACTATGTAATGCCCTTTAGTCACCCATTCTTTTATATGCCTGGTGTCTGTTGTTGAAGGCACTGTATATGTCACATGCACTATTTTAGGCCTAGTTATGGGTCTTTTCCTTCCATATCGATCTGTATAAAACCCTTTTATTCTATTTGCCATATTTTATCTACCTCCTTTTATGTTTTATTTTTCTCCTTTTTGTAGTTCTTTTCCTATGAACTACTCTCTTTGCCATATTTATACACCTCCTTTTATTATTAAACCACTAAAAAATTTCTCAAACGCATTTATTATTGTAGTCAGTGTTATGCCCATTTTATCAAGAATTAAAATAAAAATGATAAGTAATATAATGAATATCAAAGCATTAATCGCTGCACTGCCCTTTTCTTTTTTCATTATCATTATCTCATCTCCTTTTATGGTGCTTTTTTGCCTTCTTTTTATGTTTTTTATGCTTTTCTTCATCTATGATATATATTACTGCAAATATTACTGCAACTGCTAGGATTACTGCAATATATAATACTGGAATACTGTAACTGCCGAATGAAACCGTTCCAAGAATCCCTCCTGAAATCGTAACGTTTTGAATTGAAAACAACGGGTCAACAGTCCAGTTTGACCATGTGAAATTATATTCACTGCCATTTGCTGTGATATTATAATAGTATTTTGATATGTTTGTTAAGACAATAATTCTATAGTAATGACCTTTGATTAACCCATAAAACGGTATTACTATTGGCATTTTTATGCTTTTATTTGTGTTTATTAGATATTCGTTCACTTTTTCTTTAATGATTTTTACCTGTACTTTGGTATTGTTCCATGTGATATTATTAGAAACAAACTGACTAACTGGGACTGTTGTTGTATTCACTTTCACAAAATTGCCAGTATTATTTTTCATTGAGCCTATGCACTGTGTTACATTTATCGCAATTGGTGTTTGTTGTGTTAATGTAATATTATCCCATAACACTGTTTGTGAACTTGATATTGTAAAATTCCCGAAATATGCTGCATAGCCAGGGGCAAATGCATATACTATGACCGTGTTTATTGCATAAACTGTAAAGTTATACGTTCCTGTGGTCTTATTGCTCTGTACCTGCATCCAGCCCGATCCTACATATGCACCAGCTGGGACAATCTTTCCTTCAATCTTAATTTTAGATGGCATTGTCATTGCATTCGCTGAATTGATTGCAGAACCTAACAATAGTATTCCTACGAATATTACTGAAATCGCTAAAATCCTTTCCCATATTTTTTTCATTTATTTCAACCTCCTTTTATAATAAAAAAATATTATAAAAATTAGAGCAATTATAAAAATAATTAAGATTGCACTAGCAATCGGATCAGAATATTCATACGTATAATAGCCTGATACGGCTATTACAATTAGAAGTAAAATAATGGATAATAATTTATAAGTGTGCACCAATAATCCCTCCTAATAAACCACCACCCACAACTGCTGCAATAGTAATCGGTATAGTTACAAAATCCACTCCTGGAATCATATCAAGCCCTATTAGTGCAAGTGGCAATACGCCTGCACCTATTCCTGCACCTAATAATGAAAAGCCTGATGATGAGGAACTTGCTGAAGTTGTAGTAGTGCCTGGCATTGTAATTGTGTTATTTGAAAATGAGCCACCAAAGTAAAAGAACAGCATAATTGCAATGCCTATTATAACGATTACTATTAGCCAGTGTGTGCTACTTCCACTTCTGCCATATTGATTTGTATCATAAATGATAGTGGTTGGCTGTTTTGATGATTTAGGCTTATTGCTCCTGAAAAATGCAGGCACAACAAAAATAAGGAAAAGCCCGATGAATATTGCAAATATTGGAATACCATACACATATACATTAAAGAATGTTGAAACTGATGACTGAAATGCACCCACGACTATCAATATTGCACCTATCAACATTAATAATAATGCATACTTTGAAAATTCGCTTTTGAAGGATACATCAATGCCAAGAATATATGCTGCACCGATACCGATAAAAATTATGCCTAATGCATCAAGAGGGTATTGCATCATAACTGGCAGAATAAATCCTATGAATAGCAGAGAAAATCCAGCAATGAGTATCCAAGAGAACGGGTCTTGTGAGGGACTGCCAATTAACCTCTTGCTCTTTTTCATTCAAAATTCACCCCGAACACAACACTGTAAATGAATATATCAACCGTAACAATTATTCCAGCAAGATACCATATTTGATCAATAATCGTAATAACTGCAAACATTGCCACAACTGAGCCTAATGCCACGCCAAATGCCTTTTTCTTATCTCCATTCTTCATTAATAGTGCTGGGAATGCAACAACTCCTGCAATAAGAATAAAAGCGAGAATGCCAACTTCTTGCCAATAAAATGAACCTGATGAACCACCTGATAGAAATCCACCACCCGAACTTGTTGTAGTAGTGTTAACACTTAATGTATATGTCTGGGATAAGTTTGAGTTTAATGTTATCGTTGTCTGGTATGTATTATAGCCAGTTTTTTGAATTGTTAATATATAAGTGCCTGATTGTGCTGATATTTGGAACGTTCCACTTGATGATGTGGTTGCAGTATATGTCCCTAATGTTACCGTAGCCCCAGATATGGGTGTAGAGTTAGTTGCAATAACCTTCCCTGAAAGCATGTATGTTGGGCCTGATGCTCCTGAAACGGTTATGCCAAATTCTGCTGATGCAACATTATAAACTGTAGATACAACTACCTCAAGAACATAACTGCCACCATTTGGAAACTCAAAATTGAATGATTGCCCATAACCTGATATGGTTGTCCCAAGAACTGACCATGAATAATTCACACTGCCCCAGCCTGGAATATTATTCACACTAGCCGTATAAGTATTAAATGTGTTTGCCTTAACTGTTGCAGGGCCTGAAATGCTTACTGAAATCTTTGATTGCTGAATCTGCAAAAACCCGATCATGCTCGGTGGGTCTATTACTGAACCTAGCCATGAATTACTAAAAAATGTAGCCTGATAAATGAATGCTGGTGTGATCTGGCCTATTTGAACGTTTGTTGATTGATATAATGGTGTGGTATCTATATTATTACCAGCGAATAAATATAGGCTCGAGCCATTTGTAGCTACTGTAAAAATAAATGGTGAACTATCACCTGTTTGATTATAAACGAGCTGGCTGTTGTAATAAAAATTAACATAAGTATGAATTATCTGGTTACCAACGGTTGCAGACGCTGCACCTAAGACCTGAGTATATACTGTTAATTCTACAACTGCTGTCCCTCCCTCACCAACCAATGCAAATGAGGTGTATACATTTGCATCTTCAGTCTTATAGTTCTGGATTGTTGATCCCTGGTATTGCCATGCTGTGTCCAAAGGAGTTATCTGTGTTGTAAAAAACAGCGTACTTTGTTTATTAGGTGTGAATGTCCCTATTCCAGAGGGAGGAGCATACGTAAACAATTCTTTAATCGTATTTTGAGTGGTAACAGGATTACCCTGCACCCATAACATATTTGATGATAAGCCAAAATCCGAGCCTGATGCAACCTGGTACTGGGAATTAGATTCTTGGATATGAAAATATGATTCAACCTGGTTTGTTGATAAATTCGCAAAATCAACATTGTTAATTTGGACTAGCGAAGTATTAGCCGATGCTAATGGTAATAGTGAAACTAAAAAAATAGAAAAAAGCAAAAGGGCAATTGCTCTTCTCATTTTCTTGCCCCCTTCTTATTTTTTGGTTTTGTTTTCTTAATATCCACAACCAGGATTAGTATTGCCAAAATAAATGCAATCAATAATATCAAAGGCACAAATATGACATAGTTATTAGTGACATATTGCAATACAACTTGATATGTTATGCCACTATTCGATGTTGTTCCACCAGAAGTGGTTACAGGGCTAAGCACAAAGTTTTCTGTCATGTTCGTACTTACAACCAATGTGGTATTGTATGTCTGATAACCATTTGCCGTGACCGTAACCTTATATGTGCCACCAATCACTGAAATTGAATAAGTCCCTGATGAAGATGTGCTTGTTGAATATGCTGAGCCGAATGAAATCATTGCTCCTGATATTATTTGATTATTAGTGTTTGTCACAGTCCCTGAAACTGTATAATATGTTGGTGAGCTTGTTGTTGTTGATGATGAAGATGACCACTGAGGCAATGTATATGATGAGCTTTCTAATGAATAGGATACAAACGATGGTGCAACATTATTAGGCCCGTTTTCCCTAACAATTGCTTCATGAATGACTGCATTTTGCAATGCAATAGTGAATACACCATCGAACTGAATAGACTCGCTTGCACTTACAGTTGATACTGCACTATTCATATTTGCTGAATAATTGACTTTCACAATAGGATTTGCCGAATAAACATACTGTATTGCTAATTTCCCAGCACTGCTTGAGATTGATGCATGATTAAGAAGCGTATCCGTTCCTGAACTGGCTGAATAAATTGATACATAAGTTGTATTTGTCACACCAATTACACCATTAGTCACACCGTAATTGTATTGATATGATACTGCTGATGCTATGCCTATCGCAACTGTACTGCTCGATGATGAGGTTGAATAAAATATATCAAATGTGTATTTTGAAATATTAAATTCCTGGCTCGTTGCAAAATCAGCCGTATTTGATGCTGATGGTGCGGATAAGCCATTTCCTACTGAATATGTTATGCCACCTATATATACCCACTGAGATGATAATGATGATTCATCAAATGCATCCTCTACTGTGAAGACATGAATACCATTATCATATCCAGCTGGATTCCATGATGTCAGGTTAGCATCCAAGCCTGTATAAATGTTCTGTGATGCTGCAGGAATAGATGTTGGTGGGTTAATTTGCATAATGATTGGTACTTCTGTATTTGCTGGAATACTGGCTGAAAGATTTAGCCAAACTATATCTTGCCAGTAACCCTGCATTGTACCATACTGTACCCAGGCATATAATGGCTGACCATTGGATAGATAAAAGCGTACATTCCATAGATATGGCTCGATTTCTACACCTGAAGCTATTGTCCATGTATAATTAATATTAAATTTAACGGGAAGATTCTGTGCAGTGGCAATAGTTTGTGTATTCTTAAATAAAAGTTGCAAATATGTAGTTGGATATTGAGATGTAGATGTTTGTACAGATAAGAAAGTAGTGCTAACTATATAAGGCCCATATGATGGTGCTATAATATCAGCATCAGGCTTGAGTGAACTTGCTCCTATCCATAACACAAATTCCTGGCTATTCCCAGATTGAATTGTTAAATTTTGTAATACAATATCTGCAGTTGTTGAATTTTCACATGATATTGAAAATGGCACTTCTAAGCCATTTGGATAAGCTATACGAACATTAGAAAAATTACTATTAATACCATATTGAGTATATGGTATTTGAATAGCTAATCCAAATAAACCAACTACAGAATCATAAGGATATTTTCCAACACTAATTGTTGTTACAACACCATTTGTAGCACCATTGATTACTGTTACACTATTTGAATATGTTCCCTGATTTGCAACATACAGATAATTATTAGCAGGATCATATGTTACTCCTTGAGGCCAATCACCAGCACCAATTGTGCCTATAACACTATTTGTAGCACCATTGATTACTGTTACCCAACCAGATGTTGAACCAGAATTACGATTTGCTACATAAATTTCATTATTTATAGGATCACATGCTGCTCCAGTTGGTGTGTTGAGACTATTGCTTATTGTTGCTATAACACTATTTGTAGCACCATTGATTACTGATACACTGTTTGATCCATAATTTGCTACATAAATCTCATTGTTATTTGGATCATACGCTACTCCATTAGGCCCTGATCCAACACTTATTGTTGATACAACTTTATTCGTGGCACCGTTTATCACTGATACATCGTTTGATCCATAATTTGATACATAAATTTTGTTACTAGCATAAGATGAGGAGGATGTAATATTAAATGTTAAATATTTTGTAAATAAATTACCATTTAAATCATAGAACTCATGAATTTGTGGAGCAGTTGCACTTGCCTGAACACTGAACATTGATACTGATAGTAAAACCATCGCTAAGATAAGCAATATGCTAGTGATCTTCTTTATTGAGATCATCTTCTCGACCTCTTTTTCTTAGGCACTAGCAAGATTATTAGCAAAACCACAATTAATATGCCTATCCATAGATATGCATTTGTAATTATAGATCCCACTGAACCAGTGGTTATCCATATCGATCCACCACCTGTCTTATTCCCAGTACTGGTTGTAATGTTTACTATTGAACTCATATATTCATTTATCTGTAGGCTATTTTTCAGCGATATTGTTACATTTATTGTATTATAGCCTGACTTTGAAAATTCAATTGTATAGTTTCCTGGAGATAATACTATTGAATAATAGCCTGTTGCATTGGTTAATGTCCCTGATACAACTTTGCCATTCTGGAAGGCTTGAACATTTACACCAGAAAGTGGCCCGTTTGCATATGTAACATAACCATATATGCCATTAGTGGATTGGACATATCTCTGCATAAATACCTGTACTTGTAGATTAGCCCCAGCTACTGTGACATTCATATAAGTTGTATTATATCCTGATGCCTTTGCAATCAATTCATATGTGCCATTTACTATATTATTGAAAGTAAATAAACCATTAGTTGTTGTAATGGTTTGTGTAGCGAATGAAATAGTAACAGCCACATTTGTCATTAACCCGTTAGAATTTATGAGCTGCCCAAACACTGAGAATGAGTTCGTTGCAGTAGACTGTTCAAGTGTGATATATAACTGTACATTTGCATTATTTACTACCACTGTCTGTGAATATGTATTATATCCCTTATAATTCGCAGTAAGTACATATGTGCCATCCGATACGCTTGAAAACGAAAATGTGCCAGTGCTTTCAGTTGTAACATTCTCACCAATCCTTGTGCTTGGATTGTACAAAACAACATTCACACCTGCCCCTGGCACTGAACCCAAATATACCACTCCCGAAATAGTGTATGTGGATGGTGATGGCAATATAGACAGCCTGACCTGCAATTGCACATTTGCCCCATTCACTGTTATATTCAAATATGCAGAATAATATCCTGGTGAAGAGGCAATTAACTCATATGTACCATTTGGAATGCCCGAGAATGAAAATGAGCCATTATTAGTTATAACTTGCTTTGAATCAAATGATACCGTAACATTTACGCCACTCATTACACCCGTTGAATTTGATATTGTTCCTGATACAGTATATGTAGATGATACTGCTGTAATTTTTGTCATTGTTATACTTAGCTGGACATTAGCACCATTTACAATTACGTTTTCAGATACAGTATTATAATGTGCTGCAGAAACTGTTAATGCATATGTGCCATTTACTATATTATTGAAAACAAAAGAGCCGTTTGTTGTACTAATTGTATTAGTGCCGAGTGTTACGGTAATGGATATGCCTTTCATTACGCCTGTAGAGTTTGATATTGTCCCTGATACTGTATATGAGCTTATTGGCAATGGTGTTAATAAAACATTAACATATTCATTTGTTGTTAATGAAATAGCTTCATTTGATGAATAAAAACCCGATGCACTTGATACTAATGTATATGATCCTGAAGGAATATCAAATGATGCCTTGCCGTTCAAGTTGGTATATTGTTTATATAGAAGCGAGGAATTCTGGTAAACCTGCTCTAAAGCATTTGGTATAATAGCATAAGTATTTGCATTTTGCACCGAGATGTTCAAATAATAATAATGTACAACCGTTGTAACTGGCATCATTGCTATATTATAGCTCATATTGCTTGTTACTGATAAACTGCCAGTGTATTGCTGATACCCTGATGCTGTCACAATGATCGTATATTGCCCGTTCGGATATGCTGCAGAACTTGGTACAGAGATCGAATAAAATCCGTTTGTCCCAGAAGATGTGGTAAATATATTTGATGTATTTCCCTCAAATTCAATATATGCCCCATTGATCGTTTTGCTCGAATTATAATAATCATATACCTGCCCTGAAACCTTATACTGTGTGGCTGGTGCAGTTATTTTTGTTAAAATAAAATCAATGCTTGAATCATTTGCATTTAACGTGATATGTTGATAGTTTGATTTATAACCTGTTGCACTAGCAGTAAAATTATATGTGTTAGGTGGTAGATAAAATTCAAAATAGCCAGATGCTGGTGTAACTTGGGATTTCACAAATGTGCCGTTTGCTAAATAATAAACTGCAACCGTTGCCCCCTGGATGTATGCTCCAGTACTACCTGAATAAACGAACCCACTTGCTGCATACTTAACCTGAATTTGTTGCAATGGTGTTAAATACCATTTGCCAGGGTTTTGAATAATGACTGCGTAATTTGTATTAATGGATTCATATCCTGATGCAGATATTTCAAATTTATAATCATAAGTTGTATAATACGTAAACTTAAATGAGCCATTACCCATTGTTGTTCCTGAAAAAACTGGAGATAATGAACGAAGTTGATAAACAACTACTATCGCACCTGAAATCGGCATATCATTTGAGGCATTATAAACAGTACCCCAGTAAGTAGCATAATGCCCACCAATTATAAGACTTGATGATACATTTTCTGTTGCACTGGATGCCACTGAAACACCCACGAATAGTGCTACAATTATTACTGTCAATAATGCAATATTAAATTTTTTCATTGTTATCACTTCTTTTTATGGTGCTTTTTCGCTTTCTTTCTCACATGCTTACTTCCCTTCTCACTCTCATACGCAATCAATGTTATAATCAGAACTACAACAACAATTATGATAACAATCTCAAGAGCTGAAACATTGTACGTTGCAGTACCTATGTTTATTACAAGACCACCTGAAGATGTGCCTAAAATTTCCAATAAGGCAAATGTGGGATCAACAATCAGTTCTGGCAGAGTATAATTATAATATGTAGATGTAGCTTTGAACGATGCAATCTTTTTAACTGTCCCATTTGGGAATAACTCAATCAAATTGTACGTTGCACCTATAGTCAGATGCGTAAAATGAAGCGTGATTGGGTGTGTAATATTCACTGGTGAATATATTGTAAAGTTATTCTGGTTATTAAGCATTGCAGAGATCTGGACAAGCTGGCCCGATACATTTAACACTACAACATTATTTGTGTGCAGTGTCATGTTTGCTGCATTTAATATGATTGTGCCAGATGATGTTGTGGTTGCCCAGCTCGCTGATTTTGGAGCAGGACTTAAAACAATTGTTGTAAGCGTATAATTTGCCAGGCCATTTGTACCAACATTGTTTACAACAATAGAATTTTCAAGATATGCTACATTAAAGCCATAAACATAATATGAATACCCTGGTAAAACTCCAACCTTATAATAACCTGTTGCATTTGTTGTAGTGCTGTATAATGCTGATTGGTTATTAATATTAACTGACCCGTATAAGTATACCCAAACATCCGAGTTTGCAAGGTGCGTTCCATTTACATTTTCTACAATTCCTTGAATGAATGATAATGGTTGAGCAGAATAAATATTGCCCGTAATATTTTCAGGCTTGCCACCTATACCATTTGAGTTATTTGCAATGACCTCAAAATACACTTTCTGTGCATTTGGCAGGCTCAGTGTTAATGTTTGCGTAGCAGCAGAAGCAGCCTTAATTTTTACTATGTTTGTAAGAGTTGCACTGTTCGTTCCCCAGTCTATCCAATAATAGTAAGGTGAAAAATAGGTGGTTACATTAACAAATACTTCATCAATACCAATCGTAATCACGTTCACTTTTGGTATTGTTGGTGTGCCACTTGTGCCATTGACTATCATTACATTTGATGCACCCATTGCATTAATTCCTTTAATACCAACATAAAAATGCGTTCCTGAACCAGTTGGAGCTATCCATGTAAACGAATAATTATACGGCCCGACTCCTGAAGGGGTGGATGCTACTGATATATTAGCGAATGCTGAACCAGATGTGCCTAACGTACTGGAAGTGTTATATGCAAGCTGGAAATATGTGGAATAACCATTTGCATATGTTGTCCATGACAATGTATAATTATCACCAATGATTGATTTTAGCACTAAATTCTTAATAACTGGTGCTGCACCAGGAATTGCAGTTAATACTGTAGTATTCAAAAAAATCTCCGTTGCATTCACTGATGCTACTTCAATATAATATTTCACACCATCAGTCAAACTTGAAATAACTTTATAATCCGTTGTGTTTGATGATGTATTATACACGCTTGTTGTACCAGTTGGTTTGCCAGTTGATGAAAGTGTCGGTGTGCCACTCGCATTCACAAACACTGAGAAATATTTAATTGCCCCAGCACCTGCACCCGTTAAACCTGCCGATGGAGCTGTCCATGTGATATTTAATGAATTGTTCAGAATTTGATGAACCACTGGTGCTTTCGGGTTGTATGTATTGGTTGTCCCTGAAGTTACAGTATATGCTGCACTTATACCTGCAAAGAGAACACTTACTACCAATAAACTGGCTAATAATATCGCTATTTTCTTTTTTTCCATTCTTTATCACTCCTTTGAGGTCTGCCATCCCCAGAGGAGTGATCTGTGTTCCCTTTTCCTGAGAACCTCCTCTGGGAACACAGATCTTATTTAATAGTTATACCTGATCTCATATATATAGAGTAGACATCAAAATTACCAACTTTCAGATAATAACCATTTTCATTTTTGACAACTATATCTTCAGCAACTAATTCTTGAAGCCTGTTGCTGATTATTTTTGCGAGTGATTGTGCCTCTTTTTGGTCAAGATGTAAATGAAATTGTTTATTTATTTTATGAACAATATTTCTAGGTCTTTTTTCGTAGCTAAAAGAGAGAGAAGAAATTATTAGGTAATTAAGAAGACTTGAATTTTGAATTAAATCGTTAAAAGTTATATCTTTAAAACTAATTTCAATATTTATCACTCTTTACCCTCCCTTTAATTTTTTCATAAATAACAGAAATAACAGAAATTTCAATAATCGAGCTGATGTATATTATTAACAATGTTGTGAATGAAATATTAATTATGTGAATAGTAGCTGAATCAAATATGAAAAAAATTGACATCAAGGCTACTAAAAACTCTAATAATGTCATTTTCTCACCTTCAAACTCTTATATAGCATAAGAATTAGATAAGGTGAATATGGTTCTACAATCTGAATATTCTCTCTTTTCTTGCCCTTCTGTATTTTCAAATTTGCCCCCTCCTCAATCAATTCAATAAGCTTTTCCTGATCTTTTGTGAGATCCATTTTTTTAACTTTTTCAAGCCATCTTTTTATGTTCTTTCTGATCTCATATGGGAGATCCTCTTCTGTGTATTCTCTTTTTGTTCTAATTACGATATATTCCTTTT
>Ga0080006_1104371_pt1 | contig 13420 bp, 11 predicted proteins | sample RS3BMetagenome_FD_69209 | JGI IMG/M metagenome (GOLD analysis project Ga0080006, IMG submission 69209) | Ferric oxide microbial mat and aquatic microbial communities from Rainbow Spring, Yellowstone National Park, USA - RS3B (SPADES... ...
ACCCGTGCGTTTTCCGTCCTTGCAGTACACCAGCTTCGTCTTGGTCGGGTGTAACTCCAGCCCAACCTGACTCATCCTGTTCCCGATCGCCCGGGCCACATACTGCGCCTGGGCGTAGCTAACGCAGTGCACGACCGCGTCATCCACGTAGCGTTCGAACTGGATGGTCGGGAACTCCCGGGCCATCCAGGCGTCAAACGCGTAGTGCAGGAACAGGTTAGCGAGCACGGGCGAGACCGAAGACCCTTGTGGGGTTCCCCGGTCCCGCTCTTGCAGGGTGCCGTCTGGGAGCTGCAGCGGTGCTTGTAGCCACCGCTTCACATACAGCAGCACCCATTTCTGGTCGGTGTTGGCCTCCACCGCCTTGAGTACCAGGTCCCACGGCACGGTGTCGAAAAACTTTTGGACATCAAGGTCGATGACCCAGTCGGTTTTCCAGCATCGTTGCCGGCAGGTGGCGACCGCGTCCAGGGCTGAGCGCCCGGGTCGGTATCCGTAGGAGTCTGGATGAAAGATCGGCTCGACCTTCTGCTCCAGCCGCCTGGCGACCACCGTTTGAGCCACTCGATCCCCCACAGCGGGCACACCTAGGATCCTCGTGCCCCCTTGCGATTTCGGTATTTCCACCGCCTTCACCGGCGGCGGAAAGTAACTCCCCGAGGACATCCGGTTCCAGATCCGAAACAGATTGTTCCGAAGATCCTTCTCGAACTCCTCGATCGAGCACCCGTCCACCCCCGCTGCACCCTTGTTCGCCTTGACCGTCTCCCAGGCCTCTTGCACCTCCCACTTCGAGATCACGAACGACTTGCCTGACGATTTCAGCTCGTCCACCCAGCTCCTCCCGACTCTCTCGGTTGACCGACCGAACAACAGCCACAGACGACCCGACCCCTTTGCTCCACCTCGATTACCGGGGCTTCACCGCTACTACGAGCCGGTCCGCCAGCACGCCCCGCGACGGTACTCAGTCCCTCCCGGTGTTGACCGGTCGAGATTCTCCCTATCGCCTCTGCCATCACGGCCAGAAGCGGTGTCGAGGCGTGCCTTCCCACGTTCCGTACCAGCGCAGCAGACCGGGCTCACGTCGCCTGCATGCCGGACACCGCCTGGCCAATCAACGGGCACCCGCCAGACTCGTCCCGGGGCAGTCCTGAGTCGCCCCGGTTTTGATGTCACCTTAGTGGTCTCGCCCGTAAATTCGTCGGGGGTTCATAGCCAGGCAGTGGGGTCGCCCAAGTAGAGGCCGCAGACGGTGTCGAGGGCGTCTTCGGGTGAGCCTGCTGTGTAGCCGGTGTGCAGGACAGAGTCCTGATAGGTGTTGGAGCTGGCCAGGTAGACGGCGAAGCCCCAGCGGGAAGCCGATCCGCCATAGCGAAGTCGCATTAGTGGCGTGGTATCGCCGTCAGGCAAGTGTGCGGTCACGTAGGCGAACGTGGCGCGGAAGCGTACCTCGATTCCGCGCAATTGTGGCCAGCGCCCTCACGCGTGGGCCGATAGCCGCTGTTGCAGCGATGCTTTGGTCGATGCCGGTGGTGCGGCCATGGAACCAATGGTGCCCGAATCCCGCGTGTCGCGGAACCGTGACACGTTTGTGATAAATGAGGCTGAAGTGGCTATTGAGAATTCAGTCACAGGAGCCCATGGATGTCAACGACCAGCACCGACCGGATCACCCTGACCGGCTCGCACCGCCGAGCCTTGACCCGGTTGACCCGCGCCGCGCGTAGTGAGCAGCGACTCGTCATCCGCGCCAAGATCGTGCTGGCGGCCGCCGAGGGGCTGTCGGTCGCGGCGACCGCGAGATCGCTGCGGGTATGCGAGGACACCGTGCGCAAGTGGCGTCGCCGCTGGTGTGCCGCACCGGGGTTGGCGTCGCTGGTTGACGCGCCACGTTCGGGGTGGCCCGCGACATTCACCGCGGTCCAGGTAGCGCGGGTCAAGGCGATCGCCTGCACGCTACCGGCCGATGCCTGGCTGCCGCTGGCCCGCTGGTCATGCCCGGAGTTGGCCCGCCACGCGGTCGCCGCAGGGGTTTGCGCGTCGATTTCGCCGGCCACCGTGCGCCGGTGGCTGTCGCAGGACGCGCTCAAACCCTGGCAGTACCGGTCGTGGATCTTCGTCACCGACCCCGGCTTCCCTGCCAAGGCAGCCCGCGTGCTCGATCTCTACGACCGCCAGTGGAAAGGACAGCCGTTGGGGCCCAACGATTATGTGGTCTCTGCCGATGAGAAGACCTCCATCCAGGCCCGCTGCCGCTGCCACCCCACATTGGCGCCCGGGGCGTCACGGGCGATGCGGGTCAACCATGACTACGACCGGGCCGGCGCGGTGGCCTACCTGGCCGCCTACGACGTGCACCGCGGGCAGGTGTTCGGCCGCTGCGAGGACAGTACCGGCATAGAACCGTTTAGCCGGCTGGTTGCCCAGGTTATGGAGCACGAACCGTACAAATCCGCTGACCGGGTGTTCTGGATCGTCGACAACGGTTCATCCCACCGCGGCCAGGCGGCGATTCACCGACTCGCCCAGCAGTACCCGAACGCGGTCATGGTGCACACGCCGGTAAACGCATCCTGGCTCAACCAGATCGAGATCTATTTTTCCATCGTGCAACGAAAAGCGCTCTCGCCCAACGACTTCACTGATATCGACCAGGTAATCGCTCGCCTAGCCTCATTCGAGACCCGCTACAACCGCACCGCGCGTCCGTTCAAATGGAAGTTCACCACCGCCGACCTGGACGACCTACTCACCAGACTCGACAACCACAAACACAGCCCGGCCCAACCCCGTGCGGCATGACCCCGACGAACTTACGGGCGCGACCACTTAGTCAGTAACGACACGTCAACAGCGATTCACTTGCGTTCGTCTTCCCGGCCCCCACCTGACGCCATCACGGGCGCCTTTTCACACATCGCTCACCACGACGGTCTTCAGCCAACGCAGCATGTGCTGGTTTAGAACCTCCCCCCGCAGGGCGGTTCTGAAGGGCCTACCTTCATCACTCGTACAGCACCGCATCACGAAACTTCTCCTACACCTAAAGCTCCCTTCTGCGTTCGTGGCACAACAGGACTCCTGACATGGGGTCTGTGTTGGATCGGTAATTCTGTGGTCTGATCTGCGGACTTCCCGGCGTGTCTTCGCGCGGTCCTGCTCGCGATGCGAAATAATAGGTAGAGCTATTTAAGATGCATCTAAGGGTGGTGGATTATGGCGGTGATGACCGCGCAGCCACCGCTGCCGCTGGCGCCCGGCGATGCGCATCCGATCGGTATGGCCGCGGCGATCGCTGAGGATAGCGACGGCGGCCGGGTCTTCGTGCACGGCAATCTGGTCTATGCCTGGGATGGCGGCGATACCGCGGGGCGCCGGTTCGCGGCGGTGTCGTTGATACGGATCAAGGCGGCCACCCAGCTGCAGGTCGCCGAGGCGTTCGCGGTGAAACCGGCCACGGTGCGCCGCTGGGATGCTCAACTCGCCGACGCTGGTGTTGCGGGATTGCTCGCCGAGCGCAAAGGCCCCAAACGCAAGTCCAAGCTGACCGTGGAGCTGGTCGCGGCCATCGCGCGGTTGCGCGCAGGTGGGTGCTCCTACCGTGGTATCGCCGCGCAGATGGCGGTGTCGGAAGGCAGCGTCCGCAACGCGCTCAAAGTCACCGACACCGACACCGACAAGCGGTGCGCCTCAGCAGGATGCGATGAGTGCGATTCCCCGCAGCCAGAGCCAGAGGCAGAGCCAGAGCCAGAGCCAGAGCCAGAGGCAGGGCCGGTGGAGGTGTGCGGCGTCGAGGCTGAGGGCGGTCGTCCAGCACCGGTGTCCGGTGAGGGTGAGGTTCCCCCGAGACCGTAGAGGCATCAGCTATAAGGGGTGGCGATGTCAGAGAAACGGAAGAAGTATGACCGTGAGTTCCGGGATGGGGCTGTGCGGATCGTGCGTGAAACGGGTAAGCCGATCGCGGCGGTGGCGCGCGATCTGGGGATGAATCCGGGCACCTTGGGGAACTGGGTTGCCCAGGATCAGGAGCAGCGCGAGGGCCGTGGGGAGTTGTCCAAGGACGATCTGGCCGAGCTGAAGCGTTTGCGGGCGGAGAACGCCGAGCTGCGGATGGAGCGTGATGTCCTCAAGCGATCAGTGGTCCTGTGGGTGAAGGAGGCGACGAAGTGAGCGTGGCACGCTTCATCGCCGACCAGAGGACCAAATATCGTGTGCCACATGCTGTGACATGCCGTGTGCTGCAGGTCAGCCTGGCGTGGTTCTACAAGTGGCTGGGTCGCGCCGAGGACCCCGACGGGTTGCACACCGACACTGATCGGCGCCGCGCCGAGCTGGATGTGGCGGTCGCCAAGGCGTTCGCTAAGGCCAAGGGCTTGCATGGTTCCCCGCGACTGGTCGACGATCTGCGCGAGCAGGGCTGGACGGTGTCGGTGAACACGGTCGCCGACTCGATGCGCCGCCAGCAGCTGGTGGCGCGTCCCAAGAAGCGCCGCAATGGGTTGACCCGGCAGGACAAGACCGCACCGAAGTTCGCTGACCTGGTCAAACGGGACTTCACCGCCGATGCACCGAACCGCAAATGGGTCGGCGACATGACGGAGATTCCCACCGACTCCGGGAAGCTTTATTTGGCGACTGTGATCGACCTGTACAGCCGGCGGCTGCTCGGCGCGGCTATGGGCCTGCACCCGGACGCCGAGCTGGCCTGCGCGGCCATCAAGATGGCCGTGGCGGCCCGTGGTGGCCGCGACGCGATCTGGCGCGACGAACTTGAGCAGCGGGTCATTTTCCACACCGATTATGCCGAGGTTTGCGTTAAGCCGAGGATTTGCGGAGATGGCCTGCGCTGGCGCGGGGTGCTGGCGGATTTCTCGGCTTAACGTTTCGGGTGGTGGTTAGCGTCCGTCGTATCTCTACGTCTGTGGAAGGAGACGGTCATGGATACGACGGTCAGTGGGATCGGTGCGGTTGTCGTGGCGGAGTTGCGCGCGGCCGGCTACATGGAGTCGACGGTTGGTCAGTACGCGAAGACGATCAAGGCGCTGACTGTGTTCGCCTCGGGGCGTGAGTATTCCGCCGAGTTGGGTGCGGAGTTCGCCTCGATGACGACCAGTGCGCGCACCGGCCGGTTCAGCGCTCAGCGCCGGTTTGACTACCGGCGTCTGGTCGCGGTGTTCGACTCGTATGTGCAGACCGGCCAGGTGAACCTGGCGGTTCGTGGCCGCGGCGGCGGAGGTCCACGGCCCGAGGGCAGCGACTTCGTTGGCCTGGATGCGGCCTGGGAGGCCGAGATGGACCGACGCGGTTTGGCACCAGCCACCTGTGAGGCCTATGGAAGGGTCGCGCGTAGCTACCTGGTGTTCCTGGAACGACGCGGTATCGCAGTGCTGGACGAGGCGGATAGCGCCACTGTCCTGGCGTTCTTGGAATCCTTACTGGATCGGTGGGCCAAGTCGTCGCTGTTTTGGGTGGTGTCGAACTTTCGTCCATTCCTCAAGTTCACCGGCCGCACCGATCTGGTCAATGCGCTGAATCTGGCTGGTATCAAACGTGTTCACGCGATAGTCCCCGTCGTGGATGATGCCGACCAGGAACGGGTTGTTCGCGCGTGTGCGTCGGGGGTGGTCAGCGCGCGCGACGCCGCCATCACCTTGCTCGCATTATCGACGGGATTGAGGGCCTGCGACATCGTCGCGTTGCGGCTCGGTGATGTCGACTGGCGTGGGCACACCCTCGGCCTCGTGCAGCAGAAGACGGGCAACCCGCTGACGCTGCCATTGCCGGCGCTGCTGCTGAGCAAGCTGGCCTCCTATGTGCTCGACGAACGGCCCAGCTCCGCCGATGATCACCTATTCCTGCGTTCGAAAGCCCCACACACCCGGCTGGGCGATCACGCGACGGTGCACCGGGTGACCGTTGAGACATTCCGGAAAGCGGGGGTGCACAAGCTGAAGGCGGGAACCCGCTTGTTGCGCCACAACGCCGCATCCCGGCTGCTGGCCGCAGCGGTCCCGCTACCGACGATCTCAGCAGTGCTCGGCCACGCCAGCGAAGAATCGACGAACCTCTACATGAGCGTCGACCGGCTACGTCTGCTCGACTGCGTCCTGCCGGTCCCAGAAGCCGTGCGGTCATGAGTGGCCACGGCTTCACCTGCGCGTTCCCCACCGAGCTGGACGCCTATCTGGCGTTTAAGGCGAACATGGGATTCACTGGCGCCTCCCGCATCTGGTACCTGAAACAGTTCGACGCCTACTGCGCCGCCCATGACCGCACGGTGTTCGACAAGGACACCGTGGAAGGCTGGGTCGGTATTCAGCTGCAACGCTCGGGCCGTTACCGGTCCTGGATGTCCTATATCCGTGATCTCGGCCGATGGATGACGATGACCGGGACCCCTGGCGCTTATGTGCTCTCTGACCGGTGGAAAGCACCGTTCGTTGCCGCCCATCCCTATCTGTTGTCCCGGCATGAGATCGAGTCGTTCTTCGCCGCCGCAGCACAACTGCGAACGTCATCGCCGTGGCAGTGGCAGGCGGTCGCGTTCTTCACCCTGATGCACTCGTGCGGGCTGCGCACCGGTGAAACCCGCGCCCTGCAGACCGGACGGGTCGACCTCGATGCCGGGCACATCGACATCATCTGGTCCAAAGGACATCGCAGCCGCAGACTGCCGCTGACCGATCAGGTCATCGAGATCCTCGACACGTGCGACCGGTCCTCACGCGCACAGTTCGCCTCGCGCCGCACGTTTTTCGTCTCCAGTACCGGCAACCAGGTGACCACGGCAACGGTCGGGAAGATCTTCGGCCGGATCTGGGATGCGGCCGGGCTGGCCCGGCCGGTGGCCGGTCAACAGCCCCGACCCTACGATTTCCGGCATCACTTCGCCTACGCCAATATCCACCGATGGATGACCGCCGGCGACGACGTCGCCGCGATGCTGCCCTACCTGTCTCGTTACATGGGACATGCGACCTTTGACAGCACGTACTACTACGTGCACACCTCGCCTGATTTCATGGCCGCCTACGCCGACATCACCGCCCAACGCCAGTCCCTGCTACCGCAGGTGGGATTCTGATGAGACGCGACCCACGCACCGGCGCACCGGACTTCTTCGGGTTCGCCCGCGATTATCTGCACGCCTACATGCCCAAGACCAGAGGGCTGTCACCGAAAACCGTTGAGGCCTACCGGATCAGCCTGGAGTGCTTCCTGGACTACCTCGCCGAGGCCGAGCACATCGGACGTGAGCACGTCAGCTTCGATTACTTCGACCGCGCACACCTGAAAGGATGGGTGGCCTGGATGACCGATCAGCGGCACTACACGCCCAAGACCGTCACGTTGCGCCTGAGTGCGGTCAAAGCGTTCCTGACCTACGCGGCCTACGAAGATCTCACCCTCGTCGCGCTGAGCCAATCAGCCAAGGCACTCAAAGCGCCGGCTGGCCCGCGCAGGCCCGTCGAGTACCTCACCGAAGATCAAACCCGGGCGATCCTTGCCGCGTTCACCGGGCAGACGGCGAAATCTCGGAGAAACCGGATGCTGCTGATCCTGCTCTACGACACCGCAGCTCGCGTGGGCGAGATCACCAGCCTGACCCTGGGCAATCTGCACCTGACCGAACCCGGGCACATCCTGCTCACCGGCAAGGGCAACAAGACGCGCGTCGTACCGCTCACCGTGAAAACCGTCGAGCACCTGCAAGTTTACCTCGACGAGTTCCACCCGAACATCACCAAACTCCCCGCGACCCTGCCGTTGTTCTACAGTCTGCACCGCGGGCGACCTGCCGAACTGTCCGCTGACACGGTCGGCGCTGTGCTCAAGCAAGCCGCCGAATCCGCACGTGCTCAATGCCGTTCGATCCCGGCGAACGTCCACTGCCACCTGCTGCGCAAAACCAAAGCGATGGACCTCTACCAGCAGGGCATCCCGCTGCCGATCATCATGCGCCTCCTCGGCCACGAAAACGCTTCCACCACAGCAGCGTTCTATGCCTTTGCGACCCTGGACATGATGCGACAAGCCATCAACGCCGCCACCCCCGCGATCAACACCGCGGCCACCGAGCCGCTCACCGACGACCAACTACAAACCCTCTACAGCCTGCGATAGCAGCGAAACGTTAAGCCGAGAAATCCGCCAGCACCCCGCGCCAGCGCAGGCCATCTCCGCAAATCCTCGGCTTAACGCAAACCTCGGCATAATCGCTGTTAAGCCGGATTCGGCTTAACACCGACCGTGGCAGCACTTATACCGCCAGGGTGTTCACCAAGCTGTGTGCTGAGCTGGGGATCCGCCAATCCATGGGGCGGGTCGGGTCGTGCTTCGACAACGCCGCGGCCGAGGCGTTCTTCTCCTCGTTGGAATGGGAAGTGTTGTCCCGCAATCGATTCCGTGATACTGTTCAAGCTCAGGCGGTGGTCATCGACTGGTGCTACACCTTCTACAACTACCAGCGTCGACACAGCGCCGCAGACGGACTATCGCCCGTCAACTACGAGATCAGGGAAAACCGTCAGAAGCCAGAAGCGGCTTAAGAAACCCTCCACGATCTCGGGGGAAGCACAGGTTGTCGCGTCGAGGGCTGCGGGTCTGGCGGTGTTGGCCGATCCGCTGCCGCGTGTCGACGAGCGGGTGTTGGCGCGGTTCGGGCTGTTGGCCGGCGCGGTGCCGGTGTTCACGCCGTGTGCGCGGGCGCCGTTGGCGGGGCTGCTGTTGGGGTTGCCCGCGCTGGCGGGCACCGGGCTGCTCGAGGGCGCGCACAGTGTCTACGGCGAGCTGCCCAACGGGTTCTACTCGCTGGATACGATGTTGTGCGAGGGGGTGTTTCGGGCGCTGCTGGGAGCGGCTCGCGCCGAAGCCACGACCCGTATCGATCCGGTCGCGTTGGGGCGGGTACTGGGGTTGGATCGGGCACCGGAGGTCAAAACGATCCGCCGCAAGATCGGCTGGCTCGCGCAGGCGGGCAAGGCCGGTGACTGGATCACCGCGATGGCGTCCCGCCACGTGCAGATCCACCCTGAGCAGGCTGCGGTGTTCTATGTCGACGGGCATGTGCGTGCCTACCAGGGCATCCGTAAGATCGCCAAAACCCATGTGCCGCGGTTGAAATTCCCTGCCCCGGCCACGGTGGAAACCTGGGTCACCGATGCCGCCGGGGACCCGCTTTTGGTGGTGATGGCCCAACCCGCCGCCTCGCTGGCTGGTGAGCTGCGCCGACTGATCCCCGACCTGCGCGCCCTGCTCGGCGATGAGCGCCGGGTGCTGGTCGGATTCGACCGTGGTGGCTGGTCACCGGCGCTGTTCGCCGACCTGCACACCGCCGGGTTCGACACCTTGACCTGGCGCAAAGGCAAAACCACCGACATCGACGAACACGCCTTCACCACCTGCACCCACACCGACGAACACGGCCGCACCCACACCTGGGCGCTCGCCGACACCGACGTCAGCCTCGACATCACCGAAGGACCCCGCAAGGGCGAGGTGTTCACGATGCGCCAGATCAGCCTGTACGACAGCGCACGTGAACGCCAGATGCACATCTTGACCACCCGACGCGACCTGCCCGCCGCCGAGATCCGCTACCGGATGGGATCACGCTGGCGCCAAGACAACCACTACCGCTACGCCCGCATCCATTTCGACCTCGACTCCCACGACACCTACCGCGCCGGCGACGACGACCAGACCCGCATGGTGCCCAACCCGGCCAAAAAACCCGCCTACCAGCGGGTCGAAAACGCCCGCCGCGCACTGCATCTAGCCCAAACCACCCGCGACCGCGAACTACTCGCCGTGTCCTCACCACCGCCGGGTACCGCCACCGGGGTCACCAACCAGGTGATCAACACCATCAACGCCGACACCCACACCGCCCAAGGCGACCTCGACGCCGCGTTGGCCGCACACCAGGCGATACCGGCCCGGCTGCCCTTGGATCAGGTCAACCCCGGCCAGCAAGTTCTGGACACCGAAACCAAACTGATCCACCACGCCATCCGCATCGCCGCCTACAACACCGCCCAATCCCTGGCCCGGGCGATCCTCACCGACACCGGCTACACCCGTGCCCGCGACGAAGCCCACACCCTGATCCGCACCGCCCTGGCCAGCTCCGGCGACATCATCCCCGACCACGACACCAACACCCTGCACATCCGGCTCGACCCACTACCCGCACCGCGGCACACCGCCGCGATCAACGAACTCTGCCGCGTCCTCAACGACACCAACACCGTCTACCCCGGCACCGGCCTCACCCTGCGCTACAGCATGAAATCCCACCGACGACCGCACACCAATTCTTGAGCTATGTCAGGAGTCCTGTTGTGCCACGAACGCAGAAGGGAGCTTTAGGTGTAGGAGAAGTTTCGTGATGCGGTGCTGTACGAGTGATGAAGGTAGGCCCTTCAGAACCGCCCTGCGGGGGGAGGTTCTAAACCAGCACATGCTGCGTTGGCTGAAGACCGTCGTGGTGAGCGATGTGTGAAAAGGCGCCCGTGATGGCGTCAGGTGGGGGCCGGGAAGACGAACGCAAGTGAATCGCTGTTGACGTGTCGTTACTGACTAAGTGGTCGCGCCCGTAAGTTCGTCGGGGTCATGCCGCACGGGGTTGGGCCGGGCTGTGTTTGTGGTTGTCGAGTCTGGTGAGTAGGTCGTCCAGGTCGGCGGTGGTGAACTTCCATTTGAACGGACGCGCGGTGCGGTTGTAGCGGGTCTCGAATGAGGCTAGGCGAGCGATTACCTGGTCGATATCAGTGAAGTCGTTGGGCGAGAGCGCTTTTCGTTGCACGATGGAAAAATAGATCTCGATCTGGTTGAGCCAGGATGCGTTTACCGGCGTGTGCACCATGACCGCGTTCGGGTACTGCTGGGCGAGTCGGTGAATCGCCGCCTGGCCGCGGTGGGATGAACCGTTGTCGACGATCCAGAACACCCGGTCAGCGGATTTGTACGGTTCGTGCTCCATAACCTGGGCAACCAGCCGGCTAAACGGTTCTATGCCGGTACTGTCCTCGCAGCGGCCGAACACCTGCCCGCGGTGCACGTCGTAGGCGGCCAGGTAGGCCACCGCGCCGGCCCGGTCGTAGTCATGGTTGACCCGCATCGCCCGTGACGCCCCGGGCGCCAATGTGGGGTGGCAGCGGCAGCGGGCCTGGATGGAGGTCTTCTCATCGGCAGAGACCACATAATCGTTGGGCCCCAACGGCTGTCCTTTCCACTGGCGGTCGTAGAGATCGAGCACGCGGGCTGCCTTGGCAGGGAAGCCGGGGTCGGTGACGAAGATCCACGACCGGTACTGCCAGGGTTTGAGCGCGTCCTGCGACAGCCACCGGCGCACGGTGGCCGGCGAAATCGACGCGCAAACCCCTGCGGCGACCGCGTGGCGGGCCAACTCCGGGCATGACCAGCGGGCCAGCGGCAGCCAGGCATCGGCCGGTAGCGTGCAGGCGATCGCCTTGACCCGCGCTACCTGGACCGCGGTGAATGTCGCGGGCCACCCCGAACGTGGCGCGTCAACCAGCGACGCCAACCCCGGTGCGGCACACCAGCGGCGACGCCACTTGCGCACGGTGTCCTCGCATACCCGCAGCGATCTCGCGGTCGCCGCGACCGACAGCCCCTCGGCGGCCGCCAGCACGATCTTGGCGCGGATGACGAGTCGCTGCTCACTACGCGCGGCGCGGGTCAACCGGGTCAAGGCTCGGCGGTGCGAGCCGGTCAGGGTGATCCGGTCGGTGCTGGTCGTTGACATCCATGGGCTCCTGTGACTGAATTCTCAATAGCCACTTCAGCCTCATTTATCACAAACGTGTCACGGTTCCGCGACACGCGGGATTCGGGCACCATTGGTTCCATGGCCGCACCACCGGCATCGACCAAAGCATCGCTGCAACAGCGGCTATCGGCCCACGCGTGAGGGCGCTGGCCACAATTGCGCGGAATCGAGGTACGCTTCCGCGCCACGTTCGCCTACGTGACCGCACACTTGCCTGACGGCGATACCACGCCACTAATGCGACTTCGCTATGGCGGATCGGCTTCCCGCTGGGGCTTCGCCGTCTACCTGGCCAGCTCCAACACCTATCAGGACTCTGTCCTGCACACCGGCTACACAGCAGGCTCACCCGAAGACGCCCTCGACACCGTCTGCGGCCTCTACTTGGGCGACCCCACTGCCTGGCTATGAACCCCCGACGAATTTACGGGCGAGACCACTAAGGTGACATCAAAACCGGGGCGACTCAGGACTGCCCCGGGACGAGTCTGGCGGGTGCCCGTTGATTGGCCAGGCGGTGTCCGGCATGCAGGCGACGTGAGCCCGGTCTGCTGCGCTGGTACGGAACGTGGGAAGGCACGCCTCGACACCGCTTCTGGCCGTGATGGCAGAGGCGATAGGGAGAATCTCGACCGGTCAACACCGGGAGGGACTGAGTACCGTCGCGGGGCGTGCTGGCGGACCGGCTCGTAGTAGCGGTGAAGCCCCGGTAATCGAGGTGGAGCAAAGGGGTCGGGTCGTCTGTGGCTGTTGTTCGGTCGGTCAACCGAGAGAGTCGGGAGGAGCTGGGTGGACGAGCTGAAATCGTCAGGCAAGTCGTTCGTGATCTCGAAGTGGGAGGTGCAAGAGGCCTGGGAGACGGTCAAGGCGAACAAGGGTGCAGCGGGGGTGGACGGGTGCTCGATCGAGGAGTTCGAGAAGGATCTTCGGAACAATCTGTTTCGGATCTGGAACCGGATGTCCTCGGGGAGTTACTTTCCGCCGCCGGTGAAGGCGGTGGAAATACCGAAATCGCAAGGGGGCACGAGGATCCTAGGTGTGCCCGCTGTGGGGGATCGAGTGGCTCAAACGGTGGTCGCCAGGCGGCTGGAGCAGAAGGTCGAGCCGATCTTTCATCCAGACTCCTACGGATACCGACCCGGGCGCTCAGCCCTGGACGCGGTCGCCACCTGCCGGCAACGATGCTGGAAAACCGACTGGGTCATCGACCTTGATGTCCAAAAGTTTTTCGACACCGTGCCGTGGGACCTGGTACTCAAGGCGGTGGAGGCCAACACCGACCAGAAATGGGTGCTGCTGTATGTGAAGCGGTGGCTACAAGCACCGCTGCAGCTCCCAGACGGCACCCTGCAAGAGCGGGACCGGGGAACCCCACAAGGGTCTTCGGTCTCGCCCGTGCTCGCTAACCTGTTCCTGCACTACGCGTTTGACGCCTGGATGGCCCGGGAGTTCCCGACCATCCAGTTCGAACGCTACGTGGATGACGCGGTCGTGCACTGCGTTAGCTACGCCCAGGCGCAGTATGTGGCCCGGGCGATCGGGAACAGGATGAGTCAGGTTGGGCTGGAGTTACACCCGACCAAGACGAAGCTGGTGTACTGCAAGGACGGAAAACGCACGGGT